>Ga0315291_10001603_pt1 | contig 30173 bp, 22 predicted proteins | sample YL17G12_20_MG_FD_203070 | JGI IMG/M metagenome (GOLD analysis project Ga0315291, IMG submission 203070) | Sediment microbial communities from Yellowstone Lake, YNP, Wyoming, USA - YL17G12_20 | ecosystem: Environmental > Aquatic > Freshwater > Lake > Sediment | place: USA: Wyoming | collected...
TGTATCTTTGATGATCTGCGGCGGCAAAAGGATAGGGAATCAAGATCGAAGGCTTGGCACAACACAAAATCTCTGCTAAAGTTAAAGCCCCGGATCGGGAAACAATCAAATCCGAGACAGCATAAGCTTTTCTCATATCATCTATGAACGGGAAAATTCTTAAGGTGATTTCCCTCTGTCCGGTGATATTTTTTATCTTAGGAAAATCATCTTTCCCGGTCTGCCAGATAATCTGTAAATCTCTCTTTTTCTCCAGAAGATCCAAACCATCCAATATGGCCTGATTTATAACCTTAGAGCCCTGGCTACCTCCGAAAATAAATAAAGTCTTTTTATCTTGTTCCAGACCGAACTCTTTTAAAGCCAATTCCTTTTCGCCAAAAGAAATATCCTCCCTCACCGGATTACCACAAATTTTCAAATTACTTTTTTTTAGAAAATAGTTAATCGAATCTGGATAGGCGATAAAAACTTTATCCACAAAAAAGGATAAAAGTCTGGTAGATAATCCCGGATAGCTATTTTGTTCCTGGATAGCAGTAGGAATATTTTTCCAGGCAGCCAAAAAGACCAAGGGCCAGCTCACATATCCACCTGTTCCCACTACCACATCGGGATTGATATTCCTTAAAACCAAGTTAGACTGAAAAAGACTTTTAGCCAGATAATAAGGAAAAAGAAGAAGTTCTTTATTAAATTTTCTTTTAATCCCTCTAACTGAGATAAAATATATTTTAAAACCAAATTTAGGGATCACCTCTGTTTCCAACCCTCTTTTTGTCCCAACGAAAACTATCTTGGCATCCGGGTATCTCTTTTTTAATTCATTTGCCATAGCTATTGCCGGGAATATGTGACCTCCAGTTCCTCCTCCAGCAAAAATCACCTTGATCATTTAATTCTTTTCAAACGGGTATAAAATTTTCCATTAGTGTAAATTTTCTGTCTGGATATATTCAATAAAATCCCCACGCCGGAGAGGGTGACCATAAGGGATGAACCACCATAGCTTAAAAACGGAAGGGGAATTCCGGTGGTGGGCAAAAGACCTAAGACCACCCCTAAATTGGTAAAAATTCCAACTATAATTACCGTAGTGATCCCGAAGGCTAAGAAAAATCCGAAGAGGTCCGGAGCTTGATTGGCAATAGCCCACCCTCTTAAGCCAAAAACCAAAAACAGAATCAAGATGGCGAAAAGAATTACAAAACCACCCTCCTCCCCAATAGTGGCGAAGATAAAATCGGTATGAGGCTCCGGCAAAAAGAAAAGCTTTTGTTTCCCTTCCCCTAATCCAGCTCCCACAAAGCCGCCACTTCCCAGGCTCAATACTGCCTGTTTGGTCTGATAACTCCCCTTCAAGGGTTCTTCTATGGATTTCAAGTAGTTCTCTACCCTAACTTTCCCGTAACCGAAAACGAAGACAACTATAACTGAAACAATTATAACTGGCAAAACCAAAACCAAAAGGTGTTTTATCTTCGCTCCGGCCACAAAGAGTAGCAAAAATGAGCTTACTCCTATGGTGAAAACACTCCCTAAATGGGGCTCTTTGATTATCAGGGCAAAAGCCAAAACCAAAATCAGAAAATAGGGTATGATTAAATGCTTAAACTCTTTTATCTTCTCCTTCTTTTTGACCAAGGAGGAGGACATAAATAAAATTAAACAGTATTTGAAAAGCTCAGATGGCTGGAAACCTATGGGTCCGAATTTGATCCATCTTTTCACCCCTTTGTTTGGGCTCAAAAATAAGACCAAAACCAAAAGGGCTAAAGAGATTATCATAGAAAGGCCGGCCAAGCCTTTAAGCTTATGATAATCTAATCGAGTAAAAAATAAAAGCAAGGGAAAAGATAAAAAAATCCAGAAAATTTGCTTTTTCAGAAAATAGGCGCTATCTTTAAATTTAGGATTAAGATCAGCTACTATAGCTGAGGCAGAATAGACCATCACACAGCCAAAGGATACCAGAATTAAAGTAACCAACAATACGATATAATCGGGTCTCGACCTATCGATCATTTTTTCTCGATGTAGGGGCGCGTTGCAACGTGCCCCTACTAAAAAACATTATTTCTTTAGTTTTTCCACAGCTGACTTAAAAACTTTACCTCTATGTTCAAAATTATCAAACATATCGAAGCTGGCACAACCAGGAGATAAAAGGACCGAATCTCCAGAGCTTGCTTTTTCAAGAGAAAGATTTACTGCTTCTTCCATATCTGAGACGAAAAATGTGGGTATTAAATCCCCTAACTCATTTTTCATCTTTTCTTTAGCTTCACCCAAAAGGATTAGAGCTTTCACTTTATCTTTGACCAAATCTCTAAGTTTAGTAAAGTCTCCCCCCTTATCCCTGCCACCCCCGATAAGAATAATAGGTCTTCCAATACTTTGCAAAGCATACCAGACCGAGTTGACATTGGTGGCTTTGGAATCGTTAATAAACTTTACTCCGGAAATTGTAGATACCTCCTCCAATCTGTGCTCCACACCCTTGAAGTTCTGCAAGGCGTTTCTTATAGAGCCAAGCTTTACCCCTAAAATTAAGGAAATAGCAGAGGCACAAGCCACATTGGAAAGATTATGAGGTCCTTTTATCCCGATCTGGGTAGCTTCAATTATTTTTTCCTCTTTCCCTTCAAATATTCCAAAGGATCCGCCTCCGGCGGAAAAAATCAAACTGCCATCCTTTAAAAATACCCCTGGGTCTAACTCATTTATGGTGCTGAAAAATATCTTCTCACCTTTAGAAAAATTTTCAATACCCCTGCTTTCATCATCATCGAAATTCAAAACAGCAAAATCTTCTTCAGTCTGATTCTCGAAAATTCTTAATTTGGCATCTTTGTAAGATTTAAAATCAGAATAACGATCTAAATGATCCGGAGTGATATTCAATATTGAAGCCACTTTAGGATGAAACTCCTCGATTTTTTCCAGTTGGAAGCTGGATAGTTCTAAGACAATGATACCATCAGAAGAAACTTCTTCCACCACCGATGAAAATGGCACCCCGATGTTTCCGGCTACTTTGACCTCCCTTTTATCTTCCTTCAAAATCTCACCTATCAAAGTAGCAGTGGTCGTCTTTCCATTTGTTCCAGTTATCCCCACAATAAAAGCCTGATTAAGCCAGAAAGCCACTTCCACTTCTGAAAAGATGGGGATTCCTTTCTCTTGTGCCTCTAAAAGGATGGGAATATCAAACGAAACCCCAGGACTTATCACCAGAAAATCTTTATCTTTGATAGAATTATGGGAATGGCCACCTATCTCATATTCAATTCCTAATTTTTTCAATTCCTCTGTTTCTTTTGCCAAAAAAGGACTATTTTTGACATCGGTGACGAAAACATCTCCACCATACTTCTTCAATAAAGAAGCCACAGCTAAGCCGGATCGAGCCATTCCGAATACACAAACCTTCTTCCCCTTTATTCTATCTTCTCTTCTCATATGTTTTCAAAGTGGGGCAGACCTTCAGGGTGTGTTGAAAAACTTTTTCTGTGTCATTGCGAGGAGTCCGTAGGGACGACGAAGCAATCTCTAACCCTTTGATCCATATGGAGTGAGATTGCTTCCCCCGCCAAAGGTGGGGTCACAATGACCAGTATCCTGAACTTTTTCAACAGTCCCTCCAGGTTTGCGACAAAAAGAAATCAACGCAACCCAACTTACATAACAATGCTATTCTCTTTCCTCATCTGATCTTCAAAGTGCTTAAGGTTATCAAAGCAAAGATGGTTCCAACAATCCATAACCTCACCACCACCTTTGGCTCTTTCCATCCTAAAAGCTCGAAATGGTGATGAAGTGGTGCCATTTTGAATACCCTTTTTTTCTTCCATTTATAAAATAACACCTGAATTATAACCGACAATGCCTCAGCGACGAAAACTCCCCCTACGATGATCAACAAAAGCTCCTTTTTAATCATAACCGCAATAGCCCCTAAGGCTGCGCCCAAAGCTAAAGCCCCGGTATCACCCATAAACACTTCAGCCGGATAGGAATTGAACCACAAAAATCCTAAAGATGCTCCTATCACTGCTCCGCAATAGATGGTCAGTTCACCGGCGCCTTCCAGATAAACGATATTCAGATACCTGCTCCAGTCCACCCTCGCTGAAATATAACACAGACCGGCAAAGGCAACGGCACAAAGGCCCACCAATCCGATAGCCAAACCATCCAGTCCATCGGTCAGATTGACCGCATTGGATGAGCCGGTGATGACTAACCAGACAAAGGGGATATAGAAAATTCCAAATTCCAAGACATATTTTTTAAAAAATGGTATCTCGGTTGAGGTGCCAAAATTGAGGGATGGTGGGTATAGATATAGGATTGTTCCTAACAACAGTCCCAAAGCTGTTTGCCCTATAAGCTTTTTTCTCCCCACCATCCCTTTAGGTTGATGTTTTATCGCTTTAAGATAATCGTCCATAAATCCGATCAGCCCAATCCAGATGGTAGTTAAAAGGACCAGATGAATATAAGAATTGGTAAGGTCCGCCCAAAGGGCAGTGGGCACAACCACAGACAAAAGAATGATGATCCCTCCCATAGTTGGCGTCCCCTCCTTCGCCAAATGAGTAGTTGGTCCCTCTGCCCTTATCTTTTCGGCTACACTTTTCTCTTTTAGTTTCTTTATGATCCAGGGCCCAATAATCAAACTGATCAAAAGTGCAGTTACTGTGGAATAAGCAGCTCGGAATGTAATATATTTGAATATATTAAAGAATGAGATAGAGTCTGTTAATGGATACAAGAGATGATATAACATAGGTTTTTAAATAATCTGGAGTGTAAAGCTTTTCCGCCTGAGGCGGATCTGTCTATGGCAGAAGCTTTACCTTTGGTCCGGCCTAGGCGGGACACCCCATTTGTTTTTTTAGATCCGTTACTACCTCTTCCAATTTCATTTTCCTGGAACCTTTGAATAAGATTAAATCTCCATCTACCAGATTTTCTTTAAGATAAGAACTCAAATCGGAATTGTTATGGAAAGAGATGATATTTTTATTATCCATTCTGGAATTTAAAGCTTGTGAAGCTATTAAATTTGATAGCTCTCCCACAGTTAAAAGCAAATCGACTTTCGATTGAGCCACAAAGCTTCCTATTTCTTTATGAAAATCTATTTCCTTTTCCCCTAATTCTAACATATCCCCTAAAACCGCAATTTTTCTCCCTTTATTTTCCATTCTATCTAAGGTTAAAAGTGCATTTTTCATCGATACCGGATTGGCATTGTAAGCATCATTGATGATTCTTATTCCTCCTATCTTGACTAATTCCATTCTCAGCTCCGAAGGTGAATATTCCTCCAAAGCCTCTCTTATCTTTTCCCTTTCTACACCCAAAAGCTCTCCGCAGACAAAAGCAGCTAGGGCATTGTAGACATTATGTTCCCCTAAGAGCTTCAGATGGATAGGGAATTGTTGTAGGGGTGTATTGCGATACGCCCCTACAGAGAAACTGACAAACCCCTCATCAGAATATTTTACGTCTGTAGCTTGATAGTCCGCCTCATTTTCCAAAGCATAAGTCAAGGTCTTCCTCTTCTCTTTTTTACCTCTTTTTTGGATGACCTTGTCATCTATGTTTAGGACTGAAACTCCATCAAAAGACATTTCATCCAGAAGTTCAAACTTTGCTTTAGCTATTCTTTCTAAGGAACCAAAGGTTTCTAAATGAGCAGGACCTATATTGGTTATTACCCCTACATCGGGCAAAGCAATTTGAGTTAAATTTGCAATCTCCCCTAAATTGGTAGTCCCTAACTCAACTGTTAACACCTCAATCTTTGGATTCAACTGAAATAGGGTTAAGGGCAACCCGATTTGATTATTATAACTTTTGGGTGACTTTAATACCTTATATTTTTCTGCCAATACACAGGCTATCATATCCTTTGTAGTAGTTTTTCCATTTGTTCCAGTCACAGCAATAACTTTGGGTGAAAATTTTTTCCTATACCATAAAGCCAACTTCTGCAAAGCCTTTTTAGTATCTGAGACTAAAATAAAGGGGACAGAATCTAAAGCTATTTGGGTAAAATCCCCTGCTTTACTTTCAGCTATAACTACTAAAGAAGCTCCTTTTTCAATTGCTTGAGAGACAAAATTATGCCCGTCTAAATTTTCCCCTTTTATAGCAAAAAATATGTTCCCTTTACTCAAAGTTCGGGAATCGATAGAAATTCCCTTCAATGATGGTAGGGGCACGGCATGCCGTGCCCCTACTTCTGTTAATAATTTCCCATCGACAACTTCTAAAAGCTCATCTAATCTAATCTTTAGCATAATTAAAATTTGTAGGGGCTTGATTTATCAAGCCCGTTTCTTTTTTTCCACCGAAGGTGCACGGGTCGGATAAATCCGACCCCTACGACATGACTTCTTGAAAAAATTCAAAACTTCCTCTTTGTCTGAAAAATGAACTTTCATATCGCCGAAAATCTGATAATCCTCATGCCCTTTTCCAGCAAATATCACCGTATCATTTTTTCTGGCTTCTTCCAATACTTTTCTTATCGCTTCTTTTCTGTCAGCTACTATCTCTACTTTGCTTTTATCCTCCACTCCTGTCAAAATATCCTCAAAAATTCTTCGAGGGTCCTCAGTCCTCGGATTATCTAAAGTTATAAAAGAGAAATCAGCCAATCTTGAGGCTATTTCGCCCATCAGAGGTCTTTTCCCTTTGTCTCTATCTCCTCCGCATCCGAAGACTAAGAAAATTTCCCCTTTTGCGATCTCTCTGATGTCATTTAAAAGTCTTTCGAAGGCGTAGGGAGTATGGGCATAGTCGATGATTATGTTAAAATTTTGTCCACAATCGATTTTTTCCATTCTTCCCGGGATAGGACTCAAAGATTCCAAACCTGATTTTACCGTGGAGAGGTCTATTCCTATTGCCGAGCAAACCGCCGCACTGGCTAATGCATTATAAATGTTAGACTTGCCCAAAAGATTTAGTTTCATCTCTATCTGACCCGATGGGGTTTTCAAATCCATTCTAATCCCATTAAAACCATAATAAAAACTATTTGGGTAGATATCTCCTTTTCCTTTTTCTATAGAATAGGTTAACTTGGGCACTTTTGCCTTTCTATAGAAATATTCCCAATTAGGATCATCTCTGTTCAAAATAGCCCATTTACCATCTTTTTTCCTGTCCTTCTGGATGGATGCTTCAGATAAGCTTTCAAACAAAATCCCTTTTGCTTCTCTATAAGACTCCATGGTCTTATGAAAATCCAAGTGCTCTCTGGTGAGGTTGGTAAAAACAGCCACATCGAAATCTATATCTTTTACCCTATTTAAAGCTAAAGAATGGGAGGATGCTTCCATCACCACCCAGGATATCCCGTTTTTCAACATTTGAGAAAGAATCCTCTGTAAATCCAACGATTCCGGTGTAGTGTGGGTGGCATCTATTTTTTTGTCCCCTATGAAATATGCGATCGTCCCTAAAAGACCAACTTTGTGACCTTTTTTCTCTAAGATAGATTTGACCATATATGTTATTGAAGTCTTTCCATTAGTTCCGGTGATCCCGATTAACCCCATTTTGGACGAAGGGGAGTCATAGAATTTATTAGCCAGATGGGATAGGGCGATTCTTGCATCGGGTACTAAGATCTTAGCCTTCAAAGGATAATCTCCATCTCTCTCCAAAACAGAAGCAACCGCACCCCTTTTTATGGCCTCATCGATAAAGCTATGACCATCGATTTGAAAACCCGGAATAGCAACGAAAAGATCTCCTTTTTGTATTAATCGGGAGTCATATTCGATCTTCTGGATATCTAAGTTTATATCCCCAGAAAACTTTTGATACTTCAAATCTTTTAAAAGTTCAGCTAAGATCATATCCATTATCGCATATAGTATCTCAACCCTTCAGGGTTGACTTTGTATTCAAAGCTATCCCGCCTTTGGCGGGATGAGTTACAATTTCAGCTAAGATCATATCTATTTAGGTTCGCACTTAATCTCGCAGATTTCGCCCGGAAAAAGGATAGTTCCAGCCGGAGGAATCTGGGCAGTAACCACTCCGCTTCCGATTAATTTGAACTTTATTTGATTAACCGACAAAATATACACTGCTTCTCTGACCGTCAATCCTGAAACATCCGGAAGCTGGATTTGTTCTTTTCCCTTTTCTACGTAAATGGCAAGTTGATTGATACCATTTTCTTTTCCTCCATTGGAGTATAAACCTTCAGGTTTACCCAAAGAAGATTTGCTTCTTTCAAGGCTTAAGCCTTGAGTTACTGAGGTAAGTCCTTTGGCTATCTCTTTTTCGCCAGTCTGCCCAGTGAGGGAGGCTGACACCCCTTTGGCGTAAGCAATTTTGGTCTCACTATCTAATAGAGGTTTCTGTTGTAAAGGAATGATCTTGGATGCAATCTCTTTGAAAGCTGGTGCTGCGGTCTGACTTCCAAAATGTGCTCCTTTGGGATTATCCAGGGTGATTAAACCTACAATTTTTGGCTCCTCTGCTGGAAAAAATCCGACAAACGAAGCGACATATTTATCCTCATATCCTCTACCATCAGTTTTTGCTTTCTGGGCTGTTCCGGTCTTTCCGGCAATATTTATTCCTTCCATCTGAGCCGGCTTACCTGTTCCGGTTGAGACCACATCTTTAAGAAAATCTATCATAGTCTGAGCAGTCTTTCTGGAAACTACATCTCTCACCTTGGTAGGATGAAATTCCCTGATTATGTTCCCCTCTTCATCCATAATCTTTTTAACTATAAAGGGTTTCATCATGGCTCCTCTATTAGCAATGGCTGCATAGGCGGAGATCAATTGCAACGCAGTTGTTGCGACTCCCTGACCAATGGCTAAATTGCATAAACTAATATCTGACCTTTTATCCGACAAAGAAAGCTGACCACGAGATTCTCCCGGTAACTCCAATCCAGTCTTGGATCCGAACCCAAAGTTTTGAGCATATTTGAAGACCTTATATTTACCTAACTGTAGTGCGATCTTGGACATACCGATATTGCTGGAAAAAACAACACATTCTTTGAAGGTTAGCCATCCATAAGAATGGACATCGTGTATGATCTTTTTCCCCACCTTGAATTTCCCCTGTTCAGCCCAGATTTTATCCTCAGGTTTTTTCACTTTTTCTTCTAAAGCTGCGCAGGCGGTAACTATTTTGAAAGTGGAACCGGGCTCGAAATTGTCAGCTATCACTCTATTTTTCGACGGCAAAGTCGTATCATCTCGGGATTGATAAGCCATAGCTAAAATCTCTCCAGTTTTGGGGTCCATCAAAATCCCGGAACCTCCATCAGAAGAGGTTTTCTCAATCGCTTTTTTAAGTTCCTCCTCCAAAATAGACTGAAGATTTAAATCTAAGGTTAAAACCAGGCTTAAGCCCGGTCTCGGCTCAGTGATGGGATATTCCCAGGTCCGGTAAGAATTTCCCAGGGCGTCCCTTAAAAATGCGCCCTCTCCATCCACTCCTTTCAAAACTCTGTTATGATTATACTCCACCCCGGCAAGGCCCTGATTATCAATATCTGTAAAGCCTAAAACATCTCGGGCTAAAGGATAGTAGGGATAATATCTTTTGGTCTCATTCATCGAATAGATTCCAGGAAGACCTAAAGAGGAAAGCTTTTTCTCTTCATCTTTTTCTGTTTTCCTCTTTATCCAGACAAAAAATTTTCTTTTTTCTTTTCCACCCTTGGGGTGGGATGCTTCGAAGAGTCTATTTTTAATCTCTTTTTCTGGCTCTCTGGTGATTGAAGAAATCCTTTTGGAGGTGAGATTTAAATTCTTTATCTCCCCAGGGACCGCAAAAAAGGAACGAGTGGGAAGATTAAAAGCTAATACTTGAAGATTCCGGTCGTAGATCACTCCCCTCTTCGCCTCTAACTTCATCTTCAATTGATGTTGATTTAAGGCGATTTTTTTGTATTCCTCACTTTTTGCCACCTGCAAATAGAAGAGCCTTACCACAAAGATCAACCAGAAAAAACAACCTAAGAAAATAATAAAAGAAAGCCTTTTTGCGTAAACTCTTTTTAACTCCTCTTCTTTATAGGTCATATCTAGTCTCTTTAGCTTCTAACCGGCTATCTGAGATATTAAAAATATTTAAAGCAAAGTTAGTTAACTTCTCTCTTAGATTTTCTAATTTTCCTTTTTTCTTATCTGAGGAGGGTACGGAAACCTCTTTTAAGAAAACAATCTGCTCTGCCTTGGGATAGACTAAACCCAGTTGGGTCGTCGCAATATTCTCGATTCTTTCAACAGTGGAGAGCTTGGCTATCTCGATGTTCAGATACTTATATCTTTCTTCCTGCTCGGAGATCTGGCTTCTCAAAGACTTTATCTCTTTAGAGATTTTTAAAAATGTTACCCTTTGCCAGATGTAACCGATGGATAACCCTACGATGAGAGTGAAGGCGAATAGTATTTTGAATAACGGAAGCCTTCTATCATCTCTAATCTGATATTTTCTATTCTTTTTCCTCGTCATACTATCTCCTTCTGGAGTGTCCCGCCTTTGGCAGGATCAAGTAAAGCTTCTGCCAAAGGCAGATCCCCCGCAAAATGCGGGGGAAAAGCTTTACACTCCAATCATCTTAAAGAGTTCAATTTGAATATAGTGTTTAAAATCAGCCATAGGTGGATTTCTCTGCTATCCTTAGTTTAGCACTCTTTGCTTTCCGATTTTTCTCGATCTCCTCTTTTTCTGGCTTGATGGGCTTTTTGGTAAGAATTTTCAACTCTGGTTTGGTTGATTCCCGGCCGCATACACATTTTGGGAATTCAGGAGGACAAATACAGCCTTTCGAAAGTCTATTAAAGATCGTTTTAACTAATCGGTCCTCTAAAGAATGATAGGATACAACACATATCCTTCCACCCGGTTTCAAAAAATCTACTGCTGAGTTTAACCCTTTTTCCAACTCCTTTAATTCATCATTCACTTCAATTCTTATCGCCTGAAAGATTCGCGACAAAGATTTTACCTTATATTTTGGATTGACTTTCGATTCAATTATCTCTTTTAACTGTGTCGTTGTTTTTATCTTTTCCTTTTTCCTTCTTTTAACTATCTCTTTGGCTATCGATTTTGAATATCTTTCCTCCCCATATTCAAAGAAGATTTTAGAAAGTTCCTCAGGCGAATATTGGTTCACGACATCAAAGGCTTTTTTTGTCTGGGAGGTATTCATCCTCATATCTAAGGGTCCTTCTTTTAGGTAGCTGAATCCCCTCTCAGGATTTTCTAATTGCAGAGAGCATAATCCTAAGTCAAATAAGAATCCTGATATGTTATTAAGTCTTAAATCTATTAAAAAAGGAGATAAATCTCCAAAATTTACCTTAAAAAAACTAACCTTGGGTCCGAACTTTTTAAATCTTTCTTTAGAATATCTCAGGGCATCTTCATCTCTGTCGATGCAAATTAACTTTCCTTTTGGGGTTAATCTTTTGAGTATCCCTTCTGAATGTCCTCCTCCTCCGACAGTAGCGTCTATATATGTTCCGTCAGGATCAACTATCAGATATTCTAAAACCTGATTTAAAAGGACCGGGATGTGGGTCAAGTTATTCTTTCTTGGGGTTTTCTTCCCAGGGGAAAAGCTCTTCTGCCACATCCTCATAGGACATATCTGCCTTAGCTAAATATTCGTTGTAGACTTCTGGATCCCAGACCTCAATCCTCTCCAGGACCCCCAATATCATAACCTCCTTTTTAATTCGGGCATAATCTAAAAGATGTTGTGGAATTGTTATTCTCCCTTGCTTGTCCAGTTCCGCTTCTGTTGTATTTGGGAATACATATCTTTCATATAACCTTGTTTTTCTCTGGGTATAGGGTTGCTCCCTCATCTTCTCCCTTACCTTCTCCCATTCTGAAACCGGATAGACAAAAAGACAACCATCCAGCCCTCTGGTAATTACAAATTTATCGTATGTTGTGGATTCGTCAGGCTTTCTGAACCTTGCCGGGATACTAACTCTTCCCTTTTCATCTAAACTATATTGGTAAGTTCCTTGAAAAAAAGCCATCTGAGTTCCTTTTCCCACAATTTGCCACTTTTCACCCCCAATTAAATCTGAATAGTGATTTTTGTCAAGAGAAAAATTAAAAAAAATTAAAAAAAAAATTTGAAGGAAAATACACTATTTATAGGTGTCTGGAGACTATATATGGTAGCAAAAAACAAGAATCGAAATTCTCACTCCCTACTTTTAGGGGTTACCCGGAACAAGTCAGTAATAGTAAATCTCATTCGTTCAACCGGAGTAGCGACACTTGTGTCGCGTAAACAAACTTCGTTGATCGAGGCTGTTCTCATCCTCTCTTTCATTCGGGAATTGGAATTCCCGAGTGCAGTAGGGTGCGAGAAACCTATTTCTCACAGCAACCAAGAACAGGCAAGAATGCCTGTTCTACCATAAAGTGGGTCAGACATTCCTGTCTGACTGCGGAAAACGATTTTGGGTAGGGACAGAACAGAGTTCTATCTCTACCATTATTTACCAATGCTATCGAAATGGACAGTATCTGCGGGTAACTTTACTTCAGTGCTCCCTGAATCGGGAACCTTTTCCTCCTCCTTCGGAATAAACCCATACTTCAGCATCCGATTATAAATTATCTTTCTCCTTCTCTCAAATCTTTTCGCAGTTGAGATCGGAGGATATTTTCGAGGAAAAGGCAAAGAGGTTGACATCCTTATAGCTTCATCCGGGGTCAAATCCGAACAAGATTTGCCAAAATAGGCTCTGGATGCGGCTTCGCACCCATAGATTCCCTCCCCCCATTCTACTAAATTCAAATACAATTCAAAAATCCTGGTCTTGCTCAAAGCTTTTTCCAAACGAAAAGCGATCAAGATCTCTTTTATTTTTCTTAAAGGGTTTTTTGAGGTTGACAAATAAAGATTTCTTACTAACTGTTGAGTAATAGTCGAAGCCCCCCTAACAAATTTCTTTTTTTTCCAGTCGATCTTTATTGACTCTTTGATCTCTTCATAATCTATCCCCTTATGGGAAAAGAAATTTATATCCTCACCCACCAAAATCGCCTTTTTTAGATAATCTGAAACCTGATTGTAAGGCACCCAGATCCTATATTCTTTAGGCTTTTCCCCCTTTCTTATATATTCTTTTTTCCTTTTTTCAATCAAGGCAGTGGTTTTTGGATTTTCTTTTTGAAGATAAGTAACATCAGGTAAGGTTAGATATTGAACGAGGATGAAGATTACCAATAATAAAAGTACTAACAAAAGAATATGCTTCCATTTAATTTTTCTTAGTTTTAAAAAATCCATATTTTGTTCTTCGTAGGGGAGGGGATTGTTGAGTATAGCGAAATCCCAACTCAGCGGGATCCCCCACACCTTCTCTATTGCATATACGCGTAGCCGAGCCTTACACTTCGTCCTGAGCTCAGTGTCGAAGGATGGCTTGGCACAGAGGTGTAAAACCTCTGCTACGTGAGTCTTCGCAATGATCAACCTCCCGGGCAACCACTCCACCGAAGGCGGATCCGCCTCTTATGGAACTGGGACGCTATCAGATCTCCACTGAATCCACTCGATAAACCTACCGAGATAGGTCACCCCACCTAAGGCAGGGCTCGTGACCTACTATTTTCTATATGCCCAAAACTGTAACTCAAGGCTTTAGCTTTGACCGTAATAAATTCAGTCACCTCTTTTTTGCACTTACCGAAAGAATCTTTTCTATGATCTTCTCATCCTTAGGCAAAAGGTCTACCATAGGCAATCTTTTGACCAAGATAGCCCAATTGGGATTTTTGGTAAATATCTCTTTAAATATTGGCAATGATTCATCAACTTTCCCGATATTGACCAAAGATATGGCATGCCAGAACTTCATCTCTAGATTATCGGGAACCATCTTCTCCGCAGTCGCATATTCCTTTAAAGCCATCTCGGTATCATTTACTTCGATAGCTTTATCCCCTTTATCCATATGTTCGTATGCTAGTGCAATATTGTATAATCTTTTTAGCTCTTTTAGAGGCTCTGGATGATCCTCCACTCTTAAATCCAATATTTTATCCTCCCAGGGTTTGCCAGTAGATTTTCCCCGGACGACTATGATAGCCGCTGACTGCATCCCCCGAATATCCCCACCGGCTTTTTGACCAGCCTCTAAAGAAGCTAACATCCTCTCGGCTAAGCTTCCTTTGGTTTTCACAAAGGCAGAAGCCATCTCCGGCCAGACTTTATCATTTAACATCAGATTTGCCTGAACCGAATAATTATTCCCGATAATATGCCCTGCTTCCGGGATACACTTATCTCCAGTATGGCAAGCCACATTTCCCTTGACATCGATCATTGCCACCTGACGCACCGAGTTATTTTTGTCTTTAGATAGCAACTCTTTTAAAGCCTCCGGGGCGGTCTTGCCAGACTTCATAAGTTCCAATCCCAATGGTCCGTATGATATTTCAGCAAAAGATTGAGTGGCAACTGCACCCACACCAGCTTCTGCCCAGGGAACCACAGGTCCAACTGAAAACCAATGGGACTGAACCGCTACCCCCATCTCACCGGTAGCTGTATCTCGCGCCACAATAGAATAGGTATGAATCGGATGAGAGGGTAAGATCTCTTTTGATTCACCCAAGGTGAGGGTAAAAGTTGCTTTGGTCAAAACAACCAAAATCAATAAGACCAAAAGACAAAATGTTTCAACCTTCATAGTTCCTCCTGGTTTAAAGGTTTAAAATTAACTATATGGTATAAAAGCCTTCATAAGTTGTCAAGCTAAACCTGTGAGATTTTTTAAAAGGTAGAACATTGGTGCGGGAAATCCAATTCCCGCACCAGATAATGAATTGGTAGGGCAAGGCTTCTCCGCCAGAAGCGGATCCACCTTGGCGGAAGCCTTGCGGAAAAGAAGAAGTGTGGCGGAAGGCTTCAGCCTTCCATATATAATATATGAGGTTATATTCTGGACGTCTAAAAACCTCCGCTACAAAGATGCTTCGCGGTATCGTATATTTCCAGCGATGTTTTTCTCAATCATTTTAAAATTGACAAAAGCAATATTAATGTTATTTTGGTTTTTGACAAACGTATTTTGTTAACCCGAATTTGTAGGGGCACGTTGCAACGTGCCCCTACCAAGAATTATGATAGATTTAGTTTTACTCCACCCACCTTCCATTTACGATTTCCGAAAGAGGAACATCCTTTTCGGGCCCATAAGTGATGTTATCCCTTCAACCCCGATTTTTGAGATGTATCCTTTAGGATTTGTGAGTCTGGCACAGTATCTGGAAAAAAATGGGTATAAAGTCCGCATCATAAATATTGCTATGAAGATGCTTGGGGACAAAAATTATGATGTAGAAAAAGAGATCGCATCTTTGAATCCCAAAGCCTTTGGTATCGACCTACACTGGCTTCCGCACTGTCAAGGAGGACTAAAAATTGCTGAAATGATCAAAAAATATCATCCGGATATTCCCACAATCTTTGGAGGGCTTTCAGCAACATATTTTCACAAAGAGTTAATCCAATATCCCCAGGTCGATTTTGTAATCAGGGGAGATTCTGCCGAAGAGCCCTTGCTTCAGCTAATAAAAGTCTTGAACAATTCAAAGACTCCTTTTGAGAAAGCCGATTTTTCAGCTGTCCCAAACCTAACTTATAAGAACAATGGTGAGATAAAAGAGAATTCCCTTTCCTGGATTCCTCAAGATTTAAACCACATCTTTTTGGACTATTCCCAGATAGCCAAATCTCTAAAAAGGGACAAAGACTTATGGGGTTACCTTCCCTTTTCCGGCTGGGAATCTTACCCCATTTTAGCCGCTTTGACCTGTCGGGGATGCACCCAGAATTGTCCCTCCTGTGGCGGCTCAGAAGTAGCTTATGATAGCTTATGCAAAAGAAAAAAGCCAGCCTATCGTGACCCGGAATTGGTCATTAAAGATATAAAGTCATTCAGATTACCCTTTTTAGGACCAGTTTTCATTATTGGAGACATCCGCCAACCCGGGGATGATTATGCTGATTTGCTTTTAGCTCTAATCAAAAAAGAGAAAATCCAAAACCATTTAGTCTTTGAGTTTTTCGAACTTCCTTCACCTGAGTTTATTGAAAAGATCTCCAAGTTCGTCCCCAATTTTAACATTCAGATTACTACTGAAACCCATGATCAGAGAATCAGACCACCATTTAGAAGCTATTTTGACAACGAAAGCTTGGAGAAGGTAATCCAAGCCAGTTTGAAGTTTGGCTGTAAAAAATTTGATCTTTTCTTTATGATTGGACTGCCTCATCAGAACCCTCAATCAGTTATGGATACAGTGAACTATTGCGATCATCTTTTAGAAAAATATTCCACTGAAGGCGGATCCGCCTCCCTGGCCGGGCAGGCTGGCGGAAATGGAAAGAAAAATCTTTCCCCTTTTATCTCTCCTTTAGCCCCCTTTGTCGATCCCGGAAGTTTAATTTTTGAAAACCCAAAAGTATATGGCTATACCATTTTCTATCGCACGTTGGAAGAGCACCGCCGGGCTTTAGAATCCCCTTCCTGGAAGTATATGTTGAATTACCAGACCGAATGGATGAGCCGAGACCAGATCGTCGATGTTACTTACCAAGCTTCATTAGAGCTTAATCGAATTAAGCTAAAGCATCGACTCATCAGCCCAAAGAGATTTGAACAGATGAAATCTAAAACTGTTGAGGCAATGAAAAGAAGCGAAGAGATTGATATGTGGATGAGGAATAATGGTGAAAAATCTGTGCTTGCCGAGTCCCCCGACTTGGCAAGAGTTATTAAAGTCAGGTCAGGGGACCTGACTGACACTTTACTAAAAAAACTACCTCATAAGGATAGTGTCACCCCGCCTGCGGCGGGGCTTGTGACCGTAAGCCCCAGCAAGACTGGGGTGCTATCTTCGGTCTTAAGATCGAAAGATAGCCAATCCAATCCCTTCAGCCCCAACTTTACCACCATTTGTGAAAAGGATGAACTGAAATGGTCGGTTAACTTTTTAGGAATTAATCTTCCCCAATGGATTTTGAAAACCCTGGCTCTACCCTTAAAAAATATATTAAAGAGATTCTGAAAAACTTCAAAATTCTTTAATTGTAGGGCAAACCTTAAGGTTTGCAAAAAAAGACGATCACTGCTCATGTTAATTGGTTTTACAACCTTTCATACTCAATAATACACTTTAGGGTTGCTTCTTTTTACTTTTCGCAAGGCTGAAGCCTCGCCCTACAAAAAAATCTTCTTCTTTATTTACTATTTTTTACTCACTATTTTTCAGCAATCTTTCAAAAATTTTTCAGATAAAAAAATAATATCCGCAAACCCGAAGAAAGTAAAAGTAAACCGCCAAGAAAAATCAAAAGAATTTCGTTAACCCAGCCAGTTTTATATTTTTTCAAAAACTTATAAAAACCCCAATGGGATAAAAAAATCATCTTGGTTTTTGCTTTTTGAGTGGATGAACCCTTTATATGAAAAGCTTTAGCCTCCGGATAAAAATATATCTTCCATCCAGCTTTTTTTATCCGATAACACAAATCCACATCATTAAAAAACATCTTAAAATTAGTATCGAAAATACCTACCTTCTCTAAAGTCTTTCTCCTGATCAAAAGGGCTGATCCCATCGTCTGATCTACCTCTGCTAAAGAGTTATGGTCAAAATACCCCATCCTCCATCTACCGAAAATTTTGGATCTGGAGAAAACATGGCTCAAACCCAAAAGTTCCCATAATATCGTCGAAAATCTTGGAAACTCTCGGCAGGATGGTTGAATCGATTTGTCTGGATTTAAAAGCTGAGGACCTAAAGCCCCAGCTTCTGGATGCTCCTTGAAGAATTTTGTTATTTTCGTCAAAAAATCATCTATCAACTTCACATCTGGGTTCAACAAAAGTATAAATTCACCTTTGGATTTTTCTATCCCTTGATTGTTCCCCTTAGCATATCCCAAATTTTTCACATTTGCTATTAATTTAACTTTTGGGTAAGAATTCTTCAATATCTCCTTAGTCCTATCGCGAGAATTATTGTCCACTACGATTATTTCAAAATTTAAATCCCCACCCGGGGAATAAATTGAATCTAAACAATCCCTTATCACCTCTTGGCTGTTCCAGGTGAGAATGATAATCGATAGATCTACTTTAAAAGAGGCATTATTCATCTTCCACAATTTCATCAAAAAATTCCGCTAAACGAGATGTGAGATTTTTCCTGGTAAAAAGTTCTAAATCTTTCGCAGAGATTGTAGGGGTCGCATTTATGCGACCCGAACGGGCTTGATAAATCAAGCCCCTACAACTCTCAAACTCAGCATAGTAGGATTTAAGAGCCTTTTCTATTCCTATTATATCATTCGGTGCAATAATTTGGCCCGCATTGAATTGTTTTATCAAAGAAGCGGCTGCCCCGTCCGGAGGCACAACTGCTAAGATCGGTTTCTGGGTATAAAGATATTCATATATCTTGCCAGGGACGCAAAGCTCTGTGTCCTCTGCTTCTGAGACCACTAATAAAAGAAGGTCAGCTTGCGTTAAAATCTTCAAAGCTTCTCTGTGGGGAAGATATCCTTCTCTTTCGATCACCTCGGTTAAATCATATTTTCTCATAAGACCATCCATATCCAAACCGATGGAAAGACCCAGATGAATCAATTTTATTTTCTCTTTGGGCAACTCCTTTTTGACTAAAAGATTTGACCAGGCTTTAAAAAAAGGCTCGGGGTTGCAGTCCGGATTAAAGGTCCCCATATAGATTATTTTGTAGGGGCGACCCGACGGGTCGCCCCTACCTGGAGAAACAAAATCGTCCGGGTCAAATCCGTTCGGAATAGTCTTCAAATTTTCTGTTAGGGGATTTTTCTCTTTGATTCTTTTTTCTATCCTTTCATTCACTGCCACTATTCCATCCACCGAATTCAAAATCAACTTTTCTGCTCTTTTCTTTAGAAACTTATGCAAAAAAGTTGGATAATATTGATATTGATAGCCTGCCCAGGGGTCCCGGAAATCGGCTATCCAGCTTTTCTTGGTTAGAAACTTCAAAAAATATGCGATTAAATGGGATGTGGGTGGCGGGGAGGTAGAGAAGATCAAATCGATATTTTCTTTTTTACACAAATTATACCCTTTGACCAAAGCCCAGGGAAACCAGCCGATTTTATTCCTTCGATCGGTTTTGATCCGCCTTTTGCGGATTCTTTTAAATATCTTTTTAAGCAAAAACAAAATCCTTAAAGGATCAAAGGAGCCTGATCTAAAAACTTCAACCCCTTCTGGAATTTCCTTAGCCAAAGACTCATCTTTGGCTAAATATTCTACATCTTTAACCGTTAAAATCACTGGCTCCCAGCCAAAAGAGGGTAAATATTTACAGAACTTAGCTACCCTCTGCACCCCCGCTCCACCCAAAGGTGGGAAATAATAGGAAATTATCAGAACTTTTTTATTCATTCGCATATCAGGTAGGGACAGAACAATGTTCTATCCCTACAATTTCTTTATGGCAAAGGCTCCTGTTTGGATCCCGCCAAAGGCGGGATACTCCATTTCCACTCTCAAACTTGAAACTTATCATAAAGTTCTAAGAATTTATCCTCAATCGCTTTCATATTTTCTCCCCACAGAGCCTTCTGTTTGATGATTTCAACATTCTTTCTGGCAAAAGAATTGTATTTTTCGAAATCATTGACCCCTTCCAATATTTTTCGAGACAAAAACTCATAATCTTTTGCCGGAAACAAAAACCCGTTTTCCCCATTTTTAATCCATTCCCTGTTCCCCGGAATATCTGTAACTATGGGGACCAGCCCCGATGCCATAGCTTCCAATAGAGAAACCGAGGTGCTGTCAGATAAAGAGGTAGAAACATAAATATCTGAATCTTGATAATACCTTAAAAGCTCTTCATCGGAAACTCTACCCTTGAATTCAACATATTTTTCCACATTCAACTTTTTGGTCAAATCCAAAAGATACTCTTTTTGTTTCCCTTCTCCGATAAGGGTGAATTTCACTTTCCTTTTAGCCTCTCTAACCACCAAAGGAATAGCTAAAATCAAAGTCTCAACATTATACACTGACTCAAAACGTCTGTTGCTTAGAATAGTACAATGAGCTTTATCTATTTTATTTCCGAAAGCTCTATCTGGATTTGGGTTAATAAATTTTTCATCCACGCCCATAGGGGACGTTACAATTTTATCTTTGTCTACACTTAAACTTATCAATGCGGAAGTCAAATTAGCCCCGTCAGAAGTCAAAAGGTCTGCTTTTTTTAGAACATACTTAACTCTGAGTTTGTGTAAAAATGATCTCTTGGGTGAAATTAAAATATCAGATCCCCAACAGGAAACTACTATAGGTTTTTTTTTGACCAGCGCCCCTAAAAGACCATAACTTATGACGAAATGTGCATTTACTAAATCCGGATCAATTTCTTCTATAATTTTTTTTGCATCTCCTTTGACAAAAAAGAATTTTAAACCAAGATGAGGAATCCGAGAGCTTAATAGATTCTGTTCGGCTTTTATCTTTTCGGAGCGATCAAACGAAAGCAGAAAAACCTCATATCCTCTGTCAAAAAAATAGTTCACCCATCTTTGGGTATGACAGCTTTTCGCATCGGCTAAAAAACAAATTCTTTTCATTATTTTTTCAACTTACTGTACGGACAACCCGACGGATTACCCTACTACTCTGATTATTTTGTCAGAAGATTTCCCAACCAATTTTTCCTCTCGTAGATTTTATAAGTTTTAACAAACGTCCCCCAGGATTCTTTAAATCTCAGCATCCCTAAAGCCCCAGATGGGGTCGCTCCGAAATTAAAGAATTTAAACCCATTTTTCTTAGCCCATAAGATGGTATGAAAAAGTAAAGCATCATTAGGACGAAAATTTTGGCTATCATAATCTGATGCCCCCTCCCAGGCATAGACCATATCCTTGAAAGTAAAGTTCATTAAACTCCCAATGATTTTGTTATCTTTTGTCGCCACCACCCATTTTAAAAGGTTGTTCTGTCTCATAACTGAAAAGATATTCTCGAAGAGCAAAAGGGGATATTTAGGTTTTTTTATACCATAACGATGATAAGTATCTAAGGTCAATTCATAGCATCTTTCAACCTCTTTCAAAGATTCTATATCTTTAATTAACACCCCCCTTCTCTGAGATTGTCTGATCCCCTCTTTTCTTTTTTTGTCGAACTCTTTCATCGGGTTATTTTCATCTATCGCGGATAAATCCAGAAGATGAGCAAAATAGTTTTTGGATGAAAATCCATATGAATTCAAAAAATCATATTGGTTAAAAAAATCTGCTACCTCAATTTTTAAAACATTCCACTTCTGGGTAATTGCATCAAGCTTCTTCAGACAAACATCGATACTTACTTTATCTATTTTATCTTTCATAATTGGGCCCCCATAAGTTCCAAACGGCAAAGAGTAAAATGAGGAAAGAAAGAGTTTTTTCTTTTCCCATAAAGGAAAACCCAAGAGATAATTTTCATCGGAGTCCTTTAATATTATAAATAAGAAATCGCTCTGCGGATAGGTTTTCTGCCATACCCTGCACCAGGACAATGAATGATAAACCGTGGAATAGCTGGAACTAAATAAAAGCTCATCCCATTTTTTCCCCTCCACCTCATCTAACTTTTTCAGCTCTAAAATTGATTCTTTATTCCCCAATCAGCACCTAATTCATCTGATAGGTCACCCCGCCTAAGGCGGGGCTTGTGACCGAGTCATGCCCTTCAGCTTTGCGAACAAAAGCAAACCTATCATGTCTGGGGTAGATCCCCCGCAAAGTGCGGGGGAAAGGCTTGCCCTGCGGTTTTTTTATCAAAGGCATTATTGCAATCGTAGGGGTTGACCTATGTGTCAACCCAAATCACTCGAGGGGCGAACACATAGCTTCGCCCCTACGAGGGATGAACCCTCAGCTACACGTGCAGCTAACGTTATCATTCTTCCCTTATCACTGCAATCTTCCCCACAGCCCTATTCCCTTTTTCATCATAAACATAAAAAAGATAAACTCCGGAAGCCGCCAGTTCGCCGGCTTTGTTCTTTAGATCCCATTCCCATCTTCCTCTCAAAGGATCAACTAAGACGCAATCTTTTATTTGCTCCCCGGCTATGGTATAGATTTTAATCCCTACAGTTTGAGCAGGGACCAAAAAACTAACTTTCTCCTCGCCAGTTTTAATAATAACCGGATTGGGAAAGGGTAAAACTTCTGAAAGTTTCGATATAGGGGTCTGTCCCACGAAAGAATATCTGGAGAGCCCCCAAGGAGTCCCGATCCAGACTTCCCCGGTTTGATCATTGACCGCCAGACAATTAATAATATCAAAAGCTAAACCGCTGTTAGAGGTTTTGAAAACATTAAAACTAATGGTATCCTTTTCAATCAAAACCCCCAGCCCGTCTGAGGTCCCGATCCACTTGTTGTTATATTTATCTACTGTTAGAGCATTCACCTGAAGTCCCAAATTTTTAGGCCAGGAAACCTTTTCAAAATTTCCACTATAAGGGTCAAATCTTCTTAAACCGCTGTTCGTTCCCACCCAGAGGACTCCATTTTTATCTATATTGACACACTGAGCATCCCCGGAAAGTTTCTCGGTAGAATAGCGGGTCCAGATGTCATCCCCTTTGAAAAGAAGTGTTCCTTTATAATTGAGGTCTTCTAGTCCGCTCCACTCATGCGCAATCCAGAGATGGCCTCCCTGTGCGAAAATGTGATTAAGAATGGTATCCACCAGTCCATCAGAATGATTGAAAGAAACCCAATGCTCCTTAGAGTAGTTATTAGAGTTATCCAGAGCAACTATTCCTCCTCCATCATAGGCTTCCTCATTTAAAAACCATTTATTATTATGTTCATCCACAAAAATATCGTTTACTACAACAGCTCCTGGGTATCCAGCGGGATAACTCAAAGGACTGTTAGTGCTGTCGAAATAATGCCAGGCTGCATTAGTATCCAACATGAACAGTCCACCTCCCCAACTCCCCATCCAGATATTGTTTCCACTATCGACCGCAATCGCAAACATATCCTGATAGTGTTTCCCTGAAACCGAATCAAAGATAGAAGAATAATTTGTCCAATTTTTTCCATCAAAGCTGGAGATCCTATCCATCGAATTGGCGCACCAGAGTTTGCCATTTCTATCTATAACTATATCTTTAAAAATATTCCCGGCTGGTCCATGGAAAAGATAGTTTTTCCATTGATGGTTAGAATAAGAGGAGAGGCCTTTACCTTTTGTCCCAGCCCAGATTTCTCCCGAAGAATCCAACTCTAAAGAATTAATATTTTTGGTTAAAAGTCCCGAAGTGGTAATTGAATCCCATCCAGCTCCATCATAAAAAAATACTCCTTGATCAGTAGCCGCATATATTTTGTTATCAAAAGACTTCAAATCGTTAATATTGTAATCTTTCAATCCCAGAGTATCAAAGGTCATTGTTGAATCTATGAATTTAAACACCCCCTGCTCGGTTCCCAGATAAATCTTTCCTTCGAAATAAAGGATGGTCTTGATGGAAGCGGTAGTCAAACCATTCTGACCATTTTTGGAAAAAGAAGTCCAATTGCTCGGGTCCTGAAGATTGATATTAGGATCGTCCTTTTTAGCAAATGCCAAACCTTTATCGGTTCCCACCCAAACTTTCTCGCCAGCCAAAGCTATACAAAAGACCGTATCTGGCTGTATCTCACCGAATTGTTTATAGTTCTCCTTTACCTCCCCGTAATTCTTTTCAATCAGAAAAAGACTGACCTGATTACCCGAAGCTACCCACAATTTATCCCCATCTGGGACAATCTTTTTTATTTTCAATCTATTCCCATCTTGCTCAAAAAGATAGACCCGAACAAAACCTGCATCGGATTTATATTTCGAAAGGGTCCCGTTTTGTGCCCCCAACCAGATATTTCCTAAACTGTCTTTGGCTACTGAATAAAGATAACTTCCACCTAAACCTTCGACGTTAGTAATTTGGGTGATGGAATCAGACTTGGTATTTAAAATAACTAAACCCCCGGTGGTTGCACAAAAAAGGTTCTCTCCGTCTAAAAGAATTTCAGAAATATTGTTCATACTGGTATAGGTAGTCCATTCCGAGCCACGCACAGTGCGGGGGTGATGCATTTCAAAGGCTAAGAAGATAATCGCCAAAAGAATTCCAATTCTTTTCATACGCTTGTAGCAAACCATAATTGTAACTCAAAGCTTTAGCTTTGACAACTCCACCGATAGCGGAGTCTCCTATGGCGGAAAAGTCAACCCTGTCAGCCAAAGGCGGATCTGCCTCAGGCATGAAAGGGTTGAGATACGACTTAATTTAAACCTTTTTAATAAAAAATGAAAGGATAAAAAATAAAATACTTACAAAAAAGCATCCCTTTCCCAGCCAGTCTCCATATAAAGTGTAAAATGTGGTCTCCTTTTTTATAGGGATCTCTCCGATCACCGTTTCCCGAACAAAAATCTTGGTCTTCTGATAGGTTCTGCCGTAAGGGTCTATAAACATTGATACTCCTGAATTGGCACATCGAGCTATACTGATCCTATTCTCGATGGCTCGAAAAACTGCTATCTGGGAATGTTGAAAAGGACCAGAAGTTTTTCCCCACCAGGCATCGTTGGTGATATTAACCAAAAAATCTGCTCCCTTTATGACAAATCTCCTTACTAAATCTGGGAAAATCGACTCAAAGCAGATTAAAACCGCAAACTTACCTTTATGATTATTAAAAACGACCAGCTCATTCCCCGGAGAAAAATCTGCCTGACCCAATTGAAGTTTTCTCATAATCCGAACCTTATCTGAAAAGGGAAGCCTTTCGCTTCCGGGGACTAAATGGATTTTCGAATAAATGGTGGGAAATTCTCCGTAAGGTTTGAATAGAAAAGCTGAATTATAGAAAACATACAGACTTTCCCCTAAATATTTATAATGATTGGTTCCGGTCAAAATCTCGGTATTTAGACTTTCCGACAGGGATTGAATCATTTTGAAATATCCCGGCTCAGCAATCAAATAGCAGGGACAAGCCGTCTCGGGCCAGATAAGCAAATCGACCTTTTCTTTTCCCACCTCTCGGCTCATTTTGGTGTAGACATCGAAATTATAGCCTAAGAACCTTTCATCCCATTTAACCTCTGGATCAATATCCCCTTGCAAAAGAGCAATCTTAACCTCTCCTTTTTCTTTTTCTTTAGGAATAACCGCCATCCCATAAATATAAGGAATCACTATTAGAATTATAAAAATAGCTGAAAGTCCTAAAAGTTTTTTTCTATCGTTCCCCGCATTTTGGCGGGATCCTTCGGAAAAATTCTTTATCCCCAAGTAAGCCAAAACATTCAATAAAGCCACCCAGAAGGAAACTCCCCAGACCCCGGTAAATGAAGAATATTGAATTAAATGGACATAATAGGTCTGGGTGTAAGCTAAATTAAGCCAGGGAAAGGCGATCTCCCCTAAAGACCTACCATATTCCATCCCCACCCATAAGAAGGGTAGAAGAAAAATAGTTTTCTCCTGGAGGAATCTCTGAATCTGGGCGTAGACTAAAAATAAAATCGCAGTATAAAAGGACAAGGCCAGAATCGCCACAATAGCTCCGGGGATATGAGCATAACCAATCCAGAACAAAAGCAAGGTATTAGAAATAAGTCCAAAGACATAACCTAATTTAAAAGCCCTACCTAACCTACTAGGTTTAAGAGAAATCTCCGAAAGATTCTTGGGGGGCAAAAAGCTTTTGGAACCATCATTTTCCAAAGCAACGATTAAAAAAACTAAACCAAAGTAGGCTAAAAAACCAAAGGGGAAAGGAGGAAAAGATAGGGTCAAAAGAACAGCTGAAATTGTTATGAAGAGCAGGTCTTTTTTATTCATAAGGGGAGCGTTGAAAATTAAAGATCGTAACTCAACCCTTTAGGGTTGACATTATCAAGGCTAAAGCCTTGAGTTACTCTCTGTGTCTGTCGGGTCCCCCGACCCGACGGAAATTGTTGCCAGGTGAGGGGACCTGGCAGGCACAGAATTATTGGTAAACCTGTCATGCCTAAGGCAGATCCCCCGCAAAATGCGGGGGAAAGGTTTACACTCCAAAAATTAAACTAACCCCCTTCATCTCCACCGGTTTTTTTATTCTCAAATATTGAAGTATCGTCGGTGCCACATCAGCCAGAATCCCTTTAGGTCTTAATTTTCCTTTAAAATTATCCTCCACTAATATAAAAGGAACCGGATTGGTGGTATGGGCAGTAAATGGCCCTCCGGTCTTTTGGTCGATCATCTGCTCTGCATTCCCGTGGTCACCGCAAACCATGGCAATTCCATCTACCTCTTTGACCGCAGAGATGACTTTTCCCACACAAAAATCGACCGCCTCAATAGCTTTGATAGTAGCTTCCAAAATCCCGGAATGCCCCACCATATCGGGATTAGCGTAATTTAAAATTATCACTTTATATTTTTTCGATTTTATCTCACCAATTACCCTTTCGGTAACCTCATAGGCGCTCATCTCCGGCTTTAAATCATAGGTAGCAACTTTGGGCGAAGGGATCAAAACTCTATCTTCACCCGGATAGGGATCTTCCACTCCTCCATTAAAGAAAAAGGTAACATGAGCATACTTCTCTGTCTCGGCTATACGCAATTGCGGAATATTATTTACAGATAAAACCTCAGCTAATATATTGGATAATTTAACCTGGGGAAAGGCAATCTCTGTATTTAAAGTCTCATCATACAAAGTCATTGAGACCAAAGGAATAGTTAGATTATCTGGACGTTTAAACTCATTGAAATTTTTATCGGTCAATGCCCGGGAAAGCTCTCGAGCCCGGTCTGCTCTGAAATTGAAAAATATCCCTACATCCTCTGGTTCTATTCTTCCCGCCTGGGGATTTTCATCATAAGTGATAACTTTCGGGATCACAAACTCATCGGTCACATTATTTTTATATGAACTTTCGATTGCTTTCAATGGGTCATCTGACTCCTCCCCCTCCCCCCAGACCATTGCTTTGTAAGCTTTCTCCACCCTCTCCCATCTTTTGTCTCTATCCATAGCATAATATCTTCCGGAAATGGTGGATAATTTCCCAACTCCTATCTCTTCAAATTTAGCCAGGAGCTCTTTAATATATCCTTTTCCCGCAGTGGGAGAAGTATCTCTGCCATCCAAAAAAGCGTGCACCCACACATTCCCTAATTTATATTCTTCAGCTAACTTCAAAAGAGCATAAAGGTGATTCAAAGAACTATGCACACACCCATCCGAGACCAACCCCATAAGATGAAGTGAAGAATTATTCTCTTTAGCTTTTTTTATCGCATTGATTAAAACCTGATTTTTGAAAAATGAGCCGTCTTGGATAGCTTTGTTGATTCTGGTTATATCCTGATAGACGATCCTCCCCGCTCCCAAGTTAAGATGACCCACTTCGCTGTTACCCATTTGACCTTCAGGCAAACCAACATCCAAACTGGAAGCACTCAAAAGAGTATTGGGGTAATTTTTGAAAAGTTTATCTAAATTCGGTTTTTTAGCCAGATATATCGCATTCCCTTTTTTCTGTTTAGAGATTCCAAATCCATCCATTATCAAAAGCAGAAGCATATCTTCTCCCTTTACGTAGGGGCACGGCATGCCGTGCCCCTACCATCAATCGATCAGTTTAATCCCTTTTTTGCCCGAACAAATCTCCCCGATATGACAGACCTTCTCTTTGAGTCCTAAAAGCCTTTTCTCAATTTTGTCTTTCTCTTTTCTTGAAACCACTAAAATCCAACCGATCCCCATATTGAAAACCTTATACATTTCTTCTGGATCGACTGATCCTAATCTTTGAATAAAATTAAAGATCGGGGGCTTTTTCCATAGAGTAGTATCGATTATGGCTTGACAGCCCTGGGGCAGAATCCTGATTAAATTCCCGGCAATCCCTCCCCCGGTGATATGAGCCATACCCTTGATTTTGAATTCATCTGTTATCTTTAAAATAGACGGTGCATAGCATTTATGGATCTTCAAAAGCTCCTTTCCCACAGTGGTTTTAAGTTCTGGAACATAATCATCGACTTTAAATCCTCCAATTTCAAAGATGACCTTTCGGGCTAAGGAATATCCATTAGTATGTAAGCCAACCGAACCCAGACCCAAAATCTGATCGCCAGAAACAATCTCTTTCCCATCGATGATTTTTTTCTTTTCCACCACTCCAACAATTGTGCCGACCAGATCATATTCACCTTCTTGATAGAATCCCGGTAGCTCAGCCATCTCACCACCGATCAAAGCACATCTGTTTTTTCTGCAGGCCCGGGCTAAACCTTTGATAATATCTACGACAACATCTGGCGAAAGCTTTCCGGTCCCGATATAATCTAAGAAAAACAAAGGCTGGGCACCGTGCACCAAAATATCGTTCACACAGTGATTGACTATATCCTCACCTACGGTATCATTCTTATTCATCATAAATGCCACTTTAAGTTTAGTCCCAACTGAATCTACACTGGAGACCAAAACCGGGTCTTTATATTTTTTATCTAAGGCAAAAAATCCCCCAAATTTGCCAATCTCGGACAAAACCTGTGGATTGAAAGTAGATTTTGCCAAAGATTTTATTCTTTTCTTGGCTAAATCCGCAGCATCAATATCCACACCCGATTCTTTATAAGTGATTTTCATAACTAAGATGGAGTATAAAGCTTTAGCTTTATCAGTTGTTTTAATAAGTTAAGTATTCTTGCCCCACCTTTGGCGGGGCACTCCAATTCAAATGTAGCGGAAATCTTTAGATTTCCATCGTAGGGGCGTATTGCAATACGCCCCTACTAATAAGAAATTTAAAGCAACCTCTGCCCATTTATCTCCAGTTCGAATCTCATCTTCAAAAATTCCGCTGCTTTTCGGCAGACGGCCATCCGGGACAAAAATATCTCAAAATATTCCATTACTTGAGAAACAGTGGTATCAATTTTAATCTCCAGAGAGATGGTCTGCTTTTCAAAATCGACCCTCAAAAAGGAGCTTTTAGCTGCATAGTTCACTCGATCGTGAATATCCCGCTTGATCATTTCCAAATTCCTCACCCGGGAGCTGTGGACATCCGATTTGTCCGCCAGGATAACTGCGGCACATATATCCGAGACCGGCTGGCCATCTTTTTCATCATGGTTTCCGATAGCCGCCACCACATCCATAATATCATCCACCTCCATCCCCATCTGCAAAAGAATGTCATAGGCGATGATGGCTCCGGTCTGAGCATGATAGTCCCGATTGATCACATTTCCGATGTCGTGAAGATAAGCCGCAATAGCCGCCAGATGGGCTTCCCTCTCAGTTTTTTTCAACCTTTGCATTATATTGTAGGCGATGTTAGAAGAAAGGGAAGCATGCCTGGCTCCGTGCTCAGTATAGCCGATTACTCCCAAGATCTCATCCGCTTTAGAGATAAGGGATCTTACCAGAGGATTTTTCTTCAATTCATCCAAAGTAACTATTTTGTTATTCATAACAAACACCCCCAACTTGAATTAATTTAAGCTATTGTCAAGTCCAATCTTACATTATCCCTACCGGGTCCACATCAATCCCTATACGCACAGAACCGGCACTTTTAAAGATTTTCCCCTCCAGAATCAAGTCGATAGTTTTCAGTGCATGTTTCAGCCTTTTTGTCTTCATTAAAATCTGCCAGCGGTTCTTTCTTTTCAAAAAAGCTAAAGGCGCTGGCGCCGGACCCAAAATCTGGGTTTGGGTTAATCTTTTTCCTTTCAGAGCTTTTCCAAAAGCATAAGAAAGCTCAATCACCTTGTTTAGATTTTCTCCAATAAACTGGATTAAAATCAAATGGGAAAATGGTGGGTAGAAAAGCTTTTTTCTTTCCGCTATTTCTTTAGTATAGAAATCTAAGTAATTTTGTTCCGCAGATAACTTGATCGCCCAATCGTCAGGATAATAGGTCTGAATCAAAACCTCCCCTTCTTGTTCCCCCCTTCCGGCTCTTCCGGCTACCTGAGTTAAAAGTTGAAAAGTCCTCTCCTTGGACCGAAAATCCGGGAAATCTATATTGAAA
>Ga0315291_10001604_pt1 | contig 30152 bp, 34 predicted proteins | sample YL17G12_20_MG_FD_203070 | JGI IMG/M metagenome (GOLD analysis project Ga0315291, IMG submission 203070) | Sediment microbial communities from Yellowstone Lake, YNP, Wyoming, USA - YL17G12_20 | ecosystem: Environmental > Aquatic > Freshwater > Lake > Sediment | place: USA: Wyoming | collected...
GGGGATTTCCCAACCGACTCTATCGCGCTATCCGATTATGATGGAAATTAACCAAACGATCCACTCACCAAACAATTCGGAATGCCCCCGCGCACGGAGGCGCGGGGAAAGTTAATTTCATTTTACATTATCATTTTTAATTTTGATTTTTAAAGATATACCCTATCGTTTTATAAATCAATTTCGCCACCAAAAAATCAGGCGCAAAAAAATTCTTGATGGGCGCCAGCTCCACAAAATCAGCGCCAATGATTTTTTTGTTTTTGGCCACGGCTTTTAAAATATTTGATATTTCGTACCAATCTAATCCGCCTGGTTCCGGTGTACCTGTGGCTGGCATAACCGAGGAATCAAAAGTGTCAACGTCAAAAGTCAGATAAACTTTTCTTTTTAAACTTTTTAAAATTTCCTCAATTTTCCATTGCTTTTTATCTTTTGCCCAAAAAGTTTTGACGCGACATTGGTTTTTTTGCCAAAAATTTAATTCGTCGTTTTCATTACTGATGTTGCGCACACCGATTTGCACCAAATTTATATCCTGGGAATCCAAACATCTTCTCATGGCCGCGGCATGGGAATATTTCTGCCCCAGATACCCATCGCGCAAATCCGCGTGCGCGTCAAACTGCAAAATGCTGAAATTGCCAAAATGCTTTTTGTATTCTTCTATTATAAAAGGCGTGATGCTGTGCTCCCCGCCTAAAGTTATCGGCAATTTTTTTTCTGCCAAAATTTTGGAAATTGCCGCGCTTATTTGTTTTTTTGCCGCTATGGCTAACCTGCCCGGCTTAATTTCCGAGTGGGTGAAAATATTTATTTTTTTATAAGTCTCCTGCCAAAGTTCTTCATCAAATAACTCAACTTGGGAGCTGGCTTTGATAATGGCAGCGGGACCATTTTTAGTCCCCTTACCATATGTTGTTGTCGCCTCAAAACCAAAAGATACAATGACAACTTGCGCCTTTTTAAAATCTACTGAGTCAATGTCCAAAAAATTATTTTTCGCTAGTTTCATTTTAATTTAATGGCTCTCGTTCTTACCTTTATTATAATAAGCCTTCAGGCTGTGTTTTCTTAGAGCTTTATCCAAAAAAGCTATTGCTTCGTCGCGAAAGTCAAGCAGATGACGCGGTTCACGCTCTATTTCTTCTTGCAATAGCGCATGGACAATAAAAGGGAAAACCGCCGTGACGTCGGCAAAAACATACTGGGAATTCCTAACGCAGTCCTCGGAAGTTTTTCCCCAAGTGTGGCCCTCGCCGGCCGTGGCAGAAGATAAGCCGCCATCTTGCACGTGCGCGTCGCAGATTTGCACGTCCGTATCGTAGCCGCCGACATTAATGTTGCAAATCTGGGTCAAATAAGGTTCCGGCTGCAGCGAATAGTTTTTGGGCACACCGCCGCCCAAAATAATAATTGATAATTTTTTGCTCCATTTATTTTTGGCAAAATAATGATAAGCGCCAAACTCATGAATATCCTCCTCCATGTCAATGCTGAATTTATAACGGTGGCCCAGTTTTCTTTTCAAAAACGCCAGATTCAAAAAAATTGAACCATCTTGCGGCGCCCCGCAAAAAATCGGAATGCGGTGACGGTAGGCCTGAACTAAAATACTACGGTTCAAATCAGCGAGCTTGAAACGGCGACGGCCGAAACGAGCCAAATGTCGGCCAAGTAAATAATGAAATTCCGTTGTGGTCATTGAACGGCTAAAATCCGGACGACGCACTAAATCAAGAATTAAATTATCGGTCGTTCCCAAATCGTCCTCCGGAAAAGCGGTGTCATAAATTCTGGTCCAGCCGGCTTTGCGTAATTTGATGTCTCCCTGATGAGGATGGACTTCAAACCAATCGTCGCTTTCCTGCCGCTGCAAATCGTGATAGAGATTAGCGCCGGTGGTGGTAATAATATCAATATAACCGGCCTTAATCATCGGAATAATACAAGAAACAACAAAATCCGCCGGCGTCATTGCCCCCGAAAACGCCAAAACAATCGTATGGTCTTTTTCGATCATCCGCCTGATTATTTCGTACGCCCTTTTTATTTCCCGACCGACAAAAGCGCCAAAGGCCTTTTCAAAAAGTTCGGCCGTCGTTTCACTGCCGGTAATCGGCTCGCCAATCACGCGCCGGCCGACCAATCTTTTAGTTAGATGTTTCATATACGGATTTAATCACTATAAAATCACCAACCAAACATTTTTCCAATCTCTTCCGGACTCTCGTGGCGCCGTGCGATGGTAAGCACGCCGTTTTGCGCGATAATCTTGGCCGGTGATGATAAAAGGCAATGATGAGAGGCCAGGGCGTCCTGATAGGCCCCTGAATCAAAAAGCGCTATGTATTGGTAATCACCGTTTGTTTCTTCAATAGGCGGCAACAAAATGTAGCTGCCGCCGGCGGTATAGCGATCATCCGAATCGCACGAGGAGCCGGCCAGCCAAACCTTGGTTAATTTTTCGGCCCGCATGTTATTGACCGGCGTGATATGCCACTTTTGATGAATCGCCCAAGTATCAATCAAATCGTTCATAAAACTGCCGTCAACGATATACCACTTTTTGGCCGAAACATTATTGATGGGTTTTTCACAAAGCACTTTAAAAACCGTGATTTGCGCGGGAGCCATGATATATCTTCCCCATTCGGCAATAATATTGGGATGAGGAATCTCACGTTCAGCACAAATTTTGCTTATAGTTGAAATAATTTTCCTGACAACGTTGGCGGCGCCGTAAAACTTTTTCTTTTCATAAGGGATGGCCATGCCGCCGCCAATATCAAGCGTATCAAGAGTGGGATTATTCTTTTTGATTTTGGCGTATATTTCAGTCGCGGTATTCGCGGCTTCAATCAGACCTTCCTGATTCATTGTTTGAGAGCCAAGGTGATAATGAAGTATCTTCAGATTACGAATTCTCCCCAGCTCATATATCTCTTCGGGAGCAAAACCGTAACGATCATTCTTTTTTATCCAGCGAGATTTTGCCTTGATTTCCATTTTAGTTCTGATGCCGACGTCTCCCGTATATTTCTTCAGAGATTTATACTCGCTTAAATCCTCTATAATGGGGATAATGGACAATCCTTTTCCTTTCAGCTCCTGAATTAATCCTAAATATTTTTCTGTTTTGGGTCCGTTGCAGATTACCCGAATACGAGAATGAAATTGATCTTGTTCCCATAATTTATGTACGAGCCACAATTCGTTGTAAGAACCGGTTTCCAAATTTGCTCCTTCGGAAATTAGCGGCAAAACAAATTCCTTGTTTTGGTTAACCTTCATCGGGTAATGATAAAAAAATCGTCCCTTGTAATTAAAAGTTTTTATATAAAAATTGAAGGTCTGAACTAAATCTAAATAACGCTTCTCCACAATAAATGGAAAAGCGATTTCAAGAGGCGACCCGAATTTGCTGACGAGATCGTAGATATTATATTGGTAGTTGCCCTCTCTAACTACCAATTCACCGTCTTTGGAAATTCCGAAAAACTGGGTGTTGAATTCCTCTTTCCCTAATTTCCAGAATTTCTCATAATTTTTTTTCTTTTTCACTTTTCTTTCTTGGCCCCCATCAAGACCTAATTCTTATTGCCGAGGATAGCGAGAGAAATGCGAGTTGCCACTCGCATTTCCGAGCGTCGCAGGCAACAAAGGGTTTAATACCCTTTATTTCTTAAAACGCGCCAAGGGCGAAATTTTAAATTGTTTGGCGATACTGCGCGCCCCACGAATAAAGACAGTTTCCTTTTTCGTTTTGAATTTTTGGATTTCTCTTTCCAGGTCGTCGCGCACCTCGTCAATGGCGACAAAAATGTCATCGCGCTCCGATTCGGCCCGGAATAATTGGCCGCCGATGCTCAAATTAATTTCGGCACGGAAAACATCGCCGGTTTTGTGGTGCCGCGTGCTCCGCCCCACCTCAATTTCCGCTTTAATTAATTCTTCGTTGAAATCCCCGAAAAACTTTTTCAAACTATCAATTTTTTTCTGGAGATAATTTTCAACGCTGCTAGTTATTTCAAAATTCTTGCTTTTTATAACCGACTTCATATTTTTTTATCCGTTTCTTTATTATACGGTTAAATTTTTAAATTGTAAATTGTGGACAACTAAATTTCGCTATAGATTACAGATTTATTACAGATAGACCAATGGGCTACAGAATACAGATAAGTACAGATATACAGATACCGACTGACTTTTAGCTGAAATTCAAACCATCAACCACAGCCGAGCGCGGTTGTATCTGTATATCTGTAAAAAATCTGTATTCTGTAGCTTATAAAATCCTGATTTCTTTTTCCAGTTCAATCCCAAATTTTTCCTTAACTGATTCCTGACAAAGATTAATTAATTCCAAAACATCAGCCGCTTTAGCGCTAATAACATTAACAATAAAATTGGCATGTTGCGTCGAAATTTGCGCCCCGCCCGCTTGCCTGCCCTTCAGACCGCACTGCTCAATTAAATAACCAACCGCCACCATGCCGCCTTTTATTTGCTCGGCTGGAATTAATTTTTTAAAATTTTCCGACTGCCAGCCAAATTCAATATTTTTGAAAATACTACCGGCTGAGGGAAACGATGGAATTTTATTCTTTCTGGTTGCCAAACATTCCTGAACAAAATTTTGAGCTCGGGCGGTGTCGCCTTTTCCCAATTTTAATTTGGCAGTAAGAATTATCAAATTCTGATTTTTTTTAAAAATACTTTCTCGGTAGCCAAATTCACACTGCTTATGGGAATATGATTGAATTTCTTGGTCTTTGGCATTAAAAACTTCTACGCTTTCTACTGCCTCGGAAATGCTGTGACGATAAGCGCCGGCGTTGCCGCAAATGGCGCCGCCCAGGGTTCCGGGAATTCCCGCCGCCCATTCTAAACCAATCAATCCATTTTCCAAGGATTGAACAACCAACAATGCCAAAGGTGCGCCTGCCTCCGCCAGAATAATTTTAAATTTTACATTGTAATTTTTAATTTTTAATTTTCCATTTTTAATTTTTATTACCAGCCCGTCAAATCCGCTTTCGGAAACTAACAGATTACTGCCGCCACCCAGCATAAAATAAGGCAAGTTATTTTCTTTAGCCCAATTCAGTGCTTCGAGAAATTCTTCTTTACTTTTAGCAACAAAAAAATACCTGGCCGGCCCGCCGATGCGAAAAGTCGTGTGGTTGGCGAGTGGAATATTTTCTTGTAAGTTTGGAGGTTTTGACTTGATAAACATTTCTTAAAAATTCTTAAATTTTCCACCCTCCGGGTGGTCGCCCGAAGGGCGACAATTTTAAATCAATGCCTAAATTTTAAAATTTTAAAACATTTAAAATTCATTTAAAATTGAGAATTTAAAATTTAAAATTATCTTATCACATCAGCTCCTGTTTTATACAAATCCCTCTCGGTTCTGTTCACCACAAAAACCGTCTCCCAACTTCTGCCGGAATTGACAAACTGCTGAACGCTCATATTCAGCCAATGTTTGCTCATATCGCCGTTGATCTCATAGATCTTATAGTCGCCCTCCGCCCGAATCAACCAAACATTCTGATACCAATCACGCTGGGCGGCAGTCACTTCAATAATGTTCTGCCAACTAAAATGCGGATAGGCCGCCAAAATTTCCGGCGACTGAATCCAGCGTTTATATTTTCCCTTGATGACATAAACTCGATAATCGTTCTTGGCGCGAATCAAAGAGCCGTCCGGGTAATCGGGGCTGGCGACCGGCGGAGTAATGACTGACGACGTAGATGTGGAAGAAGCGACCGGGTTGACCGCCGGAGAAACAACCGGCACGACCGGCAATTGAGAAAATGAAGTTAATTTAACGGTGTAAGAAAAAGGGTAAAAAATTTCATTAGCCGAAAAACCGGAAGTTTTTGTCTGGTTGGAAAGAATTAAAACGATTTCCGACACTTGAGCGCCGAAACCCAAAATCAAATCGGAGCCGGTTTGGCGTCCGTCAAGCTTTAAATAACGTATTGATTTGGTTCCGCTACCGGAAAAAATCAAAACTGGAATTTGAAAATTAGAAACGTTGTCGCCGGCGAAATTCAAAACAAGATTTAAGATTGAAGATCCGACCGGTGAAATTTTATACCATTGACCGGCCCAGTCTTTAATATCGTCGGCGAAAGAAAAGGCCGCCTCTTCCTTTGCCGCCAAAAAGTTGCTCAAAGTGGACATTACATGTAATCGCTCATAAGTCAAATCCTGATTCAAATAACAGTATTTCTGGCCTTGCCCCAACTGGCAATCGTTGATGTAGTTAGCCACGGTCCAATTGGTGAAAACATCGGCAAATGAGTCGGTAAAACCCAGCTCTTTGAGGGCTCTATTAATACTTTCAATGCCGACCGCCTCGGCTTTGACCATCTTGATTAAAACTTGCTGGCCGTAGCGACTCACCAAATACTGCATAAAAATATCGGCCGGGCCATAATCGGCGGTCTGGCCCTGCCATTCGGTGAGCGAATCGGAGGGATTGCGCAAAAATTCTTTGACGCGCCTTTGCAGGTTGCTACCTTCATAAATGTCGTCGTAGCCGCAAAGAGTGGAAGCATATTCGGAACGGGCCTCGTTGAGCCAGATATCTTCGGTCAGGCCGCGCAGCTTTTCTTTTTGATAGAAACTGATCATATGCTGGAATTCGTGCGCCAAAAAAACTTTCTCCAGCGGCGAATTCAGATAGGCGGTATTTAAATAGATGATTTCCCGTTCATTGGAAGCCGGTATCTGAAATCTGGAAAATTCGTCAAGCGTGTTAAAATAACCGCCGGTATTTTTTTTAAGCGGCGTAATTAAGATAAAAACGCGCAGCTCATTATCAATGCCCGGCGACCATTCCGAACCATAAATCTGCGTTAAGCGCGGATGAATGGTCTTGTCAAATTCGTCCAACAGATTCAAAGCGACCAAGTTGTTGACGGCGGCATCGGTCGCGTTCAAACTATTCCACCATTCGTTTTCAATATAATACAATCCCCAATCGCCCACCTGGCGCAAAGTGGCGCTGACTGATGAGCGGCCGGCATAATCATAAGACGGGTCAATATTAAAAGTTCTCGTCTCGCCTAAAGTGAAAGCCGAAACACTGTCCGCTTTTAAAAACAGAGTTAAAAAAAATATCGGCCAAAAAATTTTCTTAAGAATTGGCATATATACTCTTATCTTTTAATACTATAAGAATTTTCATTTTATTTCAAATATAATTGACTTGAGCGCGGTTACCTGTAACACTTATCCACGATCGTGAACAAATGTTACGGAGCGAAATTTGACCAAACTTAGCGGAAGGATAAAAACATTGCCAAAATCATAAAAAAGCGGTAGAATTTAAAAAATGAACATGATTATCGGCAAAATCAAAAAAATCCTGCTTTGGGGCGGCGATATCGCCGTGCTCTATTTAGCGCTATTTTTGACGCTCTTAATCCGCTACGAAAATACGTGGCCCAAGCAATGGCATATCCACCTAATTCCTTTCACCATTATTTATTTTTCCGCCCTGCTGGTCTTTTATATCATCGGGCTTTACGACATCACTTTGGCGCGCAATAACCTTTATTTTTTCCTCACCCTGGTCAAGGCGCTGGTCATTAACGCGGCCATGGCTATCAGTTTTTTCTATTTCATCCCTTATTTCGGCATTACGCCCAAGACCAACTTATTTATCAATCTGATTATTTTCGCCGCTCTTTTTATCGGCTGGAGACAGCTTTACAATCATTTAATCAAAACACCGACCCTACTCAATAACGTTTTGGTTCTGGGACAAAATCAAGAATCTAAAGAATTGATTCAATATATTAAAAACAATCCGCAACTTGGTTATCATATTAAAAAAATTGCTGAAATTGACGAAGTTAAAATACTTTATGATTTAATTGAAGTCTTAATTCAGGAAAAGATTCAGGTGGTGGTCACCACTATTAACCCATATAAAGATACAAATCTGGTCCGTAATCTTTACCAGTGCATTCCTTTAAAAATTACCGTGGTTGACCTGCCGACATTTTACGAAAAAATCACCGGCAAAATACCCGTCTCGGCCATTGAAGAAATCTGGTTTCTGGAAAATCTGATGACCGAACAAAAAGCTTTTTTTGAGGGAACAAAGAGAATATTTGATATTATTTTTTCCTTGACGCTGGGACTGATCACCCTCGTTTTAATTCCGTTTTTCTATCTAATAATAAAATTAGACAGTTCCGGCTCCCTGCTGATACGCCAAAAAAGAGTCGGCCGGGACAACCGAATTTTTGAACTGATCAAACTCCGCTCCATGTTCGCGCTGGCGCCCGACGGCAGCGCCGAAAAAAACGGGGCGCAGTGGACCAAAGAGAAAGACAAACGGGTCACGCGCGTGGGCAAATGGCTGCGCAAAACTCGGCTGGACGAACTACCGCAGCTTTGGAACGTGCTCAAAGGCGAAATCTCTTTTGTCGGTCCGCGGCCAGAACGGCCGGAATTCGCTTTTTCCAACGACCTTTTATCAAAAATTCCTTTCTACCAAATCCGCCACACGATAAAACCGGGGCTGACCGGTTGGGCACAAATAAAATATCCCTATGGTTCCTCGGTTGAGGACACCTTGCAGAAACTCCAATACGACCTTTATTACATCAAAAACCGCTCGTTAATTCTGGATTTAGCCGTAATCTTAAAAACTATCAAAATCGTTTTGAGCGGAGGGGGAAGATAAAAAATATCTCATCTAAAAAATAAAAAACCGTAAATCATTCGTTCTTTGGGGATATTCGCTTGTTTGGACATATTCGTGCGAATATGTCCAAACACAAAAATAAAATAATACAAAAATAATAAAAGTAACTAAAGCCTAAAAATGAGAAAGAATCTGCTCAAGCACTTTCGGAGCGGATGAAGAAAGCGAATAAAGAATCGTCAAGCTCACCTGCTCTGTTTCAACTAAATCTGTATTTCGCAAAATCGCTAAGTGCCTAGAAGTGGATTTAAAAGAAAGCTTAATATGCCCGGCCAATTCGCTTACCGACACCCTCTTGTGATCTTTCAAATATCGTAATATTTTAAGCCGGCGGCGATTAGCCGCGGCTTTTAAAATTTTTTCTATTTGAATTATATCCATGGTTTTTGTTTATATTTATGTTTATATTTAATTATCGCTATCCTCTCCTTATAATCATACCACAAAATCTTATGGACATATTCGTGCGAATATGCCTATACACGAACACAAACAAACATGATGCAAAAAGCTCGTGTGAAAATCTACAATCTCCTGCGCCGGAGCGAAGGGGAAGATAAAAATCTGGCGTCATCTGGCGACATCGCAAATCGCTATTATTAAAAAACGTTCTGTTTGCATGGACATATTCGTGCGAATAAGGGGTATACAGCGCTGTACTGTTAAAAAATAAATACTCTAATCAAAAAAGAACACCGGCATATTCGTGCGAATTAGACCAAACACAAATAGACAAATAAGGTGACCTAACACGCGCTCAGGCGTTTCTCCAAATTGCATTACGTTAAGATTGAAAAAAATCGTTTTTATGCTTAAATAGAAACAATACAAATAATACTTCAACGAGAAAATAGGAAAATATCCCTGATCATATTCGTGCGAATATGTCCAATACGTATAAGCTGCTGCGAGCAAAACGCAAATCAAATATCCTTACGACGTCCCCATTAAAAACACCTTGCAGAAACTCCAATACGACCTTTATTACATCAAAAACCGCTCGTTAATTCTGGATTTAGCCGTAATCTTAAAAACTATCAAAATCGTTTTGAGCGGCGGCGGCCGATAAAAAAATTATTAGCTTTCACTAAAAACCCGGCTTCTTCAGCCGGGTTTTTAATACTTACTTCATCCGACTATAGCCATTTACCCTATTAGAAAGCCCCGCCATTTATGGCGGGGATGAAGTGAATAAAGATTTAATTCCTTACAGAAAGGGTAAAATAAAAGCCCCGTCCTTTCTAACGAGGTTTATTTAATCATTCTCACCAATTGAAAAGCTTCTGCGTACTTATAACCAACCTCCATTCCCCGATATTGAGCTGAAATTTTTATTCCATCCGAAGAACGGGGATGGGGATAAATTTTGATTTCCGATGCATATTTTTTCATGGCCTCAATTTTTCTATCAATTTCTGATTCAATATCAATAAAGACATTAGGTTTGAATCTCTTGGTGCTGACCTGCCATTCATCGGATTATTTTTAATGATATTTGCCATCATTTTTTCAAAAATTATTTTAGTCGCCCGTCTATATATATCTTCCGCTCTCCCGTCTAAACTTAGCTTTTCTTTTAAATAAATGCCCCTGTGTCCAGCTGGCCGTTAACCCTGATAGCGGAAATTTTAGTTTCTTTATGGCCACCAAATTCAAGCCAATGTTAGCACCAAATTCTATCAAAGATTTGATGCCGACCATTTTTTTAAAAAGCTCAGAAAAAAGATAAAGATTTCCCGCAATTAATTCTTTATCTGCATTACGTTTATTATATTCATCGCCAAAGTTACCTGCCCAAAATTTTTCTTGTTCTGTTTGAAATATATCCATAGAATAAAAATTAAATTAATTGATGTAAAAATTTATATTTAAATTCTGCTAATTGCCAATCTGTTTCATTATCAATATCTTGCATCTCTGTTTCCGGAATTTCCAAAGGATAGGTAAATTCAGGAAATAAAAGCTGCTCTTTAAGCAAGCTGTCAGCTGTTAAAAAATAAAATTGTCCGCAATCATGATATGCAGACTCTAAGTCTTGTGAGCGAACATTATAATTTTCCGGCCAAAACATTTTTGCTCGGCCATCAACAATTTTTAATGACCTCTGTATTGGGTAATTAAATCTAACTACTGGCAATACACAACTGGCACCCGATTCATTTAATAACTTCAAGGCAATTTGTAGTTTGGCCGGTGTAATAAAAGGAGCTGTCGGATAGATACAACAGACCGCATCAAATTTTTGTCCTAACTCTTTATACTTATTAATTACCTCAATTAAAACCGCGACTGTGGTGGCGGTATCGGACGAGGTTTCCGCCGAACGCATAAACGGCACTTTGGCACTCGCCGCTTTGGCAATGGCGGCTATTTCCTGATCATCAGTGGACACCATAACTTCATCAAAGCAACCTGATTCTAAAGCGGCTTTAATTGAATAATTAATAATCGGCTGGCCTAAAAACAATTTGATATTTTTGCGGGGGATTCGCTTGCTGCCGCCGCGAGCAGTAATAATAGCTAAGATTTTCATATTATTAGTCAGACTTAAAAATTTTTAAAATATATTTATGTCCTTGGTAATTAAAAAAGGCAAGATAGCGCTCGTTGTCTACCACTCTTAAGGGATTAAATTGTTCGGCCAGGCTTCTGTTTATATCCAGTTCGCTGTCTTGGGGCGTCCTTTTGGGGTAAAACGAACTTCTGCCGACCTATTTTTTGCCGATGACGTGAGGATAAGTTCTAATAAATTTTTTAACCAGCTCAATGGTTTTTTTGCCCTGCATATTTTTCAGTTCAACATTTAATTCGTGCCCCTCAAAATGCATCATCTCCTGAAAATAAATATCGCCGCTGTCCACTCTTTCCCCCACTTTAAATAAAGTAATGGGGATATTATTTTTTCTTGCCAAAATTTGCCGGGTGAGCGGCGACCAGTCCCGGCCTTGAGGCGAGGCGCTTTCGTGCACCATCAAATTATGCTTATTTTTCTTCAAAATATTTTTTTTGACAATTCGGCCGCAACCCAAAAAGAAAGCACAATCGCCCGACACAATATCTTTCTGGTTATAAACAAAATTGACCCGATGTTGATGCCTCAAATCGGCGGTTAATTTCCTTAACATAGGGCATAATCCAACTTTTTTTGTCGTCAACTAAAATATTAATTATTGTGTTTTTAATTCTAAATATTCTATTCCCTCCTCCACGCTGGCTAAATCACCCTGCTGGGTATATTTTTTTATTTTTTCAATTTCTTCATTAAAAAGTTCTCTAACACTTTTGTCCCGGCCGCCGGGAATTTGATTTTCTGCCAAAATGGCTGGTTGATTGATAATCTCTCCGGCCCAATTGGCAACAGTCGTTTGCTTTAAAAAAGTCAGGAATGCCCGCGGCTGATAATAAAGCGAGCCGACTAAAATAATTTTCTTCCAACCATTATCTTTGGCTAATCTGATTATATGTTCGGCCTGCTCTTTAGTATTCATTGAATTCTCATCTGCGATAATATCGTCCGCTACCACACCCGCTTCAATTAACCATTGTTTTATTTCTTTCAAAGGGATGTTGTTCTCTCCCGGTCTTGGTTTCTCCCCAATTAAAACATCGTTTCCGGAAATTATAATTTTGGGCGCCCACTTCTCCTGATACAACTGCAGAACTTTTGGCCCGCGATCGCATCTGTCTCCTTGCAACCAAACAATCGCGTCGCTTTTCTGGAGGCGCTCTTTTAAAATTAAATCGTGTAATTTAAAAAATTCTTCGTTCAAAGTATTTTCTTTATGCTTTATATTTTAGATAGTAATTTTTATCGTCTTGCCTATAAATTTCAAAGTTATTTTTTTGAAATAATTTAACTGACGGTAAATTTCCTAACTGAATTTCAGCCAAAATATCACGTTTGGTTCTTATCTTTTTTAAGGAAGTGCTGAACAAAATATGGCCCAATCCTTTTCCATGATATTGAGGGTCAATGGCAATAGAAATTCTGTATTTGCCATTTTCCAAATCAAAACGGCAATAGCCAATTACTTTTTTCTCTTTTTTCAAAACGAAACATTTGTTGTCCTGGCTTTTGAAATATTTATTTTCAAACCATTTATCATGATAATTAAATGGTATTCTTTCTTTTTTACCAAAATACTTCCTATTAAAAGAATGGCTTCTGATTTTCCAAACACCTTTTGAATCTTGTCTTTTTACTTTTCTTATTACATTTTTTTCTTTTGATATTTTTTTATGCATTAAGTTGTTCTCTTATTAATTTTCCCAATTTTCTAACCAAACAGAATGCCTCGGCAAATTTCAATCCGCATTCCAGACCGCGGTACTGTGCTAATATTTTTACCCCTTCTGGCGAACGCGGATGAGGGTATTTTCTTATTTCCGAAGAATATTTTTTTAGCGCTTCTATTTTTTTATCAATAACATTGCTTATGTCAACGTAGACATTGGGTTTAAATTTTTTATCCGTCGTCTGCCACTCGCTACAAGATAATGTTTCAAAAGTGTAAATTTCTTTGGGGCAATTTTTGTTGCATGGTCGACAAGCAGTCCAGACCGCTTGAAAAGTCAAGCAGTGGTCAATGTTTAAATCATAGTCGTGATGAGTATAAATAATATCCGGCTTTATTATTTCCAAAAATCGTTCTATTGTTTTAATAATTTTAAGCAAAGCGACTTTATCAAAACTATTATCTGGAAAATCAGAAAAATATGTTTTTTTGAAACCGATAGTCCTTCCGGCTTTAATTGCTTCCTGCCGCAATTTTTTCACGGCTGTTTTTGAAATGCCGGTCCGCGCCATCGCTCCCTCGCCCAATATCAAACAGAATATCTCATCGCCTTGCTTTGCCTGCTTTATGAGTGTCCCACCGATTCCTAAAATTTCATCGTCGGGATGGGCTACTACTACTAATATTTTTTCATTCATATTTTTTTATTTAAATTAAAGATTCTTCCATCAGAACGAATTACTTTATTATTTTTTAAATCTAATGCCCCTAAGTAGCCGTCGTAACCCGCCCCTAAATCAATGCCAATATATCCTTTTTGAATAAACGGCTCTTTGCAAAAATATGTATGGCCAGCCACTATTATGTATTTATCCAGATATAATTTTTCCAAGTTCATTGCTTCTCTCCTTAAAAAATAATTTGTTTCTGAAAATTGAATCGGATTTTGAAATAGTTGCTCTTTTTGCAAACCAGCATGAAGAGCCAAATATTTATCAACTAAATAATAATCTTTGGTATTTTTAATAAAATTCAAATAAGGTTGCAGGAATTTCTTAATAGTGACGATATCATCTCTCTCTATTAACTGTTCTGGCTTTTCGGTATATTGCCTCAAGGCCTCAACCGAACCATATTTTAGTAAAAAATCTTTTCGAAAAGTTTCAGCATAATCAAGATATCGCTCCCAAACAAATTCATGATCCCCTTTTATAAATATACAATTAGTTTCGTTTTTTAATAATTCTAATATTTGTAAGGTCTCTCCGGTGTGTATTTTTTTATCGATATAATCACCCAAAAAAATTAAAAAATCTTCTTTTGCTGGTTTTAATAAATCCAGAAGCTTATTTAACTGCTCTATATTTGCATGTAAATCACTGATAATATACATAGGCCTTATAATCTAAGTCTGATTATATCACTTTTTTATAATAGTGGCGGTAATCATTTCTCAGGCCTTGTAAAAGAGGAGTAAATTTTAGTCCAAAATCTTTCAATTTTTTATTAATGCAAAAAAAATTCTCATTAGCAAAAGGGAATTCTTCTGGATTGAATTTATCGCCATCAGTTTTGAAATTAAATTTTAAAATTGGATTAATGCCGACTATTTTGGCCATTTCCTCAACTAAACCTTGTAAGGTTATCAAATCGTCGCCGCAACAATTAAAAATTCCCGTCTTTCTTTTCTCTGCTAAAAATAAAACTATTTTTGCCACATCATAAACAAATACAAATTGAATTATTGCTTGCCCGTTACCTGGAAGAATCAATGGTTTTCTTTTTTTAAGATGCGAATAAATAAAATATTCGCGATTACAATGATTTTTTGGTCCAAAAATATAGACTGGCCTAATGCTCGCGTATTTTATGCCACTTTTTTTTAATACTAATTCGCACTCATTTTTCCCACGGTTATAATCACCCCAAAGCGGCCATTTTCCTAATACAAATTCTTCTGTCACGGGGAATTTCTCTGTCTTTTTATATGAAGCAGCGGTCCCGATATGTATATAATAATCAAACCTTAACTGATTCAATGCTTTTTTTGTCTGCCCACCATTATATGCGCATGTATCTATCACCACATCAAATTTATCTCTTACGGTCAAAAAGCCTTGATCCCTATCGCCCTTTATGAAAACAATTCCTTTGCCAAATTTGTTTTTGATTTTACCTCGATTAAATACAGTAATCAAATGGCCTTTTTTATCCAATTCTTTTATTATTTGAGGTCCGATAAACTGAGAACCGCCTATTATAAATATTTTCATAAAATTATTTTTTCGTTGCTCATTCTAAAATAATTCTCATCAAAACGGAATAAAAATATGTTTTCTTTTAAAGATGGGGGGGTAATTATTCTATTTTGATTATAGTATTTAATATACAACTCTATCTCATTACCAAAAGCCTTATCAGTTAAAACCGCTGTTGTGGAAAGGCGTGGATTAATTTCAAATATATATACCCTGTTATTATGCACTTTCAATTGAATATTAAAGGGACCATTCGGCTTAAATTTATCAACAATTTTTTTGCCAATATTATCAATCAAGGGGTTGTATTCGGTAACAGCAGCTTTGGTAATGCCTTTTTTTAGAATAATTTTTTTGGGGACTATCCCGATTATTTTATTAAGATTATTAACTATCACTGAAACCGTATATTCCTCTCCTTCAATATACGGCTGCACTAATACTTCATTAAATTTTTTATTATACAGCTTAAGATATCCCTCCAGTTGCCTTTGATTGTCTATTTTGTGTGCCTGCCGCGACCCTCGCCCAAAAATTGGTTTAGCGAAAGCCGGATATCGCACCTGTTTTTTGTCTTTAAAAGGCATCAAATGCGAGATTCCAAATTTGGCAAGCGTTTCCATTAATTTCTTCTTATTTAGACAAAGAACAATAAAATTAGCTGATGGAATAATGGCTAAGAGGGAATTGTTTTGGAGACAGATTCTTTTTATAGAGAGTAACTCGGCATCTGATCCTGGTACAATGCAATCAATATTCCATTTTTTAATTATTGACTCAATTTCGTTGCTATATGATGGGTCATTCCCAAAAGGGACCTTCTTAAAAGGGAAACCAAGATATGGAGCGACTGTTTGATTACTGCCATCCACCAAAAAAATATTAAACTTCTGCTTCATTTTGTTGGCAAAATAAATTGGAGAACTTCCTCCAGCACAAGTAATTAAAAGATTCTTTATTTTTTTTCTCATAGAATAAATTTATTTACTGCTTACCTTATATTTAATCCCACTATTATTTTCATATATCCCTTTCATTGAAATTATTTTAGCCTTTTTTTCATTCAAGCCAATTTCTTCTAAATAATTGCGGATCTCTTTATCGTAGTCGATCGGGGCAATAAATAATACATCTACCGGTTTTTTTATTAATCTCTCTGGTGCCTCAATTACCCTGGGGCAGCCAGATATATATTTACTGTGCTTGAATTTATCTCTTTGAAAAATTCTCGGCCTATTTTTGAAATTCAACAGCCCTATCAGATTCGCGCATGGAGCATAAAGACCTATTTCTTTGCCTTCTCTCTCAAATATTTCTATTAAGCTCTGAATTGCATTTATGTTTATTGTAAAATTAATTGTGAATTTTTTAAATATTAATTTATCAGAATGGCTCTTTTGCGATTGTGATATTTTCTTTGGCGATTGTTCTTTTATTCCCCAAGCAAAAAGGGCCGAGCGTTTCTTTGACTCTACTATTTTGATATTTTTAAAACCGGCTTTTTCCATTAATTTCCTCAAAGAATTTTCAGTAAAATAATTGAGATGCTGATGAGAAATGATGGAAATATCACCAATCATCATTTTTTTTTCGCAATCAGGAACAGCTAAAAATACCATTCCGTCATTATTCAAATTTTTAAAAATTTCTTTCAAAATAAACAAAGGATTCTCAATATGTTCTAAAACAGCGTATGAAAAAATATAATCAAATTTTTTTATTAATAATTTTGATGGGAAAAAATCTTGCACAAAAGGGATTTTATATTTTTTACTACCAATAGTTCCTTCTTTTCCTGGCTCTAAACCGAGAATTTCCTTGGCGCCTTCTTTTTTTAAAAGATATAAAAGATATCCGTAGCCTGCTCCAATTTCTAAAAAACTCATTTTTAAAATTAATTTTTTTTCCTCTAATAGAGATCGCTTTATTACTTTAAAAATATCGTCTCCCTGTTTTTTAGCATATTCTCCCTCTCCCAATGGTGTGGAGGTATAGCCGCCCAAAGAATAATAAATTTTTAAAGCCCGCCTGACCTTATCGTTAATTTTCTGAATAATTAAATCCTCAACTGCGTCATAATATAAAATGAAAGGCGATCTTAAAGGAAAACGGTTATCTCTTTTTTTATAAATCCCTACATCAAAAATTAGATTGGGCAAAATAAATTTGTTCATAATGCGGCAAATATCGCTATTTTTTTAATATCAAATTCCATTCTAGAGGCGTGCCTTTTTTTATTTTTCGAGCGGCTGTCTTGCCAAGTATTTTTTCCAAATGTTTGGGCGCCAATCCATAGCCAGGCCTGATGCAGCGCACATTTTCACGGCTGAACTTTTTTCCCTTTTTGATATCTTTTACCACAAAAAGCGAGCGCCGAAAAACCAAATTTTCCGATTCTTTTTTGCCGATCTGATAAGTTGGTTGACCAATCGCTTTTTCTGCCTCTCGCACAGCGGCGACTAACTGTTTCATCTCAGCCGGCTCCAGAGAAAAAGCGGCATCCGGCCCACCATCAGCTCGCCGCAAAGTAAAATGTTTTTCAATAATGCAGGCGCCGAGAGCCACCGAAGTCAGAGCCACAACAGTGCTAAGAGTGTGGTCGGACAAACCAACTATTACGTCAAACCTTTTGGCAATATCAGGAATCGTCGCTAAATTCATCTGTTCGGGTACAGCCGGATAGGAACTGATACATTGCAATACCGCCACCTGCGGCGCGCCGGCTTTCTTTAATGTCTTTATAGCTAATTTTAACTCAGAAACATCGGTCAAGCCGCGCGACATAATCACCGGCTTTTTGGTTTGCCCTATTTTTTTAAGAAGTTCCAAATCCCCCGTCTCAAAAGAAGCAACTTTATAGAGCGCTACTTTCATTTTTTCCAAAAAATCAACGGCAGTTTCGTCAAAGGGTGTAGAAAAAAGCATCACGCCTTTTGATTCGGCGTATTTTTTCAATTTCGGCTGCCAGGCCCAAGAAGTATAGACGGTTTTATATAAATTATAAAGTGTTTGCCCTTTCCAGACATCGTTCACTTTTATCTGAAAATATTTATTATCGCAATCAATGGTGATGGTATCGGGCGTAAAAGTTTGTAGTTTGATGGCGTCAACACCCGCATCAATTGCCGCGTCAATAATCTGACGTGCCCGCTCATAGGACTGGTTATGATTGCCCGACATTTCCGCAACGATAAACACTCTCTGGCCAGGGCCAATTTTTCTTTTTCCTATTGTGATTACTTTGTCGGTCGTCATATTAAAGTTTTAATTTTTTTGTTCATGACTTGGTATTTTATTTCTGCCATTTTCCAATCTTCTTCGTTATCTATATCTTGCACCTCTAATTCGGAAACAATGATTGGCCTAGTATTTTCAGCAAATAACTTTTTTTGACTTAAAAAATTTGTGACCTTAAGACAATAAAATTGCCCGCAATCATGATAAACGGGTATTAAATCTTGCGAGCTAGCATTCATATTTTCTGGCCAAATCATTTTCAGCCTGCCGTCCTTCTCTATTTTTAAACCCCGCTGAATTGGATAATTAAAGCACGTCACCGGCAAAACCGAGTCAGCGCCAGAATTTTCCAACAACTGCAGAGCTTCTTTTAATTTAGCGACTGTAACAAATGGCGCAGTTGGATAAATGCAAAAAGCATAATCAAACTCCTTACCTCTTTCTTTATATTCTAATAATACCTCCACAATGACATCCGCAGTAGAGGTGTGATCATCAGAATTTTTTGCTGAGCGGAAAAACGGAACTTTGGCTCCATATTTAATGGAGATTTCGGCTATCTCTTTGTCGTCGGTGGAAACCATTACTTCGGAAAAGAGGTTTGATCTGATAGCCGCTTCGATAGAATACTTAATTATCGGCTGACCCAAAAATGGCTTGATGTTTTTCCGAGGAATAAGCTTACTCCCTCCACGCGCCGTGATAATTGCCACTACCTTTTGGTTATTTATCATATTTTTTTATAATCCCCGTCCCACTCTTTAACAGAAAACGAGCAACGATCGGTGTATTTTTTGCCAAAATCGCCTCTCCAAAAATTCTGTTGTGAATTATCTTTTTTCATAAATTAAAATTATTTGTAAAACATATCTTCTCTATATAAAGTCGTCTGATCGTATAGATTGCTACAGCTACAGTCCCCGCAAAGTTGGGGGGGAGGGTGGAATTGATTGACATCTCGCCGCAAATTCAGATATTTTTCGTTATTCCAAATTTCAGAAAATGATTGTTTAAAAATATTACCTAATACCATAGCACTGGCAATATCATAACAACACGGAACAATATCGCCGTTCCAGCGGATAGTGATCGTGCTTACAATATTATCACATTGGTTTCTTACAGGCCGTTTAAATTGGTTAGAAACTGCCGCAGGGTATCCCGGCCATTTGTAGGCAAAAATCAAGACAATATTGAAAAAATCAAGATAGGCGGCAAAGCGCTCCAAAAGAAAAGGAGGCGGCTCGATTTTGCTTATGTCGGTATCACGGCTGGGAATCTGGACATTGGCAATCGTAATTTTCAAATCCGGCTTTTGACGCCTTTTCATTTCAAGCAGCTTAATCAGTTGTCCAGAAATCTTTTCGAAATTACTACCAAGTCTAATCTTGTCATTTTCCTCCGGTGACTGGCCATCCAAAGAAACCATCAGATGATTCAAGGGTGAAGCGATAATTCGGTTGATATTTTCATCAGTCAACAATGAACCATTACAGTCCATTTTAATGAAGTCAGAAATTTTTTTCATCCGCTCAAGAAAATAGAATAGGTCGGGATTAAGCAGTGGTTCGCCGCCATGATAAAGCACCGCAGCCCGGAAATGATAGTCTTTGATTTTGTCAAATATTTTGTCAAAAACTTCCCGACTCATTATCCCTAAAGATTTATTAAGTCCCAGGCCATTAGTGCAATGTCGGCATCGAAAATTACATAATGAGGAAGGTTCAAGGCGAATTACTTGAGGTAGCGGTAAAAAAAATTTTTCTAAATTATTTGTCATCTTTATTAAGAAAAAAATTATTTATCACCTGTGTAATAAATTTTATTTCTGATTCTTTTAAATCAGGGAAACAAGGCATAGTTAAACAGGTCGACTGATACTTTGACTCAAAGGGAAAATTATCTCCAAAGCCCTGCTTTTTATAATAAGGGTGTTCATAAATGGCGGGGTAATGAAAATTCACCCCAATACCCTTTTCTTTGGCATAACTCATCAACTGGTTCCTTATTTTATTATTTTTTACCCGGATGACGTAAATATGCCAGCCGGAATATGCTTCTTTTGCTTCCTGCGGCAGAATAATTTCTTTCAAATTTTTTAAATACAGTTCATATAGCTTAGCGACCCGGCGCCTGGCATTAATATAATGATCAAGTTTTTCCAGCTGGCTTATGCCCAAAGCCGCCTGGATATCAGTTAAACGATAATTGAAGCCCAATTCCACCATGACATTTTTGCCCTGCTTGTTTTTAAATACCCCGTGGTTTCGCAAAAGCAACATTTTCTCGTAAAATTTCCGGTTATTCGTGACGACTGCCCCCCCTTCGCCAGTGGTAATGGATTTAACCGGATGGAAACTGAATACCGCCATATCAGAATAGCTACAACCGCCAATCTTTACGCCCCGATATTTCGCGCCCAGCGCGTGGCAAGCGTCTTCAATGACTAACAATTTATATTTCTTGGCAATTTTACGTATCGTGTCCATTTCACAGGATTGCCCGGCAAAATGCACCGACACGATGGCTTTGGTTTTTTTGTTAATCAACTTCTCAATTTTTGTTTCGTCAATATTGTAAGTATCTAACCGGATGTCGCAAAAAATTGGCTTGGCGCCCACCGCCAAAAGCATATTGGCGGTGGCGACAAAAGTGTTGGGCGTGGTGATGACCTCATCTCCCTTTTTAAGACCGGCCGCCAGATAAGCCAAATGAAGCGCGGCGGTGCCGCTGGAGCAGGCCACCGCGTATTTGGCGCCGCCATAGCGAGTCAGCGCTTTTTCAAATTCCGGAACTTTCGGCCCTTGAGTCAGCCAGTCGGATTTTAAAACTTTTACTACTGCCTCAATGTCTTTCTTATCAATTGTTTGATGACCGTAGGGTATCATGAATAATAAGTGGTATTCCACTTTGGGTTACGAACTATTACAAATTCTGCTCGCCGTCCTCGTCTTGGCGGTATTCCGACACCGCGGTGGGCGAGCTCGCGAATCAATACGAATTTTTTAATAATCCAATCTATATTCCGCTGCTTCCTGTTGCTGCCGCACCTTAATTATTTTGTTTGATGGAATAAAACCGCCCAGCATGGCCAAAGGATAACTAAAAACATTTTTGCCGATAAAAGTACCCGGCTGGCAGACGGTGTTGCAGCCGAGCGAACTCTTATCACCGATAATGGCGCCCAATTTGGTCAGGCCGATTTTGACGCCGCCTATCTCTATTTCTTTAAAAGTGATTTTAAAATTTGAAAGTTTTGTTCCCGCCCCCAGATTGACTTTATTGCCCAAAATGCTGTGGCCGACAAAAGCGAAATGCGGGGCGCGCGCATCGTTTAAAAATATAGAATTGCCAATTTCCGAGGCATGTCCCAGAACCACTCTATCACCGGCTAAGGTATTGGCGCCTACATAAGCCCCGTGCCTAATTTCGCAGTTTTCGCCGATGATGGCGGGACCGGCCACCCAGGCGCCCGGCTGGACCACGCTCCCTTTGCCCAAAAAAACATCCTGACCGACAAAAGCGCCCGGCATCACTATTCCTTGAATCTCTGGCTTTAAATTCTGCTTGATGTAATCGGCCAATTTTTTAAAAACATCGAAAATATATTCGCAATTCTGGAATATTTCCCTGTGTCTAAAACCTCTCAAATCAAAATAATATTCGGGGTTTTTTATTTCCATATTTTCAAAAAATCTTTAATTATTTTTTGATTGCTGTCAAAGGCGATTTTTTTAGACAGTTCTTTTTTATCAAACCATCGGCTGGCCGAAACGTCATCCATCGCCTTAGGCTCGCCTTTTGGATTAATCACCAGATAAACGACGCTTAAAATATGAAAGGGATCGAAACCGAAAGGATAAGTGCCCACGTAGGTGCCGAAAAATTTGATATGAAAAGCCCTTAATCCCGTTTCTTCTTTTAATTCCCGGCGCAAGGCCTGCTCGGCTGTTTCGCCCCTCTCAATAAATCCGCCCGGCAAATCCCACCAGCCGCTAAATGGCGCTTTGGCCCGTTTTACCAACAGCAGTTTATTTTTGCGAAGCACCAGCGCCGTGACGGTAGGGCGGGAATTGCGGTAATTGATAAACCGGCAGCGGCTGCAGGCCAAATTTTTTTCCTTATTTAGCTTCAGGCGACCACCGCAAATTGAACAGTAGCGATACATATATTGTTTACTAATTTAATTTCTTAATTATATTCTGAAGCTCGTCTTTTGAAAGCCAGCATTGATTGTTATCACTGGTATAACAAAATTCCGCCGGCAATTTTTTGCCCTTGGCCAGATGGTTTTTATAGCGCTTATCGGCGCTGAAAAGTTCCGGCAGAATAATAAAGCAATTTTTCAATTCAACGGCATGACGGGCTTCCTCGCCAGTCAGGAGCACCTCGTGTAATTTTTCCCCGGGCCGAATACCGATGATTTCAACTTGGGCGTTGGGCGCTATTACCTCAAATAATTCCATCAGCTTCATACTCGGAATTTTTGGAATAAAAATCTCGCCGCCGGCCATATTTTTTAAAGCAAAAGAAACCAATTCAAAACTTTGCTCCAAAATTATCCAAAATCTCGTCATGCGTTCATCGGTCAAAAAAACCTTGGACGAGTTTGGACGATTGAGCAAAACCTCAACAATACCGCCTCGGCTGCCGATGACATTGCCGTAGCGCGCGCAGCTGAATTTGGTGGCGCCGCCGGCATAAGCATTGCCGCTGATAAATAGTTTTTCGGCGCATAATTTCGTTGAACCGTAAAGATTAATGGGCTGGGCCGCCTTATCGGTGGAAATCAACAAGACCTTTTTCACCTCCTGATCAATCGCCGCGTCAATCACATTCTGGCTGCCGATAATATTGGTTTTGACCGCTTCAAAGGGATTATATTCCAAAGCCGGAATTTGCTTGAGCGCCGCCGCGTGCAAAACTATGTCCACGCCGTGGAAAGCGCGCTCCAGACGCGGCAGGTCCCTAATATCTCCCAGAAAAAACCTTAAGCGCCCATCGGTAATTTCCCGCTGCATCTGATACTGCTTTAATTCGTCGCGGCTGAAAACAATTATTTTTTTGGCTTGGGAATAGTTTAATAAATATTTGACGAAATTCCTGCCGAAAGAACCACTTCCGCCAGTAACTAGAATGGTTTTGTTCTTTAAAAAATCTAATGACGTCATGTTTTTTAATTAAAATTTATTTTAAACCAATTATTTAATTGCTCTAAATTTTTAATTTTGGCTATTCTGGAATCGGGCAAGAGACAGTGTAGATTTTTCTCTGGCAGGAAACTGGCTGTTTTTTTGCCACAGAGAACTGATACAACCAGAAACATACTTTTCATTCCAATCACGGCCGAGCACCGCGCCAGGCTTTCAAACATAGTTTGATTAGCTTCTACGCTGATTTTTAAAGCCCTGCCGTATTTATTCATAATCCTTTCATATTTGTTTATTCTTTCTGAAGGATGAAGACGGATTACAACCTTAATCTCGGGAAAATTCTTAACCAGGAGTTTTAATAATTTTCCCAAAATGACTATTTCAACGCTGGATTCTCCCTTATTTTTCATACCGTCTATCGGTTCGCTGACAAATAAAATGGTCTTTTCTTCAAGCGCGCTCTTTTTAATTTTACACCAATCGCGCCTGATTTCTCCAAGGAAGACGTTGGGCACTAATTTTATACGCCGGCCCGCAAATTTTTTCTTAGCGAGCGCCAAAGCATATTTATCACCTACCCAAATTTCGTCTGGTAAATTATTTTTCCAGTCATTTTTGGGATAGCCGAATCTCTCGCGATAATTTGTCCAATGGTCAAGATAGGCCGCGGTTTTAATTTTTTTACGCCTCGCTTCTCTTATAAAATCAATCTCCAAACTGGTAGCCCAGCTTGTTCCTGTTAAAACCAGATCAATTCTTCCCGTTCGCTCCATAATTCCGGTAATGTCAGGATTCTCGCCCGCTACCATACTGCCCAGACCCTTTCTTTCAAATACTTTTTTTGCCGGTCCTTCGGTAAAACAAAAAAGGCGGTATTTTTTTTGATTTTTCCTAATAAACGAAGAAATTACCTCCGCCCCGCCGGCATCGTGACAAATTGTCAAAATTGATTTTCTGCCCTGCTTGCCCATAACTTTAAAAACTGACTTTCCTTTTTTATTTACTGAATGTATCATTTCTTCTCAATTCGTCTTTGTACTTGTAAACTTTGGTAAACGCTTTAACAACGTCGTCCAAATCTTTTTTGGTAGCCGGTGGCGTCATAAACTCGTGCGTAAACAGTTCCCGCTCATACATCCTTTCAGCCACCGGGCAAAGCCCTTTGGGATAAGAAATATCCGCCGGATAAAATTCCGACTTAAAAGGAAACCCTTTTCCCCCTATAGCGATTTTTTTCTGGAAAAGCGGTAGAAGATACAAGGGTTTCGTATAGCCGCAGCCGATTTTTGTTCCTTCTGTTTCCCGAAGTTCAGTTGAAGGCAACTCCGCCTTAACCGCCTCAATAAACTTATTACGAGATACGCCCACTTTCCTTTTGTCAAAACGAAATGCATGCACATAGTAAACATGGGTGGCGCCGGGGCGATTTTTAGGAGGATAAATCCCCGGAAATTGAGATAATTTTTTGGCCAAATATTCGCAATTAGCCACCCTCTGCTTCACTAATTTTTCCAATTTCCGCAACTGTACCCGGCCGATCGCCGCCTGAATCTCGGTCAGGCGGAAATTATATCCCAACATATTCACTAAATTCTTCTCGCCCCTTCCTTCCACGACCGCCTCGGCGTGATTACGAACCAAGCACAGCCGCTCGGCCAATTTATCGTTATCAGTCACGATTACGCCGCCCTCGCCCGTGTGGATATGCTTGTGATAGTTAAAAGAATAGACACCCATATCCGTCAGCGTGCCGGCGTATTTTCCTTTATATCTGGCGCCCGGCGCCTGAGCGCAATCCTCTATAACAATAAGGTTATGTTTTTCGGCAATCGCGTTTATGGCCTCCGCGTTGTAGGGCTGGCCGAAAAGATCAACCACGATTATCGCTTTCGTTCTGGAAGTAATGCGCGACTCGACTGATTTTGGATCCAAACAAAAATAATCCTCTTCAATGTCGGCAAAGACAGGAATCGCGCCGTACCATAAAGGAACGGTGGCTGAAATCGCCATACTGTAGGGAGTCACTATTACTTCGTCTCCGGGCCCGATGCCGGCCGCGGCGACGGTGCACAAAAGTCCCGAAGTACAGGAATTTACGGCTATGGCGTGCTTTACTCTAAAATACTTAGCCCATTCTTTTTCAAAGGCGCGCACTTCTGGACCACCGTAGAAATCTTCATGCCAAGCACCAAGATAACGCGACAAAACACCCGAATCAATTACCCGGCAAATTGCTTTTTTTTCTTTCTCGCCCATAATCCTATAGGCGGGAAATAATTTTTTTCTGACGGGCTGACCGCCAAAAATCGCTAATTCCGACATAATTTTTATTATTTTAATTACTTATTTTTCATTAACGCCAAGCAGATTTTCTGATCTTTAAATGCTTCTTCTGCGTCGCAAAGCAAAAGAGCGGAGCGATTCAAATAACCAACTGCGTTCTTTATCATCTCTAACATTACCCTATCAAGTTTCGTTTTAAAAATCTTGACCTTGCTTAAAATTTTATAACCGGCGTAAATTTCATCATCCTTTATGCCTCTTTTTTCCAAAAATATTCCTGATTCAACAAAATTTAGCGAACCTTTTTCAAGCAAAACATTTAATTCCCATATCTTGTAAAGACGGCTATCGCCAATTATCAAGTGGAATTGGGAACATTTTTCAAATTCTAAAAATCCGGCCACGCTCGGATCATTTTTTTTATAATCATAAGACCGGTAAAATGATTTCGCTGTTTTTACTTCTCCAAATAAAAATCTAGATAGATCAATGAGATGGGAACCACTATTTAAAACACCTTTATTATATATTCCATAGGCAGCCAGCACTTTCCCGTATCGGCCGCTAGCAATTTCTTGCCTGATGCGCCGCACAACAAAATCAAATCTTCTGGAATAATTCACTAAAATCGGGATACCGGCTTTTTTATAAATCTTAATTATTCTTTCACTATCGGCTAAATTATCAGTTAGGGGTTTTTCGCAAATAACTAACTTTAATTTAAACTTGGCCAACTGGCGCAAAACAACATAATGATGTTCACTGGAAACGCAAACTATAGCAATATCCGGCTTATTAGCTATCGCATCTGCAAAACTATTAAAACTTTGACACCCCCATTTTTTAGCCGCCTGTCCAGCCGCTAACCGATCAATGTCAAAAAAACCAACCAAATCAGTTGCCGGATGCTTTTTCAAGGCGTGCGCGTGAGTTAATATTTTCTTACTTTGCGGCGTATCAAATCCGGCGGCAATTTTACCAGCTCCGATAATTATTGCCTTATATCTTCTTTGTCTATTTTTCATTAGTTTCAGTTAAATTATCGCTAATTTTTTTAATAAACGATTGCCCGTCTTCTTCAAGCTGCTCCTTTGAAAAATATTTTATGCCTCTGAAGTTTTGCCGGAAATCGCCGCCAAATCCCCTCTTGAACAAAGCGATGCCCAGTTGCTTTTTATCGGGGTAATAACCAAATTGGGCTGAAGGCGAAGATGGTTGACCGGTATCCAAATATCGCACGCCTTTCGATTTTAAGTATTTCATCGCGGAAAAAACCAAAATATGATACAGGGGTATTTCGGAATAATCCGGGTCGTCGGCCGAGGCCTCATATATTCCATAATCGCCCTGATACTCAAAATATGAAAAAGCGATGTTTTTACCTTTATAGCTTACGCCAAAAAGCACCGCTTCTCCTAATTTTAATTTTTCAAACTGCAAATCAAAGCTCTCTTTAGGTCGGGCAACGCGGCCGGAACATTTATGATGCAATGCTCTGTATTCTTCATGCAGCTCCCAGGAAGGATTTTTTTGATCCGCAAAAAACACTTTAAAATTTTTGTCATTTAAAATTTTTTTAATGTCGCACTTATGCCCCCGGCGGCAATTTCTCAAAAAATCTTCTTCGTTGCCGCTCAAATCAATAACATAACTTAAAATGGAAGCGTCTATATAATCGAACTTCTGCAAATAATTATAATTACAATTGTTATTGGAAAAAACATCTACGGCAAACATTATCTTGGCTAATTTATTTTCAGCCGCGATTCTATCAATCTCCGAAAAAATTTCTTTGGCAATCGCCTGGTTGACAAACAGCGGCGCTTCAATATAACCGCCCGAACGCGTCGCGCTCAAAAATTCGCCGTTTTTTTCAATTGGCAAAAAAACGCAGGCGGCCGGTTCATTGTTAACCAAATAGATAAAGCTTTTATCGGCGGAAAAAAGCGACTTGAATTTGGAAATTTCAATGAACATTTCCAAATTTTGTCTTGAATATCGCGAGCCGACATTAAACTTATCCCGGTATTGCCGCCAGCGTTCCCAAAATGTTTTTTCATTTTCTTCTTTGTATATAACGACTGTGGACATTATTTTTTAATATTATAAATCTTATAAAAATATGACTGGCTGTCAGCCAATAATTTCTGCGGTTTCCCCTGTTCAATAATTTTACCATCGGCCAAAACTATCAATCTGTCAACATTGATGATGGTTGATAAACGATGGGCGATAATCAAAACTGTTAATTTCCCTTTTAAATTTTCCATAACTTGCTGAATTTGAACTTCTGATTCGCTGTCCAGGAAACTTGTGGCCTCGTCAAGTATTAAAAATTTTGGCTGTCTGGCTAAAATTCTGGCGATGATAATTCGCTGGCGCTGACCGGCCGAAATAGCAACTCCTCGCTCACCGACGACCGTTGAAAACCCGTCAGGACAGGACTGAATAAAATCATAGATATTAGCCATTTTAGCTGCTTGTTCTATATCTTTGTCACCAATTGTCTCATCGTAAAATTTAATGTTCTGGGCAATCGTATCGTTTTTTAAAAATATATCCTGGGAAATATAGCCGATGTGACGACGCCAATCCCTCAAGTTAATTTTATCAATATTTTTCCCGTCCAATAAAATCTCGCCATCCTTCGATTCAAAAAGGCGCAAAATCAAATCAACGAGGGTGGTTTTGCCCGCGCCGGAGGGCCCGATTAATCCGACCATCTCTCCTCTGGCAATGGAAAAATTTACATCATTTAAAACCCGCTCATTCCTCCCATATGAAAAATTAACATTTTTGAATTCCAGCCGCTCGTTAAATTCAAAATGCCCGGCCCCGTCGTCTTTTTCCAAATTTTGAACCACCTCGTTTTCATAATCCAAAATACCCCTCAAATACGGGACGACTTCGCCTACGCTATGAATGTTGGATTGAAGCTGTTGAATATAAACAAACATGCGCTGAATCAAATAAATCACCGCCGCCAAAGCGGCAAAATTAAAATTGGAGGTTTTATAGGAAATGGCAAAAATAACACAGACGAAGATTAAACCGATCGGCTGAATAAAAGAATCGGCGACAATTCTCAAAAAAGAAGCCCCGACCACCAATTCTTTCAGTTTCTTAAAATAGCCCTCGCCCAACGCTATAATTTGATTATCAACCAGCATTGTTTTTATCGTTTTTAAACCGGTGATATTTTCATTGATATAATGAGCCACTTGCTTATTAAATTTTTCTTTTTCCCGAGCGATTTTTCTGGCCCTGCGAACCAATGGCTGAAAAATAAAAATCAAAAAGGCGCCCAAGGCAAGGGTAATCAAAGTGATAACTAAAGAAATATTAATAGCCACCGCGATATACATTACCAACCCGCCCAAAGTCATAATGGCGCTGCCCAGATATTGCAAAAGCAATCCGCCGTACTGCACATTAATGGCCGAGATGGTTTCCAAATGCCCAAGTTTTTGTTTTATCAGATAAGGCCAATCGGCTTTTAAGGTTTTAGCCAACAGATTATTTCTGGTTTGCTCTTCGTAATTGGCCGATATTTTGACCCTGATAAAATTGCACCAAAATAAAAAAAGGGCTCTGGCAATGAAGAGCGTCACGATAAAAACCAGCAAATACTTCAGGGTGAAATTAAGATGCAAAAAATTAAAAAATTCCTGAATCGTCCGGGAAATAAAATCGCTGCCTCTTTGTCCGCCGCTGATAAAAGAAAACAGCGGAATGATGGCATTGATGCCTACCCCTTCAAATAATCCGCCCAACAGACCCAAAACGGCAATCAATAAAATCTGCGATTTATATCTGGCAAAACCGCTATTAAGCAACTTCAGAAAAGAATAAATTTTGATGTTTTTGAAATTCATAATCGCCGCCTACCATTTGTTAATTTTATTGACGACTTTCTGTTTTAATTCTAAATATGATTTTACCGCCCGCTTTTCCGTCTCGGGAGAAACCACGTGCAATATCTCTTTGCCCAAAATCCGGTATTGCCCCCCGACTTTGTTGGCACGAATCAGGCCCCTTTTAAGAAGACGCTTGATGGTACTGTTGCTGATTTTCAGCATTTTCTGGGTTTCGGCCGTAGTGTAAACAGTATTAGGTTTTATTTCTTGGTCCATAATCCTATTTTATGCCTAAGTGCCAAAGGGTGTCAATAGGTATCATAAGGGTCTTGACTTACCCCCTGGGGATGGTATTATTTCAATATAGTATAAAATTCATATTTCCGCAT
>Ga0315291_10001605_pt1 | contig 30149 bp, 30 predicted proteins | sample YL17G12_20_MG_FD_203070 | JGI IMG/M metagenome (GOLD analysis project Ga0315291, IMG submission 203070) | Sediment microbial communities from Yellowstone Lake, YNP, Wyoming, USA - YL17G12_20 | ecosystem: Environmental > Aquatic > Freshwater > Lake > Sediment | place: USA: Wyoming | collected...
GCTCCATGCTGTTCAACCTTGAAGCAATGAGGGAAGCTCTCCTCAGACTTCATGGCGACGCCTACCGTTGCAGGGATCGTGTTGGCATAGTCGCATTGAAGGATTTGGGAGCGGTTGTGGTTCAGCATCCGATAACGAATTTGAGGGTTGTGGCCAACAAACTTGTGAGCATGCACATCAGCGGCTTCACGCCATTGGCTGCTGGAATGTACAAGGCTTGGGAAGTACTGAAAGAAGCAAAAAGGAGAGACGCTTCAACGATTCCCGTCATGGTCATAGTCACCGATGGAAGCGCCAACGTGCCCCTAAGAAGAAGCATCGAGACTGGAGCAGTTCGCCAAATTGACGAAATACACGCCGCATTAAGAGAATACGAGGACATTGCCGTGGAAGACGTTATTTCAGTTTCGAAGATGGTAAGGCGCGAAGGAATCCACACGATAACGGTGAACACTAACCCTCACATGTACGGCCGCGAAACCTACGGCTTCACGGTCACCGAGCAAGTAGCTCTGTTAACTAATGGCACGCACCACGCGGTTGGCAGACTGGCGACGAATAAGGAAGTAGTGGAGAACATGATAGAACACATAAGAGACGACCAAAGAAGCATCGCTAACTAGAAAACTTGATTAGAGAATTAACGTTCAGATTCTGAGATCAAGCGAAGAGTCAAAGGGGTGGTCGGGAATGTTTCTTGGTCTCCTCGCTCGAGCGCACCCACTTCTGAAATTCACTTGAAGGCGGATATTTCGCGTACAGAGTCTTTCTCGTAGCTTCTAGGAAACTGTTCTTCTGTTTTGAGAACTCTGCGGCTGTCAGAACCTTGTGATCTGCTTCGTACGCTCTGTAGAATACATCAGTCGTCTTTTGGTTCCAGTTCTCGTCTCTGAGAATATGATGTTCCAAAATAGTCGTTGGAACACGTTGCACAACCACCTGCAGATTGTTTAGTGCAGTCTGCATTTCTTTCTCGTTGACCTTGAACCCCGCCAGATACAATGGTGGTCCACCGAGCATAAGAAGCTGAGGCCTCTCTTCCAGTATTATCTGTAGCGTCCGACTCGAGATCGGTCCTTGAACGTCTGGTGCGAACATGAATTTCTCCTCTTCCCGCTCAATCGTAGCCATCAGAACCCAGCCCAGAAACGAATTGTCCGAACCGTGGGCCACTGGCTCCGAAAACCTCAGAGTGGTCTTTCCAATGATAAACTCGTTACCATCTGCATTTTCAAGTCTGCCAGCGTATTTTCCAGCCGTCTTTTGGAACATCCAAGCTCTATGTCTCTGGCTGTAGTTGATGTTCTCCTTTGGATTCTTTATCAGGACCGTTTTGTCTTGGTAGATTTGCCGTGCTGTTTCTGTCGGCTCTGTCCATTGGCTTAGCCAGTCCTCGAAAGATGGAGTGTGGTGATCAAAATGATAGTGACTCAGCGTTACGAGGTCAGCCTTCTCAGCGACGCTTGAGATCTTCTTTCGACAATCAATAATGGCTTCAAACTCTTTTGGATGAGGAGGCAAGCCAAAACGGCTCGGGCAAAGAGAAACTCCTGCATCAAGAAGGATGTTTGCATCCGGCGTTTCAACGTATGTGCACATGGATCTTACGCCGAAGCTTTCGGCAGCCAATGGAGTGACCTTGATGTTTTTTAGCATGCTTTTCGACACGACATTGTCCTGCCCTATATCTTTTTATTCGTAATCTCTTCAGTTGTGAATGGTGGGCGATGACGACTCTGGCCCCGATGAAACTCAGATGATTTGGATCTTGAGTGCGGGAGCTCGCCACTTCCTAGAACCATTGACAAATATGGACTCTGCTCTTACCTGATCAAACGAAAAAATAGAGTCTCATTGATGCTTTTGTATACGGCTCTTAATGTTCATGTTTGGACTTGCCTTCTTGGCCATTTGCGCATTGAATTTCTCGAGTATTTCTTCGCCTCTAGGCCTCAATGTTTTGGGGAGATTCGGATCGTTCTCCAGGACCGAGTCTTTATGCGCCTTCAGTCGCATCTTGACCCAAAAATAATCCTTCTTAAACAGCGCATAATTCAATTCCAATTCAATAGCCCTGAAATGGGCCTCGTAAATCACGGTTTTTGGTGATTCGACGATCACTCGCTTATTGATGATTCTGCCCATCTTTTTAAGCTCGTTTATTTCCGCGACTTCATGAATCATCAAATATTCGTTATCAAGAACGTCGCGTAGCGTTGTAGTGTCTTCGGAGAATATTTCGCCAGTCACGTAGTCATGGAATTCCTTTGCCGAGATGTTTCCCATGGCATATCTGATTGAATTGAGAGCTTTTCTTGTCTTCTTTAGTTTTTCATCTATTTCCGCTAGTGTTTGCATAGTTCTACTTTTCTTCTGGCGGTTTTTCCCAGAGTTCTAGCATTTTCTTCTTGAGTTCTCTTCGTTTACGATTGAGGAATCGGTAGACGTTGCTGTGCATGCTTCCTCTGACCAGCATTTGTATGGCTTCTCTCGCCACTTCAGCCTCTTCAATTGTTCCGATTATGCTCACAGTGTGTCCATACACGGCTACACTGCAGTTTGTCAATTCCTCGATTATTCTTCTAGTCTTGCCGTTCGCTCCGATGATTCGCCCATTCACACGTTCGATGTCTCTCTCAGATCGTCCGAAAACTGTTCTCAGATCAATCAAGTCCAGTATAGCTTCTTCGTCCCGTATCAGACGGAAGGCATGTTCTGGCGAGAAGCCTCTGCCTAGAGCGGTTATCACGTCTTTTGCTCTGAACAGCAGCGATGGGTCGGTAGCTTTCTCGGATAGGGTCACGGTGACTCCGCCTGTTTCGCTGTCTATCTGGATTTCGACGGTAAGTTTCGATTCAATGTTTTTCTTTGTGACCCCATTAGGCCCTATTAGAGCGCCGACTCTTTCTGCGGGAATTTTCAGGAACGTGTTAGGTTTTGCCATGACCAGTGACCTTCGTGTAAACTTCCTCGTTCGGAGAAACATTAACGCCGAGCTTATTAAAAAATCTATTCAGATTTGTAATGTCTCGCTGCAAGAGAAATCTAGCCATGGGGTGATGGATTGAGACGGATTGGGACATGTCGAAGATTACTGGCTTGTTCTTCCAGATCATTATGTTGTATTCGCTCAGGTCTCCATGAACGAGTTCAGCCTTGCAGTACAGTCTCTCTAGGCTGCTTAGCAGAATCTCATAGATTTTGGCAGGGTCTTTCGGGGATATTACTCGTACCAAAGGAGCACTCACACCGTCCTTGCCAATGAACTCCATTATGAGCACGTTGTTTCTAACGACGAATGGTTTGGGCACTCTGACCCCTGCCCGGGTGGCCTGCTCCAAGTTTCTGAATTCTTTTCGCGCCCAAGTAAAGATCAGTGAGCGGGTGTCGCGTTTCACGTTTTTGAACCGCGGGTCGCCTTCGATGTATGGTAGCATGCCCTTTCGAAATTCCGCAGACAAGGTCAAGTATATTTTTATGGCAAGTTCTTTTCCTTCATTGTCTTTTGCCCAGTAGACGCGCGATTCCTTTCCCGCGCTGACTACTCCGTGGATCTCGCCTATTACTCCCCTATTCATAAACTCGTAGATTATCATCAGAGTGGAGCGGTCGAAAACTTCCTCAAGAGCTTCGTATTCTTCGCTGCGTCTCGTCTTCATCAATTGCTCGGTTTCATATCTTTTCTCTTTCCGGTCTAGCTGTTTATCAACGCGGCTTCTAAAAGACACGTGCTCATTTCCATCCATGCAACTAGATTTTTAGGTAACCTTTTCTCCGCAGCATCTCAGCTTGGCCTTGTGTGTATCGCCAAGTCAAGTCGCCCCGCGTTTCTCGCTGAAAATCCCAAGGCGAAACCACGACTATATCGTTCACCCTTATCCAGACACGCCTCTTCATTTTTCCGCGTATGCGACATAATCGTTCAAACCCATCCTGGCATTTGACCATGATACGGTCATATCCCAGCAATTTCGTGGCTATGCCTAGAACCTCGCCCGAGGAAGGCAGAACCATCTCGCTGATGTTTCCTTCGCTTCTAACCTTCTTTTTACCCAACAGAGCACCTCAAGCGTGCCATGCAAATGAGAATTGCGTACCTTGCTTAAAATGGTTGCTTATGGTCTCGACGAATCACATACGTGTGCATGTGCATCCAAATTTCGAATCCACCCACTGGAACCCAAAAAAGCCATTTCCTCATTTCAACACGTAATTCAGAATACAAACGATAGATTCACAAATGTTTAATCTCAGATGTGACTTCAAGAGGTAATGCCAAAGGTACTTTGAATAATGAGCATATTGATACTACCGTTGGATCTCTAAAAACACGCAGATGGGTGTGACGAAATGCTTGAATGGTTAATGTTAGCTTCCTGGATTGCATTAGTAGCGTATGTTTTCTGGTTTCTATTCAAAGCCAAGACAGAGCACCCCATAGGCTTGAACGACCTCGCTTTAACTTGGAGAATGCACAAGCGAAACACAGGCTGCAAGGCAAAACGGATACAGAGTATGATAACGCTGAACAATGAAACCGTCGGTTTCAGATGTGAATGCGGATACGAATTCATACAGAAACGCTTGATCAGTCAAAAGGCTCCAGACAACCCGGCGAAAAAACTTGCCCATTAGAAACTGGCAGACTCTAGTATGTCGCGATATGTTCTACCATGCTTCTGATACTAGCGCAAGTAATGGATTGAGTTCACTCAGGCTCCTCTCGGATGCTTATTCATCCAATCGGTAGCGAATGATTCCGCTTCTGATTCGGTTGCATACTCTGGTGATATTTTCCTTCCTTCATCACTGTTTCTTACTTTGGGAAACAACATGACTAAGTAGTGTTCTCCGTACTGTTTCTTCGTTACAACAAGATTTTGTTCTGTTGTCGCATTTAAGTATCCTCTCTGATTGTCGATTCTTTTCCAGCCTTTTACTATTTTCACCAATCATCCCTCATGTCTCAATCTAAAACTGCTATGCACGTCCGCTACTGCACAATCTCCTCTTTTCTGCTCCAACTTTCTCGCAGCTTGCCTTCCATGTACATGTCTTCTGACTGGACGCATCCTGTGGGCTTTGCACTTTCTTCAGTTGGGAGTAAGTCAACGACGCTGTTGAGCGTTCCTCTTTTTCCAATGCTCAATTGCCTCTCGCCTTTGAAAGTGGATGCTCTTGCATTCTCAATCTGAATAGTGTCTCCGTTGGAGATCGAGTCTATTTGTTCATTCCACAAGCACAGCTTAATCGTTCCAGTTTCATCCGCTATCAAAGCGTTGACAACGCTTGCGTAGTTTCCAAACCGCGTGAAGACAAGTTTGGGTGTGGGAATTTCCAGAACTTTGGCCTTCAAGCTAATGTGACTCATCCCAGTTCGCAAATCTCTAATGGGAAGAGAATGCGGTCCCCTGTCTTTCCTAGCTTGATGTCTGCGGACCATGTCGGTTTTCATGAGATCCCTAATTGGATTGCCATGTTCCAAGAGGAATCCATTGGATAAGGGAAACTGCGCAACAACCTTGGAACCCTCCAGAATTAAGAAAACGGCCTTATCTTGCGTCTTGCCGCGACATTGTATCACCAGCTCTTTGCATGTGGCTTCTCGTCCCTCCCACGCCGAATTTAATGCATTAAAGAACTCGTCTGGATCAACTTCATACTTTATAGAAAGAAAGGCGAGATACTCGCCGGGTGATACTTTGTTTCTCAAGGTTTTTCTACTCTTTTTACCGGGTTATTTCCATTGTAGAAACGATTCTTGGACCGTTTTAAAGGTCCTTCAGAAGGCTTAAGAGCTGATCTTTCTTGCCGAAATCTTTCTGCTCTTCCGCTTCAATTATGGCATGTTGCACCCAACTTCTCAGTTCAGAATAATAATCCACTCTAAGCGGATGCCTTCTTTCTGCTCGGCTGATCCACGATTGGGTTGGCGTGCTTGCCTGCTTCTCCACTAATTCCATAGTTTTCACCTCGTTACTTTAAGTAGAATGATCAAGAAAAATGACAAAAACTCGTTTAACGCCCTTTTGTCAATATTCCTCTCTATGAGAATTCTACCTAATGTTACAATGCACTTGGTCACATATTAAGATATGTGAGGATTTCCACGCATAATCGTGAAAAGGTTTGAAGTGGGCCGGGCCGGATTCGAACCGGCGACCTTTCGGTTATCAGCCGAATGCTCCAGCCAAGCTGAGCTACCAGCCCCCAGCAACATTAGCTAGACATATGAGATATTAAACCGTTTTTAAGATTTCTCTGGACCTAGGAGCAGATGGGACGGCATTCCGCAATCAAATAATCTCCTGTACGCACCCCCGTTTTCTCGATAACCCGAGCACGCCGCAGCGTATTGATCAATGCGAACAATCAACGTGACAGGACAGAAATCAAGATAACCGTCAGTTGCGTGGCAACGGCAAAGTCTCATGCAAAACCAAACAAATCCCAGAATAGCGTGCACTCTTCTACTGAAGCCAACGCACATGTTGCACTTTTCTTCCAGCAATCACAATTGAGGTTTCGGTTTGGGGGCAAAGTTTTATTGCGGGAAGCTCTATGGAAAACGGACTAGGAGAGATTGCAGATTTGGAGATAGTTGTAGTTGGCATGGGCTACGTTGGAATTCCCATGGCTACTGTTTTTGCAGATGTTGAAGGCAACAACGTTGTTGGCGTGCAGAGGAGATCGAAGAGGTCTGGTTGGAAGATCGATTTTCTTAATGCCGGCAAATCTCCGATTGGAGGCGATGAACCAGGACTAACCGAACTCGTTGGAAGAGTCGTGAAGAAAGGGACCTTTAGAGTAACAGACGAGTTCTCAGTCTGCAAGAAGGCTGACGCAATCCTGTTGGACGTTCAGACACCTGTCACTGAAAATCACGTTCCTGATTACACATCGTTAATCGAGGCGGCTGAAGCCGTAGGATGCTACATGAAAAAACGTGTGCTTGTAGTCATAGAGTCAACGGTCGCTCCCGGAACCACCGAAAACATCGTGAAACCTATATTGGAAAGGGCTTCTGGGATGACTGCGGGAAAAGACTTCAACCTCGTATTCTCGTATGAGCGAGTCATGGTCGGTCGCCTGCTTCACAACATCAAGCACATGCCGAGAATAGTGGGCGGTCTGACACCTAAATGTACTCAACGCGGCATGGAGCTTTACAGGAAAGTCGTGGAAGCAGAGTTGTTCCCAACGGACTGCCTGACAGCTGAAGTGGCTAAAGTGACTGAAAACACTTACCGCGACGTTAACGTCGCATTCGCCAACGAAGTCGCCCTAATATGCGAGAGTCTCGGAGTCAACGTTCATGATGTCAGGCGCTTCGTCAATTCTCTGCCACATGACCCGTCTAACCCGGCGAAAAACCCCTACAGAATGATGCACGTTCCGGGCGCAGGCGTTGGCGGTCACTGTTTACCGAAAGATCCGTGGTTGCTACAATATGGCTTGGAAGAGTATGGAACGTCAAAATTCAAACCCTGCGTTATCGTTGAAAGCAGGCGAATCAACGACTACATGCCCCAACACATGGCAGAACTGGTGAAAGAAGCACTGGAGGAAAAGGGCAAGAAGCTTCATGATGCAAGAATCTGCTTGCTCGGCTTGGCCTTCCTTGAGGATTCAGACGACACGAGAAACACCCCAACTTTGCCCCTTTACAACTTGCTCAAGAGCAAATGCAGAGAAGTAGTCGTGCATGATCCATACGTCAAAGAGTTCGAGGGCATCACCCTAGTTAACGACTTGAACGAGGCTTTAAGCGGCAAAGACTGCGTTGTCACAATCACCCGCCACAAGGAATACCTAACGATGCCCTTGGAGTGGCTAAAGAAGACCTTGGCTACACCTGTGATAGTGGATGGCAGAAACGTTTTCAACCCTGAGAAATGCGTGAAAGCCGGCTTCGCATTTCGGGGTGTAGGTGTAGGCCGCAAGGTTCGAAGAACCTGTTAATGACGCGGCTTCGGTTTTTGTTTGGGCCTCACGGTTTCTTCGAGCATGTTGATGAATTCGTCGGCTTGCTTCATTCCTTTCTCCCAGAATGCTTCCTCAGTTATCCTGTAACCGAGATCTGAGGCAAGTTCTCTGGGAGACTTGCTTGATCCTGCAGCCAACAGTCCTTTCAGTTTGGGAACGAAGCTTCTGCCTTGCTCCTTGTAGAGCCTGTACAGCGCGAACACGAATAGTTGGGCGAACACGTACGGATAGTTGTAGAAACGGTAATTCGCTAAGTAGTAATGCAGCTTCATTGTCCATTCCCACTTCATCGCGTCCAACCATTCAACAGAGTCACCGTAGATCTTGTTTCGGGCTGCGACCCACAGTTTAGCCACGGTTTCTCCGTCCAAGAATTTGTCCTGCTTGATTGCGTCGTACATGCTTTGTTCAAAGAAGACTCGTGCAGATACTTGGAAAGCGGCCATGCCGAACTCGTCCAACACGGTGGCTAAGATCGCCTGTCTTTCCTCTGTTGTTTTGGCTTTGGAGAGTAGCCGTTCGGTCAAGAGAAGTTCGCCGAAAATGCTGCCAGTTTCCGCTATGCAGCTGCCTGTTTCGCAGTTGCTTGGATTCTGGGCTCTGGAGGCAAGATAATCGTGAACAGCGTGCCCTAACTCATGTGCTTGAGCGTAAACGTCACCCATCTTCGCATTAAAGCTCTGCAGCACGTAGGCGCTTTTTCCAGAAAGCCAAGGAGCACAGAAAGCCCCTGATGCTTTGCCCTTCCGCACTTGGCCATCGATATGCCGTCTTTCGTACATTTCGTCAACCCAGCCGCCTATCTCCTTGTCAAACTCCATGTAGGCATTGACACTTCTTTTCTGGCTTCCGTCCATGCACAGTTCGTTTCTGGAGCTTTAGGCAAGGGGGCCACTACGTCGTAGTTGGCCAGTTTAGGTATGCCCATCAGTTTAGCCTTCAGCCTAAGATACTTCTGATAGAGAGCTACATGCTTCGCGATGGCTCTCATGAGGCCGTCGACAGTTTGCTGATCAACGTCATTGTCGATCAGGCTCTGATTCATCGGCGTTGGGTGCTTCCTGAGTTCACACATTCGCACATGATCTTCACAAACCGAACGAATAGCGCTTGCCCAGACAAGCTCATCCTTCCCAAGCCCCTCATAGACCGCTTGATTCGATCGCTTACGCAGGTCACGATCCGGATTCTGGTAATAACCTACTATTTGACCGTAAGGAAGCGTTTTCTTCTTGCCCTTGACGGTTAGTTCGAAAGTTCGGGTTGAAAGCCAATCACTTTGAAGAGTCTGCCACGCGTTGATCCCGTTCTTGTCTTTAGAAATCACTAACCGCTCCTCGGTTTCTGACAGCATGTGAGGAACCCTTCTCGAAATTCTCTCAAGATAGTGCCTATACTCTCCTAACACTGGATCCGCCGTCAACGAAGGCTTGTTGACGAGCAAGCCGCCTAGCTCAAGGTCGATGAAGATCAGGGCTTGGCCAACTTTGACCATCGCGCCATCCGCAGCGTCATTGAGCTGCTTGGCCGTAGCATCAGTGGAATTGGCTGAGTACATGAGACGGCAATAAAGGAGGGCACCGTCAAACCTTAGAATGAATGAATCCTTCAACTCCAGAAGCTTCAAGAGGTCCTTGGAATCCAAGCCGACGATCTTGCCATGGTATTTGCTATTGATTTTTTTCTGCTTCAGTCACCATGGAGTCCAGCTTCTTCTGAACAGAAACGGGGTCGGTGCTTTCAACAAGCTGTGACAGATCCCAAATCATTTCGTCTTTGGCCATGCTTGATCAATCCAGCCTATCCAAGATTTCGCCATGTCTTATTAAAACGTTCGCAGCAACGTTCCAAGGTAGCTCTGTCTTTGAAACATCAGGAATTATTCCGAGAAGTAAGAAGCGATTTATATTTTGCGTTGCTTAACCAGACGGTTCATCAGGAGACTCAGGTTTGAAGCTTCGGAATTGGCTGCTCTTCGCGCTAGTAGTGTTTCTTTGGGCGTCAAACTGGTCGATCATGAAGATAGGCTTGAGCTATGTTCCTCCAATGACTTTCGTGTTGCACAGATTCCTGCTCTCAGTTGCCATTCTGCTTCCAGTCTTTCTTGTTTTGCGGAAAAAACTGCCAAGGGACAGTCAAACATTGGTAAGACTTGTGGTTCTTTGCCTGATCTTTGTTTCGATCATCGCCCTGCAGGCTTTGGGATTGGTGAATGAAAACTCGGGCACAACTGCGGTGCTGGCTTACACTCAACCGCTCTTCGTTTTCTGTTTGGCTGTCCCAATCCTGCAAGAACAGGTGACAATCGCGAAGCTTTCGGGCGTCATCCTAGGGTTCGCAGGGGTCGTTATTCTTTCATTAGGCAGAATAAGCTCCTTCGCCTTGGACTCTGTTGTGGTCTTGTTGTTGAGTGCTTTCTTGTGGGCCGCTCAAGCTCTGTACTATAAGAAGTACCTGAGTCACGTTGACCCGTTTATCGCTCATTTCCTGCAATTGGCTGTAGGCACTATTCCACTAGTCATGTGGAGTCTGGCTGCAAATAGCTTCGCTATTCCCACCAACATCAACTACGTAGCGGTGCTTGCCTACTCGTCGATTGGAGCACTTGCCATTGGAAACATAATCTACCTATTCCTTCTCCAGCATGAAGAAGCAACAACCCTTTCTGGCTCAACTCTAATCATCCCGACAGTCGCCTTGCTCCTCGGATGGCTACTCTTAGGAGAAAACCTCAATCGTGAATCACTCTTCGGCGCATTACTCACTCTTGGCGGAATCTACTTGGTAAACGTGAAGAGAAAAGCGAAAGGTGGTAGCTACTTTGCGACTTTGAAGGAAAAAGCCAGACCTTCGCAATAGCTGAACTCCTTGAAGAAAGAAAACGCCTCAATTGGCATCGGGTTCTTTCAGAATGTTTTTAATCACACCTCAACCATTCCTAGTCTGGGCCCGTAGCCCAGTCTGGATCAAGGCGCCGGCCTTCGGAGCCGGAGAACGGGGGTTCAAATCCCCTCGGGCCCGCCAACTACACTGACCGAATACCACCCTGTCAGAACACCTGAGAACATTGTTGCATAGAGTGTGTATCTGGCGTTTAGTTCATAATGTGGAATAGTTCTGTTGATCATTCTTGCGAACCAATCAGGCACATTCCTAGTTTCTTCGCTTGGCCTTTCCCCAAGCCTTTCACATGTACTAACGAAATCATGCAGTGGGCCGGACTTGCGCAGCATCCCTAATGTTGCAAGAAAACCCACAAACCCAAAAAAGAAGCAGAATGGCGTTGACGTAGACATCCAGAACATCAAAGAGAAAAGGTATCAAAACCACGAGAAGCGCGGTCGCAGCCTTAATGAACCCAACAGGCAATCGCAGAGTCTTGGAAAAGACACGATAAAACAAGCTTTCACTTCTGAAACAGTCGAAGAAGTTGTAGAGGAGAATTGAAATCATTGTCAATTGCAGAACTGGAATTTCCAGAAAGCTTCGCGCAGTTCCAGCGACGAAAGTAACGAGAGAGAAAACAACCAAGGAGATGAAAATAATGTTTCTCGCTGCATACCAGCTGGTTATGCCCTTTTTGGCGGATCTGTAGGGCAGTGCGATGGACGAGATAATCAGCTGCGAAAATGCGAAGCCTATTCCGCCCAAAGACGCAAAACAAATAGCTTGGAAAGTTCCAATATCCCAAGGAATGGTTATGAAGGTTCTGTTCGCAAACATTACTAAGGGAATCGGCGATACTAGAAACGCCACAAAAACGAATAACAACGCAACGATTCTAAGAGGCACACGGAAGAATGCGGACACAGTATTCTTGACTGCCTGCACTCTGCCGCTGTCAACTCTACAAGTCAGATTCCGGAGCGTCCATTCCTCGGTCAATTCCTTTTTGAGATGCATGATTGACTTATCAATCTTCTGTTGTGCAAATAGCTTCACGTGCAACGTTCCACTCTGATCCAGATCATATTCCCGGTACTCGTATTTCCTATACACTCTCCAGCGAAGCCATCCGCCAAGCAGAGCGTACTCAACATCGTAGCACCTAGAGCCTCGAAGGCGTTCAGACAATCCCAAAACATCTATCTCACTGTCTATCTCTGCTGAGAATTCGGCTCTCTTCCAAGATGGTTCGGACAGAGACACGTACAACCATGCTCCCAGGATTGCACAAGAAACTGAAACGAAAAGGACTAGTACTACTATCTGCAGAGGCGCCAGATTCGTCATCATTGACTCCCATGAGTCCAGAGTTGGGTACCTCTTCCAAAGAATAATGATTGACCCCGAAGTTCCAACAAGCGAGAAGAGGAAGATTTCAACAAAGAAGAGTGTGGGTATTCTGCGTCTTTTGTGTGAAAGATGTCCCAGATAGGAGGCGGTCCGGTAGAGATCTTTGAAGGAATCAAAGGCGAAAAATGCAGGGATGAAAGCAGCAAAGACGATTGACGCTAGAGGATTCAGTCCGAAGAATTCAATCAGAGGCCACGATAGTCCGAGCGGTCCAAAAATCAATCCCCCGTAGACAACAAAGCCGTAGAAGAGAAAATCGCGAGGTTTCCTGGTCTCCAAGCAACTGAGCAAGCCAAAATTCGTTGATATCAGCCCATAAAAGAGAAGTGCCACTGCCAGTCTGAGATAAGGAAGGAAAATTATGCATACTGAACTGCCCACCGCGCCAAACAACCAGACGGTCATCCACAAGGCTGCCCATTGCGCAGATTCAACCTCCTTCTGAGCTTTCTCCGAAGGATTGGGCGGTTGATTTTTCAAGACCATGATTAATGCTCCCCAGAGGATTGGAGTTCCTTCAATAAATGATCAATCTTTCCGCAAATAAATGCTATTTTCTGGCACGAATTGGTAAAACTGGTTCGACCCTGCCCGTTCCCCGAACCCAATCAGGTTCAGGGCCTGAGGATTTAATGCCCATTTTTCATTCTGAATGGCAAGAAAGCGCTCGTGTGCCCGTGCACAGTGTTGAATGAAACAGATATATTTGTTTATAATGCAAATATGGTAATGGGCATGGTCGACGTGAGGGGAATGGATGAGTACAGTTGTGAGCTGGATCCACAAGCGATACAAAGAATAGTCTTGAAGATAATTGCTGACCATCTCGGTCTGACGGTATCTGAATTGCATTTGGAAGCCAATCTTTTCAAGGATTTGGGAGCAGATGACCTTGACCAAAAGGAATTGATGATGACGATCGAAGAGAGATTTGGTATTCATCTGAAGCAGGCCGAGTTGAGCCGCATTAGGCGCATAAGTGACATTATCCTAGTGGTCCAGAAATATTGCTCGGAGAAAAAAGCAATGGAAAGTCGGAAATATCAGAACGGCATACAGTCGAGCAGAGGGACATGTAAAAATGGAAAGTAAACTCAAACTCAAGGGAAAGACGGCACTTGTCACTGCTTCTAGCACTGGCATTGGTCGGGCAATTTCAGTGGCTATAGCAGCCAATGGGGGTCGCGTAGGCTTGGTCGCACGTTCGTTAGATGGACTTAAGAAGACACAGGAGATCATCCATAAAAAAGGAGGGGAAGCAGAGATATTCGTCGCTGACTTAAGAGACCAAAAAGCTATTGATGGGCTCGTAGACGAGGTCCAGAAGAAATGGGGTAGTGTAGACATAATCGTCAATGCTGCAGGCGTTTGGCATAATGACAAGATCGTTTACGCAGGGGTACCCTTAGCGGACACGCCTGATGAACAAATAAATGAGGTTTTAGATGTCGGAATTAGGGCACCGTTTCTGCTGACCAGACGACTTCTTCCAAACATGATCAAGAAGAAGCAGGGCAAGATACTTCAGATATCTGGAACGTTCGAAAGCGGTGCATCTGGATGGCTTCATTACTACGTATCAAAGAAAGCCATTGAACACTTCACGATAGGGCTCTCAGAAGAGCTTCGACCATACTTGATACAAGTAAATGCTATCTCGCCCTCGGACACCTACACGGAAGCGTATAGGCGCTTCTTCACAAACGCCAACGAAAAGGAATGTGTTAAACCCGAAGAGATTGCGGATCTTGCAGTTTTCCTTCTGTCCGAAGATGCTGACAACATCACCGGGCAGGTAATAACAATCAGGAGCAAGTTTGCAAAGTGAATCTAGATACCCAGAGATGAAAAACGAGGCATGACCTACGGAACCTTTGGAAAAGAAAGTCCGACAGTTATACAAAATGTATGGTCAACGCAAGCCTATGAGTGAAGGTTGCCCACAGGATACCAGAAAACCACGTTTTTTTCTTCACCGTACTTTTTTGGGAGAACAAGACTTACTGATAATTTTCAATACGAAAAGATGCCGCCATAATTGTTACTTTTGCTCGCTGCCGTCTATATCCTCGCCATTAAGTGTCCCAGAAAATGACATACTCGCGCAATTTGAATACGTCTTAGATGAACTGAAGCATTCCCTCAGTGTTCTTGATCGAATAACAATTAGCAATAATGGTTCTGTCCTAGACAAGGAGACAATGCCATCAGAGGCACTTATAAGAATCGCAAAATGCATCAAAGAAATCCGTAGAATTCGAACAATAGTCTTAGAGTCCAGATTGGAATTTGTAGATTGTCTTGTTATCAGGAATATGAAGCAAGCCGACCCGAGGTCAGCAGTGAATGTTCTCACAGGTTTTGAGACTCTTGACGCGAACATAAGAGACAAAATACTAGGCAAGAGAGAACCCCTGGAAGCTTTTGAAGCAGGACTTGACAAGGTAGCAAAAAGCGGCGCTGACTTGACAGCTTTTGTTTTGTTCAAACCCAGTCCCATAATGGATGATACCGCTGCATATGCAGAAGCAGAAGCTTCAATCGAGTATCTTGTGAGACAGTGCGATAGAAGGGACATTGATTTGACGGTGCGTCTTAACCCCATGTACGCTGCTATAAACTCGAAGTGGGCAGAGATGGCGCTTGCAACACCAGAGTACAGGCCACCCCGTCTCACCGACACTTTGAAACTGGCAATAGCAAAATCTAAGGAAGGAGTGCGAATCTATATCGGGCTTTCGACGGAGGATCAGGATCTGGAAGGGGGGAGCTACAAGTATCGAGAAGACTATTCCAGAGAACTACTAAAGGAAGCAATTCTGTTTAATAATGGCAAATACCTGATAAGAGGAAGTTGATAATTGGACATAACAAGCCTTGATAGACTTCGAAAGACCGAAGATGTAGTATGTAGACCTGACGGCATAATCATCGCTATCAAGGATTCATGGATCATAGAAGGAGAAGATAGGCTTTCATACACAACGCTCATTCGGTTAATTGAATGTTGCCGAGAGCATCATTGGCAAATTGACATTTTGCCTGTAGCCAAAGGCAAACCATTAGACTCGATATGTAAGCTGCTCACTTGTGATTTCATCAGACCCATAGCCGTGGGCTCCACCGTCTTCATCAAGTATCAAATCACGGAGGTTCGCCGAAGGAGTTACACGCTGAGATTTAAGGTTCTCGAAACCGCAAATAACAGTTTGTGTGCGGAATGTGACTTAGTGTCTGTTTTTTATGACCCGATAGCAAGACAGTGCAAACCGCCACCTAGCTCTCTTATTGATAAATTGACCGAATTATGTTGCCCCAGAAGAGAGAAATGATGAGCACAAAGAAAGACGAGAAGGATCTTCTCAAGGAGATATTTAGGAGTATAAAAAGTCCGAGCACACCAACACGCGCTTTGGATGACTTTGATGAATCCGCTTTCAGAGAATGGATGGCAGAGGAAACTGGGTACATAGACATTCGCGGCGTCGGTGGTGGCAGAGGAAAAGGTATTTGTGCCTTGCGTTTTCCAATTCTGAAGTTGTATACGGAACTTTTTGTTCGAGCAGGGCTTACCAATTTTGATTTGAATACTGGACGGATAAGAGGAGGGAGCAGGAAACCTCTAACTAGCGTCGCAAATTCGACGAGATGCCTAGTCATAGTAGGCGACCCGGGGTCTGGAAAGACAACGTTTCTCCGTTTCTTAGCAAAGAACCATCTTTCGTCCTCAAGCGGGCTTCTACCATGCTATCTTCGCCTGTCGGATGTCTATGACTTTGCACATTCTAACAACTTGCATTCAACTCATGAGATATTCATTGATTTTCTGCTTGATCTCAGCAAACGCGAGAATCTGCAATTGACAAAAGCTGGTTTGGAAAAGCGCGCAAAATCTGGAAAAATCATGTGGCTACTGGATGGCCTGGATGAATTGTCGTCTTCATCGGTCAGGGAGAGCGTTGTCAGGAATGTCGAAGAAGCCTCTCGAATATGGAAAGACTGCCGCTTTGCGTTGACCAGCAGACCCTTGGCTGTGACTGGCAAGGCGATACCGATAGAATTTGAAGTGGTTGGCATTGATCAGATGCAAGATGAGGAAATCAAATCGTTTCTAAATGCTTGGACAAGCTTGCTTTTTGCTGGCACAGATGATGAAACGAGAAGGAAGTATCTTTTGGCCTTACATCAATCAATCAGAGATCACCCAGCGATTCGAAGTCTTGCGCGAAATCCCGTGATGCTGACATGCATGGCTGTAGTGCATTACAATGAGAGACAATTACCTGAAGGCCGTGCCGACCTTCTTGAAGCAGTCATACAATGGCTGATTCGTGCAAGGGATCGATCTGTTGAGTATGGCGATCTTGGTCCGAGCATGATTGAAGACATCTATCACAAAATCGCTTTGGCGATGTTCAAAGCAGAAACTGGTCCTAGATACCGGATTGGTTTGCTGCAAGCGGCTAGTATCATCAGGAATCATTTCAATGAGGATGAAAAGATTGCTCTGAACTTCCTTGCTCTGACCGAGGCCAAGACTGGCATTCTGGTCAGACGAGGAGAAGGTGACCTAGCTTTTTGGCATTCATCTTTCCAAGAATACTTGGCTGCAAAGGAAATAGCCGGAAAGACTGACGACCAAGAAACGGGTTGGTGGTTGGAAATTCGTGAGAATCTAGATAGGTATGAATGGAGAGAAGTCATTTGCATGATTCCGGCCTGTCTTATGCGATTAGGGACAGAACGAGTTGATCTCTTCTTCAGAAGACTAAGTGAAAATGTAGAGAACTCAAACCTACCAGAGAAGGCAAAACGCGCTGGTTTAGGTGGATGTATACTGAACGACCTACGGGTTTATGGTTATTTTCCCAGGAACGTCAATGCTTGGAACCATGTTCTGATCGATGTCGTTCCGATATTTACCGTAGAGGGAACCAAAATCCCCTTGCACGACAGGTTCGACGCAGCAGTTGCGTATGGGCTTGGAGGTGATCCAAGACTTCATAGTTTTGAAGATACTTGGGTGCGGATTCTTGGAGGAAAATTCTACATGGGTGCTCAAGCAAAGGATCCTACTATACCCAACTTTGACCCTGAAGCCACTGAATGGGAGGGACATGTTACAAGTATCTCGATCAAACCTTACGAGATGCGCAAATACCCAATAACGGTTGAGGAATTTGTGCGCTTTGTAGATGATTCCGGTTATGATGAAACTGCAAAAGACTTCTGGTCGAGAGAAGGCTGGCAATGGCGATCTAGAGAGAACGTTTCTGCACCGAAAAACATTGAAACCCAAATCTCAACTCCCAACTGTCCGGTCACGTCAGTTTCGTGGTTTGAGGCCGAGGCTTATGCTAACTGGTTAACTGCGAACGATCCAAGGAGTATGTTATATCGACTGCCTAGTGAGGCAGAGTGGGAATTTGCAGCTCGACATGGAAGTTGGAACACACGTTTTCCTTGGGGTAACTCGATCTCCAGTGGTGACATAGCAGAAGCGAACTGGGTTGGCTGCAATATTGGAAAAGTAACTCCCGTGGGGATTTTTCCAAAATCTAACACCCCAGATGAAATAACGGACATGATAGGAAATGTAGAGGAATGGTGTGCAGATAGTTGGAGCAATGGGCATCGTGGATATCCTAAGGATGGAAGCCCAAGAATTGTTCCAAGCGAAGAAAAGAAAGTCGTGCGAGGCGGCTCGACTATTCGAGTTTCGAGACTGTGTAGACCTACATATCGAAGCAGATGCAAACAGGAAAATAGGTATGGAACGATTGGTTTTCGCCTTGTGAGGCTATCCACTCTGAGAGGTGCCAAAAGAACTAAAGGGAAAAGAAATAATAAGTAAAAGGCAACTTGAGCGAAAATGGTGTGTGTAGGCAAATATGCTTGACTATATTAGTTTGCTTTTAGGAGCTTTAATCGGTTTTCTGGGATCGATAGGTCTATTTTTCGTACAAGAATGGTGGCATTCGCGCACTGCAGCTAAACTACTCAAAATTGAGATTACTCTAATCCTGAAAAGCATTGATGGTATAGTTTCTTCACTCAATGAAACTATGAGTCTCAGTGAAGATAGTTCACCTATTATTGACCTGCCAACGCCGAAAATGGATACCCAATTCTACGAAAAGAGCATAGAACGAATATCTCTCTTTAATGCAGAAAAAGTTTCCGAAATCAAGACATTCTATTTCTTGGTTGGTGTTTACCAGCATGCCGTCGAAAAAGCTGTGCTGAGTAAAGGAGACATTCAGACAACAAAGGAATGGCTCAAGAAGGCATTGGATGCTCTTACTTACGCCAGAGATCTTGGAACGAAATTGACTTCAAAATTGTAGATGAGAATATGCTTGATACAACTGTTTGTTGTGTTCATCTAAGAAACGCACTTACTTGAGTATGCAATGGAATAAGAAGTCAATCCACTAATCCACTCTGACGAAAGTAACTTTCTGAAGTTTCTCGTCAATTCTTCAATTAGATTCATTCTCGCGTTCGCTTCTAACTTAGCCGCTTTATCTATGCTGGCCAAGTATAACGCGATAGAACTGATATGACTACTGGCCTGCACTCTAATGGTTTCCTCAATGACAGGCGATAAGTGCTTGTTTCGTCTTACCGCCGCTGGAAAATCACTGCATCTCCAGTAACCCCATTCTTCCCAATCAATACCACTGGATCTGAATACATCAATTATTACTGATTTGAGCGGTTCTTCCCACTGAAAGCAACACCATCCCACGCACAGAAAACCGTTCGAACGTAACCCCACCTCGCACTTCTTGATAAGTCCATCAACATTCGAGAATAGGTGGAATGACTCATACGAAACAATTAACGAATATCGATCTTGACCAAAGTCGAAGCTTTCTACCGGACGACAAATCCACTTAATTCTTCTCTTTGTGTCTCGTTTGCGCGCGATTTCGATCATCTTTTTCGATATGTCGATACCTTCAACGTTGTTTGAAAAGTGTGAGAGAGCGAAAGTCAATAGTCCAGTGCCACAACCTAGATCAATCACTCTGTCTCTTCTCCCCAGATTGAACCTGTGCCGTATCAGTTGACAATACCCTTCAGGTATCGGCGGAAGGCTTGAATCATATGGCTTGGCAACATGGTCAAAATCACTCTTTATCGCATTCATGCTTTCAACACCAACTGATTGATCCTACGTATTCGAACGCTTGACAACAGCAAGATCATTGTCAGCGCGATTGGCCTTCTCAACTTCGAGCCCATTTATTGTTGTGCTTTGTGCGAAATTTATCATTTGTGGGGTCCAACTGTCTCTCAAATCAAAGTGGTTCTCAGGGTCAGAATGACTGAGTGAACTATGATTTCATTATTTGCAGGGATTTTGCGGCGAAGTTTGGTTTGATTATTAGAGCTTCTTCAATCTCATGACGCAAAGATTCAGTTGCACCTACAAAGTAATCGTGAGAAAACAAACGTATAACATGATTGCTAAAATTCTCATCAATTTGTGTGTTCGTTCTATAAATGTTCTTTTTCCACAGAGATAAGGCATATCCACATGGAAGAAGCTTTACAGCACTTACAAACTCAGACATATCTTGACTTGACCAAATGCCCAAATAGCCTGTATCCCTTCCAAAGTAAGGCGGGTCGAGATATGCGAAGTCCCCTTCTTTACACGCCTTGAATGTATCTCTCCAGTCAGAGCACACGAATTCCCAGTCTTTGCCGTTTATGGTTTCAGATACCCATTTGACTTGATTGACTATTTTTGTGATATAGGCTTTTCTGAATCTGCCAGTCTTATGATTAAAAGGCACATTGAACCCGCCTTTCTTGTTAAACCGCATTACACCATTGAAACAAGCTCTGCTTAGAAACAACAAGTCCAATGGGTCATGATGGGAATTAAATCGGTCTCTTACCTCATAATAATACTCTTGACCACGCTGTTCAAGAATAGACCCTTCTTTTTGTAGAAACAATCTTACTTCTGGGGCAGTAATCCTCTTCTCCTGAATGCCTTTATAAAAAGATATGATATGCGAATTGCCATCTGCCGCCAATGCTTTTTTTGGTGAAAGATTAAATAAAACCACTCCTGACCCAAGGAATGGCTCGACCCATCTGCCTAATCCATTCCAAGATATGTTCTCGAATATGAAAGGAACGAGTTTAGTCTTTATCCCTTGGCATTTGATGGGTGGAACTTTCACCAGATTGACTTCTCTGGGAAGAAGCATTGTAGTTGTGGTCATAGTTGTTTCCTATTGAGGAAACAGGTTATTAAATCTTTACTCTGGAGCACGAGTTCGTTTCCTTGGATGATCTATTGCATATTGACGCCAATATCTTTCAAATTCCCCTTCGTTATGAAACCCGCTGGCACGACTCTGCAATGCTGATAACGAACCTAACCCACCAATGTTGGCAGTGTCACCTGAACCTGATGTTTTTGAAGCAAGTTGCCATTTGTGAGCCACTATCCTCGCCACAATTTTCACCATGTTAGAGGGAGTCAGTTTTGGATTCCATTTATAGATAAACGCAATAACCCAATGCTCATCATAATCATCATAGCATCTTCGCCCGCCGCTTAGTTTCTTTTCGTGTGGATGTAAGAAGTATCCGTCATAAGTTCCCAACGTCATCCTTGAGACACTATCACCGCTTGAGTAACGTGCCGACTTGACATCCAATGCGATTAGTTTGTCTCCAAGTGATTCACCAGAAAGTGCAAAATCTGGATACCCACGCGTTTCCTCTACTAAGTCTTCAACATTTATCTCTCGTCTTTTAGCCCATGAAATTATGTATGGAGATACAACTGCTTGCAAAATCACAGTGACTATTCGTGACTCTGGAGGCATGGGTATCAATTTACCATCACTGCATTGAATACCGACAATATTCCAATTAATTGGCTTTAAAGAATCTTGAAGCTCCTTTTGAAGCTCTTCGGAACTAGGCATGAAAGAACAATTCTACTCTGCAAGCTAATATCACTCTGTAATTCCTACGGAAACTTGATAACTAGAAAATATACAAAGTGATTTATCACAGGGTTTGTTTACCCTTTCGATATGGATGTTACTCAACTCGGCAACATGTTAAAAAGCAAAACCAGAGTAAACATTTTGAAAATTCTGGACGAGAAGAGTTTCAGAGCTATAGACGTGTACAACCAATATAAGATACTTTTCGAGAAAGATGCAAAGCATAGAGAGTTCATTTACAAGGAATTGGAAAGACTTGTTGGTGCAGGCATATTGGATAAGAAGTATGACAATGAGATTAAGGGCATAACTTACACTCTAAAGTTCCGAATAGTCTCTGTGAATCTGCTTAATGGCGAAGTTGTTACAAAATAAGCAGTCATAATACATGTTAGCTTACGCTATTTCTAAAGGTCTAAAGGCACAAAATTATCAGCTTCTTTAAGCGCGCATACGTGTTCCTAAAATGGTTAAAAATGGTTTTAATTCCGGTTTGCCCGTTTCTCCTGTGTTCGAGGAAGACAAAATCCCCAGAGAGATCAAGAACAGACACGAAGCCCAAAGCCGTCCCTAGATCATGAAGGACGAATAAAAACCATTTTAGGCCATTTTCGGAACAAGCATGCGCGCTGTCCGTTTAGCTCGCTTAAGAATCATTTAATCATTCTTTTGGGCACTTGCGTCAGATTAAAGCGAGTAGCTAATTGTCTCTCTTGGCTTCTCAGTTTTTTATAACCATCTCCTCCTATAATAATCATAGGAATCTCAAGGTAGCTCTTTTGTTCACCTGAAATGCTTCTTTCACAGAACTCGTTAAGATCCACCGCTGCATCACTGTAGCCAGCTTTTCCTAACTCGATAAGAACTGGCATTGATAGTTCGATATTGGTACCTAAGATAGCAAATTTAACCTTTATAGTCAGAATCTCATCGGGACGGCCTTTTCCACCAGCGTAACTAGGGATAGCATCTAAGGTTATAGTTATTTTGCCCCAATCAGTTTTAGCCTCATACTCGCCCTTGATCGTCTTCATTTTTCTGTGAAGTTCCATTTCATCTCTTTCTTTCATTTTTCCTCCGCCGCTCTTATTTCAATGAGACCATTACGCAGAACAACTTCCAATGCTTTGATAAACCTTTCAAAATCCCAATGCTTCTTCCTGCCCAAATCTTCAATGATTTCAGGCTCTTCAATTATCGAGATGGCGTCCTCATTTTGTAGTCTTATGACAAGTTCTCCTCGCAGTTGCTTTTTTAACTCACCTATCTCGGACACAATCTCTGAAAGTGTTTCTAAATTGGGTTTGTTCCAGTCGATGCTTTGTTTTTTCTGCTCTAAAGCAGTAATACTTTTGGTTATATTCTCCTTTTCTACGCTCTTGGACATTCTTTCAATTCTTATAAGAGCGTTATCCAATTCTTCTTTGCGAGTATCTTTCCATCTATTAGCGCTTTGCTGTGTAATATCTAGCGCTTTAGCAATACCTTCTAAATCAGCCTTCTTTATTGCTTTTTGCTTCTCATCCCACAACTTATTGTAACCTTTAAAATCAGTGAATTCCTTTACCCACTCCAAATTGATGAGAAACCCCTTAATTTTTTCTACTTCTTGATTTATTGCAGAAAGACTTTCTTCAATTTCCTTGCCCTTTCGGTACGTTTTCAAAATGGCTTCTTCTTCAATTTCCGCCGGCTTGTTTTCTACTGTATTTTCAGCGCTATCTATTAACTTTTGATGCTGATCTATCTCATCCTTTTTATCTTTATCAAAACTACTTGCCATCGAGAGTTTCTTAACGACATCCTCTTTTACGGTTCCCGCTAATTTGGATCTCACTTTTTGGTTGTCTATCCGTTTTAGGTCCTCAGCGAATGTACTAGCATTATTGGCCCAATTCTTTGCATGTTCTATGTCCTTTTCGATGATCCTTTTAAGAATCCATGTTGAGGTTTTCTTCTTGATTGTTTCGTATTCAATACCTTCTACTTTTTTATGAGACTCCTTTATCTTTTGAACATAATCAGAAAGGAACCTCCAGTCCTTTTCAATTTCCTCCACAGAGATCTCCCCCGTTTGTTCTGACCATTTTCTAAGGTCTGAGAGGCATCTTTTGGCTTCAGATACAGATGGTTGACTTAACCACTCTTCCAGCCTAACGGAAAATTCTTCCAAATTTCTTATGTCGCCCGACCATATACGGTATTGGGGGTTCTCATATTTTCCCTTCTGGTCAGACGTAATTCCTTCAAGTCTAGCAGCGCACGTTCCGAGTTTTTCCTTCATTTCTTCAATTTTTTTATGAAAGTCGATGTAACTTGATGACACCCTATCTATCCTCCCACTTCCGCAACTTATCATTAATTTCTTGTGCGATTGTTTCGCATCGCTTTATGTTCTCATCTACTTTCAGCAATGTTTCTAAATCATCTATAATTTCTCCTACACTTTCATTGAATAAACAGACATCAGGAATATTGTCAAGATCTATTTTTCCGCCCTTAGTGAACTCTTGGCAAGCCCCTTTGAATCTCTGTCGAAATTCTTTAGGGATTTCGTCTTTGCTTTTATTGATCCATTCAAAGGTATCTTTATCAAAGGTCTCAATGTTTTTGAGATTATCTCTATACCCATCTATCTTGTCTTTCACGCCATCGTGGAATTCAACAAACTTTTTTTCAATTTCGTTCAACTTTGGTTCCACTACCTCTACGGTCTTATCTATGAATGTGGAAAGAAGAAATTTTGTATAGGGCGAAATCTTAGTTTGGTATTCACTCAAAATCTTGCCAATGCTCTCCAGCTTAGTTTTATCTGCTTCTAAACTATGAGTGAGAAGAATATTTTTACCTACCCCATTCTCAAATTTCCCTATTTCTGTAGAAAGTTCCTTGACTCGTTTTACAAGATCGTCCCAAATAGATTTCTCTTCTCGGAGTGTTTCTTCTGCTTTACTAGGGTCTTTCCATTCTTTTAGGTAAAGGAAAATACCCTTGAATATGAGCTGAGAATCTTCATCCGCGGGAATAGCCGCGAAATCATCCTTGTTCAACTCTTCGACTACTTCCATTAAATCTGGGAGATGCTTGCCGAAGCTATTAATTATCCTTTTCAATGCAACTCCCATTGAAATAGCTTTCATTTTTTCGCCCACAAGATTTTCAAGGGCAGTCGTCAAACCCAGTTTTTTGTCGGCACTTTCCTTTGATACAAATACTGTGCTCTCGAACTCCTTCCTGAATTTATGCATAGCTTCCCAGTCATTTTTAGCATCTACAAAAGCAAAGCCTATAACTTCTGGGACAAAACCTATACGACCACTACTAAACTCGTTAAAACCAGTCTTATCACCCAATGTATATTTTTCAGGAGGAACCTTTCGTATGACATTGTCAAAGTATTCTTTCAGCCTTGAACGGTAATATGCAATTTTTCTTGCTTTGTCTTTCTCCGGAATCGACTGATTCTCTTCCAATTTCTTCATTACCATATGGACTGGAAGACTTTCTCCCCGTTCATTTTTTAGCCAGTAGAAGTAATTTACAAGGAAATCCGAAAGTCTCCGAGATGGAGTCACCACGCTTAATCTTTTCTGCTTGTGTAGCCATTTTGATAATTTAGGTATGTCAAATTCTTTTTCTTCACCCAAGTTAATGGCAACTAATGCTTTTGTTTCTTTCAGAAAGCTCAGGCTTTCCTGAACCAGATATTCTCTTATCTTATCCATGTTCAGAAAGAAGAATATAGATACGTCATGTTCTTCTCTCCCAAGATAGGTTTGATCTCCTAAGTCTTCTCTTTGTTCTTCTATTTTTGTGTTTGTAAGGTTAGGAGAGGTTATTGGGAAGGGAAATAACGTACGGAGAAAGCCAGGAGTTATACAATACCCCTCTTCCAAAGGAACTGCATTTTCTGCGTTGCGGCGAAGATTATATGAAAACTCTGAAATATTATCCTGGAGTTCCCTTAAGTCCTTTGATGGTAAATTATCTTCTCCTTCAAATTCAAGAATGATGTCCTCAACAATGTTAAATAGTTCTTTCCAGTCGTCTGAATCAGTAAATAAAGGCATTTTTTTATCGGAAGTGCAAAGGGCGTCAAGGATAACTGAAAGGTAATAACTGATATCCGTCACCTTTGAAACTCTAAGGCTTCTTAGCGATTTTTCAAGAATATCGTTTAGATTGTGTTCTTTGCTACTAAATACACGACATTTCTTTACGATTTTAACGTTCCCGCTGTATAATTCTCCTCCTTCTTTTCTTGGCCCCAAGCGGATGAGAAAGTCTTTAAACTTGTTAAAGTCAATTTTTTCGACGCTTTCAAAATCCAAAGCCGGTACGCCTCCGATTGAACCAATATTACGGCAGACATCAAGGAGCTCTTTTCTAGAAATCTCACTAATGTTAGAGACATTGGCTTTGAAAATATCCTCTGTTCTTGATACACCTCTATACCTTCCTTTTCCCATCCACCAGACAAGGTTGCCTACTTCCCCGAAAAATGCTCTAAAAGTTTTGGGTTCTACTATGGGCAGTATTATGGGGAGAAATCTACCAGTTTGAGCTTCTCCCTTGCTGAATTCATAAAAAGAAACCGGAGCAAAAGCAAGAACCAGGTAAAAACCAGCCTCTCCCGTATTAACTCTCGCTATAACTTCCCTCATTGGACTGTTGTCATCTGTCCTAACTCTTCCGTTTAACGTCGTATACTGTTGTTCAATCTCATCGATGAGAAGGACGATGTGACTATCACTACTACTTATTCCCCTTATCCGATCGATGGCATATTCTTTTAGTTTGCTTACCATTAATTGTGACTCACCTTTTCTAAGCAAGTCTACTTCTTTATTCAGAAGCGTTTGGAGATAATCGGTATAGTCTGAGGCGCCCATCTCTCGATTTGGGATGATCTTCTCCAAGTGCGTATATATACCGATACTGCCTTTTTCCCAAGTAAACTTAAACAGATGATACAAAAGCTGCGTCTTGCCTGAACCATACGGACCTTGAATAGTGGCTGGCTTAACCTTCCTACTCTTCAAATATAATGATAACATGGTTTCCAATTGGTTTTTCACATTTTTATGCTTCTCAGTTAATGCTTCATACTCCCGGTCAATGTCCGCTTCGTAACTTATCATTTCATCGTCCATTCTAACTTTCTCCCTTGGGATATGATTTCTCACTGTTTAATTAAATATAGCCCTATGTACCAAGACCCGACACAAGAGTGAGTTTAACAGCTAAAAGGATTTTGAGCGATATCTCTACCTGGCAGTGGATTGAATTCGCGCGCGCGAATATATTTGGGGATAGAGGCCAGTTGAAAAAAGTCTATTTTGACTTTGACAGACAAGGAGAAGGCCTATTGTGCGAGAATGGAATCATAACAGTTCCGGCAGGACGATGTAAGAATCGGAATGATTCAGCGGCCGCGCGCGCTCCACCTATGCCCTTTCCGGGTACAATCACTGCAAAACTATCTGTTCCGTTGGTGAAAATGAGTAGAGGCTTGATCAGTCTATTCTCTTTCCATGATCGAGCCGTTCTGGTGCAAAGGCTTCTTCTGAGCTTGCTGCTACTGTCAAGCTCCACAACAACTACCTCAGTATAATCATCCGAATAGAGTTTCAGAACCTTGACAGCTTCAACGTCTGAAGGCAATGCTTTCTGCCCATTTAGTGTTTGGAGGTCCAGGTAGCACGCGCTCATTGAGCATTGGTGACGAATCGCTAAGGATATATCCAAACAACTCGATGTTTTGATCATGCCTGATGACATAATCAAGAAGATACTGGATGACATGGATAAGCAAGGCTTCCCTCTCGAAGTGCGAGTGACTGAGTTGTTGAAAACCAATGGATGGAGCGTTAACAATCAAAAAGCCTACTTTGACACAGAAACAGGTAAACAGAGAACAATCGATATCGAAGGCGCAAAAGACTTTGACGTCCTGCCGCTGGAAAAATACCCTCATGATTGGACGTTTCAGGTAAGACTCACTGTAGAATGCAAAAAAAGCAGCAAACCATGGGTATTCTACGCTTCTAATATGGGCAGAGACGAGATAGAGCAAAGGCTGCAGATCGATGCCCAGATCCACACAGACGAAGTAGGTCAATTGGCTTATCCTAAGGAACCTCACGACGAAATCATAGATTATGTCTACCGGTTCAAACGCAAGCTTGTCCGGCCAGCTCTTGATAGGCTGGCTAACATTGCTTATGAACCATTCACCAACGGGAAAGGGCATAGCATCCACAAGGCTCGAATGCAGATTATCGGTGCATTAATGGATATAAGGCAAAAGCTAACGCAAGACACTGTGGAAATCCTACATTGCATTCTTTTCAAGCCAGTAATAGTTTTTGATGGCGAATTGTACGTATATCAAGATCAGAGCCTCAGTAGAAGTGAAGGCCTCTACTATTTAGTAAGCCACCATGATTCTAGATTCATCATTGAAGTGGTAACTATTGATTTTCTTCAAGCATACCTTAAAGGAATCGAGAACAACATTGGTGACTTCCAGAGGTCGTTCAGAATTAAGGACAAATAGCTCTTGAGAGTATTAGTTGGGCTTTCGCCAAACTCCCAACGATCCAAACAAGGCCGTTTACCAGAGAGCCATACCTCTGTTCAGCGCTCGCTTCTCACTATCCCATTTGGGCAAGTGCTCCAAAAACCACTGAACCTGCGCCTACTGCCGCTAGAAAGACTTCGATCCCTGACCTACCGAAAATCAAAACACCCAAAGAATATACTAGAGTTGAGACAGCAACACCCACAACCGCGTAGATGACTATACGCGCTTTCTTGGCTGGCCTCTTTTTTCCAGCTACTAGTTCAAGATGGCGTCTAAATACAATGATTTCAATACACACACCAAAGTCAATAGAAGATATAGATAATATGTGATCAGCTATTTCTCCTAACTGTCCCACGTAGGCGGGTTGTATTTCAACAATAGGAACGAAGCCAGGCTCAAAGATATCAGCCCACACAGGTTTGTCTTTCGAAAAAACTATGTATCCAAATTTCCCAGATTGCTGAAAAACAGCGTCTGTCTCACCCACAAATGGACCCGTATCTGATCTGAGGTCAAGTGATGCTGCAGAATATGTAGTGTTTTGAGGGCTTGCTTGAAGAGGATAAGCAAAGGCATCTGGAAAGACAATGCTGAGCGGGATCATATCAGTAATGTTCAGACCCGCTGAGTAGTAGAAAGTCACCTTGATGTGAACAGGTTTGTTCGCGGCAATTACTCCTGAAGACGAGAAGTTGAAATAGACCACTCCTTTCGGGTCAGCGGGATCCCAGATATCTTGAGAATTGAGGAAAGTCATGCCCTGGCTCAAACCATAAACATAGACATAGATGCCGAGACCTATTAATGCTAGGCCCAGAAAAGCGAAAAGCATAGGAATTTTGGGCATGCAAACCTATCAGTATCTTTTTTTTTCACACGTATAAATATGCTAGTAGGTTGCGCGCGCAGGGGGTAAGTTTTTGTGCATTTCTGACCCCTCGTACTATCAACTTTCTTGTTGATGTGTAATGTATACTCGATTTCGATAATATCTATCTGTAGTCGTTTCTTATACTACCTACCTTCCTATTCCAGTAATACCCATAGGTGTATCCTGAATCGGGTATACAGTTAGTGGAAGCCTATAATTGGTTGTCCATTAACCGTCGTCCGTCGTGGTCGTCGTGGTTCGTGGTCGTCGTAGTCCGTCCGTCGTCCGTCGTTGGTTGGTTGGGGTAAAGTTTTATCCAACCAACCTTCACGACGTTGAGGAAAAGCTATAGCCGAACCACAAGTAATGTTGAATACAACAGAAAAACGGGTTAGAGGTTTCGGCATGGGCAGCTACGACCACAGAAGCAAAACGTCAAAACCATTTGTCTATTTCTGGGAGTCGCTGACAAGCAAGGAAGGAGCAAGAGAAAGGGCACGCTATGTCCTGAAACCTATAAATGAATACCACAAGCAGGCAAAGAAGATACTGGAAATAGGTTGTGGAATTGGAGAGGTCTTGGTCAATCTTCCATTGAGATACACTATCTTTGGTTTGGACATTGAAAGGGATTACATTGAGGTTTGCAAAAGGAGGATGCCAAGAGGCAAGTTCTTTGTTTCCAGCATGCACAACTTCAAGATTGATGAGAAATTCGATGTCATATTCTCTGCTTACGACGCAATCAACTTTCTGAAAGACTTTGACCAGTGGAAATCAACGTTCAAAGCAGTGAATGAGCATCTCAACAGGGATGGACTGTTCATTTTTGATGTATATACTCCAAAAATGCTGAGAGACACGCTTCAATGGTTAGAAAAATACAATAGGTCCACTTCATCAGTTAAGGAATTCCCAAAAGGATACTACTATGACAAAGAGGTAGTGAAAGGCGATACACTGACTTGGGATTCTAGAATCTTTGAAAGACTCCCAAATGGGCTTTACCAGCTCAACAAATACAGATTCAAAGAGAGAATATATCCAGTTGCAAAAATGAAATCTGCTCTCTCTGAATACTTTGATGTCCTTGAAGCCAATCTCAGGGAAGAAGGCAGAAAGATTCTGTTTGTTTGCAGAAAGAAGCAATCTACAGCATTCTTCGAGAAGAATGGAAAGAACCAAAAATACTGACAAAATCAGCTTGAGAAACAGGGATAAAACTTTACCCTTTTTCTCTTCTTTCAGTTGCTCTGCAAGCTCATTGTGAGCCTACTTTAGAAGATGGTGTTGTGGCGCCTCAGAATTTAATGTCAAATCATCTTGGGAAAAAAGAACCGAACTTAAATCCCTTCATACTGACGTGATATCATCATAGGCGCCATGATTATTTCGACTTTCACCAGCTAAGTCTTATGAGAAA
>Ga0315291_10001606_pt1 | contig 30148 bp, 24 predicted proteins | sample YL17G12_20_MG_FD_203070 | JGI IMG/M metagenome (GOLD analysis project Ga0315291, IMG submission 203070) | Sediment microbial communities from Yellowstone Lake, YNP, Wyoming, USA - YL17G12_20 | ecosystem: Environmental > Aquatic > Freshwater > Lake > Sediment | place: USA: Wyoming | collected...
CAGGACCTTATACTCTTATAGACACTGCTTCCGGCACAGGAGATGCTACCGGATGTCTTAATAGGAATATTTACGTTAGGTCTGATCATGCATCAACTTCTACTAACGAATCCATATACTGGAAACTCAGAATACCGTCATCGCTAAAGGCCGGTTCTTATTATGGACGAAATACTTTCGCTGCTGCACCTGAAGATACATGCAGTACAGGGGTTCCATACTAATTTGAAATTTGTGATTTATTAACTTGAGGAGCGGTTCTGTGCTGAATCAGTAGGGGAACGCTCTCCGATTATAAAAATTTAAAAATAAATTTTTACATCGGAGTCCTCATTACGCTTCGGACTCCCTATGGTCGCCTTGCTTTATTCGGATCGCGTTCCTCGCAACTTAATATGAAAATCGGTTTCGACATTTCGGCACAGAGTTTACCAAGGAGTGGAGTGGGGCATTACCAGCTAAATCTGCTTAATGCGCTTTTAAAGATAGATAAGGAAAATTTTTATAATTTATACGCTTTCAATTTCAGGAACAGAGAGAGGTTTAAAGAAATAAAATTTCCATCGTATAATTATAGAGTCAAAGTCATCCCCATACCTCAGCGGCTGATTACTTTGTGGTGGCTGATGGCTGATCATCCCACTTTGGAAGACGTTGCCGGTAAATGCGATATATATCAGGTTTCGGAAATCTGTATTCAGCCTGTAAAAAAAGCCAAAAGAGTGGCGTTTGTGCACGACCTTACGACAATACTTTTTCCTCAGCATCACGTAAAAAGCAATGTGTTTCTTCACAAAATGCGTTTCAAAAATATCCATAAAGTTGATGCGATTTTAACAAATTCAGAATACACAAAGCGGGATATAATCAATCATTTGCATATAAAACCCGACAAGGTTTTTGTAACTTATCTCGGCGCTGACGAAAGGTTTAAACCTGCCACTGATTCTGAAATCGGAGCCGTTAACTCTAAATATAGTTTAAAACAACCTTATATTCTGTTTGTCGGCACTCTGGAACCCAGGAAAAACGTCAAAATGCTTATACAGGCTTTTAATGCTTTAAAACAGCAAAAAAAGATTCCGCATCAGCTTGTTTTAGCCGGACAAAAAGGGTGGAATTATGATGATATATTCCGGGAAATCGAAATTTCTCCATTTAAATCAGAAATCCTGCATATCGGGTATATACCCGACGACGAATTACCCGCATTATTAAGCGGAGCTGAAGTATTTGTGTACCCGTCATTATATGAAGGTTTTGGCTTGCCGATTTTAGAGGCGATGCAATGCGGTGCGCCTGTGGTGACTTCAAACGTGTCTTCGATGCCCGAAATCGGCGGGAACGCATGTGTTTATTTTGACCCTAACGCCCCAGACGAGCTTATTGATAAAATATTTACAGTCTTAAGCAGTGATGAGCTTAGAAAAACACTTTCGGAAAAAGGAATTAACCGCGCAAAATTTTTTTCCTGGGAGAAATGTGCTGTTGATACACTCCAGGTTTATAAGGCTGTTTTGGGGATGTAATTTGTATTAATTCCCAATTCCCAATGACCCAATACCCAATTTAATTGCCCAATTCCCAATCTCCCAATAATCTAATCTTATTTGGATTTATGATATATACTCCCTAATATTAATTTTAATTCAAGGGCTTCTTTTTCATATATACTTATTTTTTCAGAGTAAGCGTAATTAGTGCGTCGCAATACCTTCAGCCAAAATCTTGATTCCTGAATTTCCTTTAAAGAAATGCTGAGACAGCTTAAAAATTCTTTTTTGCTCCTCGAATTATCCGCTTCATATAGGTTTGCACCTACTGAGCCGGAAGACCTGATTAACTGATCAGAAATCACCCCAACCGACTTTCGATAGGGAATAGATTCTAATAAATTGATTATGTTGACCACAAAGTTCTCGCACCTGTCATAAATATCAAAATTTTTCATATAAATTCAAAAAAGAATTTAATTTAATCAGATCATCCGATTAACTGTCAAGCCAATTGGGGATTGGGAACTGGGCAATTGGGTCATTTAGTTGTTGCCTTTCAGAGATAAATATGATATAATTAATAGATTAAATCATATATGAAATACAGCAAATTTATTCTGCTTATCATCGGTATAGTTGTTATGGGTATACTGGCTGCAATGAGAATCAGTCCTTATATTACCAAAGCCGCTTTCGGCACATCTCCGCCATGGATTATAAACGACCATCTTCTCCCCGGTACGACTTTTGAGCAGATAATCAATCTATCCAGAAATGAGACCAGTCAGGATATGAAGGTGACTGTTGAAATAGATGGTGATAAAGAGATTGAAAAATGGCTTAAAATCGAGAATGAAGATAATCTTATTATGAAGAAAGGGGAAACAATCCTTCCCATGAAAGTGGTTATAAAAGTCCCAAGACTTGCAGCAATAAAAGAATATAATGGGGGTATTCATACAACATTAGAATCTATTCCAGAAAATGGCGAACCCCAAGGAGGATCGGTGGTTATTAAATTAGGCGCCTATATTACTGTAAAGCTCAATGTAGTCGGAGAAGAGATTACAGACTACAAAGTAAAAGCGATTTATGTTGATAAATTAAATAATAAGGAAGACTTTCATATTAATTTAGATATTGAAAACCTTGGCAATACGGAAATCAGTAAAATTGAAGGTCAGGTAGTTATTTACGATAAGAACGAGGAAAATATCCTTAAGTCCTTTACTTTTCAAGATTTGGAGGAAGTCGTACCGCCGGATACTGTCACAAAAACTAAAATTGTTTACAATGGGGTGCATTTAGATCCCGGGGAATATTGGGTGGTTGTTAAAGCTTATAAAGATGGTGAGGTTGTTTACGAAAATCGCCTTTATCAAAAAGTGAACGAGGAAACAGCTATAACTGAAAATGTCAGCGTTAAAAAGCCTGGTATCCCCAAATTACCTCAGGAAACTGAAATCCAGCCTGAAACAGAGACTGGGAAAGAGATTGTAAGTGCTGAACAGCCAGAAATGCATGAAGCAGCGCAATCCAACAATTTTATAGTAATATTTGGCATAATCGGCATAAGCTTTGGTTTGCTTTCAATGATCGCGATTATCGTGCTTCTCGTTATTCTGATAAGAAACCAGCGCCAAACAGCAATACAGCGCTATTTAACTGAACATAAATTACATAACGAAAAATAATATGTTAAATGTAAATGATCTAACACCGCAAAAACCTATAAGCGAAACAGATGCTCCTGAAACTGCCATGGAAACTGGCGATGCTGCAGCTGTTTCTCCGGCTGAAACCACTTTTACAGAACCTTCTGCCGATGAGGAAGCTCTACGAATAACATTGGACCAGCTTGTAAATCTATGTATAGAAAAGGAGGCTTCTGACGTTCATTTCAGAGAAGGAGGAAGAGCTGCGCTTCGCGTTGGAGGCAAAATGATTTTTATTGAAAATATTAATATTTTGACAAAAAGGGAAGTCGAATTAATGATTAATTCTATCCTGACCAATGAGGAAGAGAAGAAACGTTTTGAAAATTTCAGGGAAATAGATTTTTCTTATACACATTCAAACGGCGTGAATTTCAGGGTAAATCTATTTTACCAAAAAGATAAACTTGCGGGAGTAATGCGCATGATAAGTAAACATATACCCTCAATGGAAGAACTTGGGATACCGGAGATCATCAAAGATATTCTTGCGAACCGAGAGGGATTGATATTGGTTTGCGGGACAGCAGGTTCCGGGAAATCAACCAGTATACAGTCTATGATCCAGTATATTAATAATAATTTTGTTAAACATATTGTCACAGTTGAGAATCCTATCGAATACGTATACGAAGACAAAAAATCAATGGTTACACAGCGGGAAGTGGGGAAAGATACATTAACTTTTGATAACGCACTAAGGTCAGCTATACGTGAAGACGCCAATATAGTGATGGTAAGTGAAATCAATAATTATGAAATAATGGACGATGTTCTCGATCTTGTGGAAACAGGTCATCTTGTAATTGCAACAATGCTTACAAAAGACGCCTCGCAAACAGTTGAACGAATGGTGAGCTTTTATCCTCCTGATATGCGTAAAATGGCCCAAGACCGCATTGCGAGCGATTTGGTTGCAGTTGTCGCCCAGGATTTAGTACAAAGAAAGGACCAAACAGGTCAGATCGCACTTTTTGAACTTATGTTTATGAACCAAAGCATCAGCCAGATCATCAAACGCGGTAATTTCGTGCAATTAAGAAGCGCGATACAATCAGGCGCGGAAGAGGGAATGATAACGATGGATAGTTACGCTTCTGAGCTTGCGCGTCATAACTTAATAAGCCAGGAGATTGCATCTGAATACGCGCAAAAGGAAGAGTAATAATATTTCGCAATTCGTATTTCGGATTTCGCATTCTATTCGGTATTTCTGATTCTGATTTGTTGTATACAAAATTTGTTCAACTAAAATAACCTAATAACCAAGTCAGAAGCAAAGTCAGAATAGCTCCATCAAGAAAAACAGCTACAAGAAGCAAGCCTAGGCTGATATCGATTTTGTGATTAAACATGTGAAAGCTCACCCTGGTGTGCCTGTTTTCCCAGAATTCCACGAAATACAGGAGGGTGAATAGTACGACTATGAAGAAGAGCAATAACTTTAGGTTCATATTTCTTATTTCTTAGGTGTTACAGTTGTGGCTACTATTGTGGCTACAGTTGTGGTTTGTAATACATCCACTATTGTAGCCACTAAGCGAAGCCACGTCGCTCGCGAGCGACAGGGGCGAAGCGGGTAGCCACTATTGTAGCACCTATTGGGACTATTTTTTCAAAAGCCAGCCTATTATCATATTTAAAAGCGCTATCAGGAAGCCGGCGATAAGATAAGTCAGCAGACCATTAACAACTATAGAAACGCCTTCGAATTTAAGCACATCAAGGGCATATTTCGCGAACCATACCAGAAACATATTTATCACAAAAATAAAAAGGCCAGCGGAAACCAAAACAAACGGAAGCGATAAGAGTTTTAGAATCGGCTTAACTATGCCATTAAGAATGCCGAAAATTAGCGCTGCTATAAGATATCCTTTCCATCCTCCTGTGACAACAAAATCCCCTTTAAGAATGACTCCGACAAAATACAGTGCGACTGCATTTGCTATTATATGCGCTATAATGAGACGTAGGAAACCCATTTATTAAATTAAACTTGATATAATTTTAAATGAAAAATGATAAATGATAAATGGAAAATTAGTGCTTAGTGCGGACTTCTGATTACTAAGCACTCCGCACTAAGCACTCCGCACTATAAAATCAGCGTTTGATTTTAATCGTAACCCCGTCATATTCACCGAACTGGTCTGGGTCACCTAGGTCCTTTTCAATCGTGGTGGCAAGCGTCTCGGATTTTATGTAATCGCCAAAATTTTTCAGCATTTCAGCATTCGCGTTTATCAGGGCGACTTTTATGCGGTCATTCACATTGTAATCCGCTGCTTTGCGGAGTTCCTGTATCTGGCGGATAAGGTCGCGCGCCACACCCTCCTGTTCGAGTTCAGGTGTGATTTTGGTATCAAGCGCGACCAAAATGCCGGCTTCAGTTTCAACGTTAAATCCGGGTTTTCCAAGATAGGCGATTTCCATTTCTTCGGGCGTCAGTTCAAAATCCAGCACCTTTATGTTTCCGTTATCAAGTTTTGTGAATTTTCCTGATTTTGCTTCAACGATTATTTTTTGCACGTCTTTTCCGTATTTCGGGCCGAGCAGTTTTGCGTTAGGTTTCGCTATGACTGTTGCCAGTTCTTTAGGTTCTTTTATGAGGTCAACGGACTTTACATTCAGTTCTTCTTTGATTATCTCGATCTCGTCATCAAGAAGGGTTGGGTCATACTGGTCGCCAAGCGCAATCTGTATTTTTGAGAGTGGCTGACGGACTTTGATTTTCGCCTTCGCGCGCGCCGCTAGGCCAAGGGATACGATGGTTTTGGCGAGGAACATTTCCTCCTGCAGACGTCCTGAGCTTGGTCGAAGGGCGCCTTCGGTAACGCGGGTTTCGGTTTTTCGTGCCGGTTTCGGATAATCCGCCAGATGAACCGATTCTTCGCCCGTGAGATTGCGATACATCTCTTCACTCAAAAACGGCATAAAAGGCGCGATGACCTTACATAACGTGACCATTACACGGTAGAGCGTCGCGTATGCATGTTTTTTATCCGCGTCGTCTTCCGACTTCCAGAATCTTCGTCGGGAACGGCGAATGTACCAATTTGTCAGGTCATCAACGAATTTGTAAATCAGATTGCTGGCTTTTTGCAAATCGTATCCCTCCATAAATTCGATTTCCTGAACAATTAATTTGTTCAACTCTTCGAGGATCCATTGGTCGAGTTTGTTTCCTTTGCCCTGTTGGCGAGATTGATCAATCTCGCCTCCGGATGACCGACGGCTGGGTTTCCATTTATCGATATTCGCGTATGTAACAAAAAAACTGTATGAATTCCATATCGGCAGTATAAAATTTCGCACAACATCCGACACTCCTTTTTCGGAAAAACGCATGTCATCGGCTTTCACAACAGGGGAGTTCATCATATAAAACCTAAGCGCGTCGGCGCCGTATGTGCTGAGCATATGGTTCGGGTCAGGATAGTTTTTGAGGCGCTTACTCATCTTCGTCCCGTCTTCAGCAAGGACTATCCCGTTGACGATTACGTTTTTAAATGAGGGTTTATTAAACAGCGCGTTCGCGAGAACGTGAAGTGTGTAAAACCATCCGCGCGTCTGGTCCAGACCCTCTGCGATGAATTCGCCCGGGAAATTCTTCTTAAATTTTTCTTGGTTCTCGAATGGATAATGGAACTGTGCGTACGGCATTGAGCCGGATTCAAACCAGCAATCCAGCACTTCAGGTATTCTTATCATAAGGCCACCGCAGATGCATTTGAGAGGGATTTTATCCACAAAATGTTTGTGCAGGTCAGTTACTTTTTTTCCGCTTTCCGTTTCAAGTTCACTTATGCTTCCTATAACTTTAAGCTCATCGCATTTTTCACATCTCCAGATAGGCAGGGGAGTACCCCAATAACGGTTCCTTGATATCGCCCAGTCGCGCGCGCCTTCAAGCCATTTGCCAAAGCGCCCGTCTTTCAGATGGTCAGGTATCCAGTTTATCTTCTGGTTCGTTTTAAGAAGTTTCTCTCTCATTTTTTCAACTTTTACGAACCAGGTCGAAATCGGCCTATATATCAGAGGCGTGTCGCACCGCCAGCAGAATGGATAGCTGTGGTTTGTAGTTTCATGGTGCACGATCTTTTTTTCATCTTTCAGCCTTTTGATGATAAGAGGATTCGCGGTAAATACATCAATTCCTTCGAATTCTTTGACTTCTTCATTGAATTTTCCCTCGGCATCCAATGGATAAACAGCTTCTACGTTTAGGGCTTTTAATGTTGCCATATCATCCTCGCCGAATGGCGCCATATGAACCAAGCCAGTACCATCTTCCAGGGTAACGAAATTACCTGTAGTAACGGTGAAGGCATTCTTTTCGCGTTTGCCCTTGTAATAAGGCATAAGCGGCTTATATTTCCTGCCTTTCAGTTCTTTACCTAAAAATTCACTTACTACCTGATATTCGTGAGGATTTTTGTAATAATGAGGAATCCTGTCCAGCGCGATAATATAATTTTCACCATTCGCGTCCTTTATTTTCGCGTATGTAAGGTCAGCGCCTACAGCTATCGCCAGATTGCTCGGAAGCGTCCACGGAGTTGTCGTCCACGCGAGCAGATACGTACCCGGTTCATCCGCAAGCTCGAATTTTACAGTAAGCGCGGGATCCTGTTTATCTTTGTAACCCTGATTCGTTTCGAAGTTGGAAAGCGGAGTGGCGCAACGGATGCAGTACGGAACAACCTTGTGGCCTTCATAAATTAATTTTTTGTCCCACAGACTTTTAAAAACCCACCATATACTCTCCATATACTCAGGATTCATTGTCTTATAATCATTTTCCATATCCACCCATCTGCCCATGCGATTTACAGTTGATTTCCATTCTTTCGCGTATTTGAGGACAATCTTCCTGCAATATTCATTGAATTTATCGATTCCGTATTCCTCGATAGCAGTTTTGTTGCCGAGCCCCAGTTCCTTTTCCACTTCGTTTTCAACAGGAAGACCGTGGCAGTCCCAGCCCCATTTACGCTCAATCTTATATCCACGCATGGTCCAGAACCTCGGCACAACGTCTTTCAGCGTTCCCGCTAGTAAATGGCCGTAATGCGGAAGGCCTGTGGCAAACGGAGGTCCGTCGTAAAAAATATATTCTTTTTTATTCTTTTCTACGGATTTTTCAAAAGTCTTATTTTCTTTCCAAAACTGGAGGATGTTTTCTTCCATTTGCGGAAAGGATTGTTTGGGGTTTACAGGGGTGAGCATAATAACAAATTTTAAATTTTAAATGATAAATTTTAATTTTAGCGGTACAAAGATACTATAAAAAGCCGAAAAACGGAATTCAAATTACCTCCCATTACCTCCATTGTCTGAACCGCAGATTTACAGGATTGTATGGACAGGCAGGATGGATTTGCGGGATTGTCCTGATAATCCATCAAAGTAAATCTTTTAATCCTGAGAATCTGCGGTTCTGATTTTATCTTTGATAACAGCTGATATTTTAATCGGTTTGCTGTTTACAGTCGGGATATTGTCCTGAAATTCAACGCCGTACTGAAATTTGTCGTCGATTATATCGCCTTTGCGCCAATCTTCCGCCCATTTTTCCACTTCAAAAACTTTGTATCCTCCGTTTTTCAGGGAACAAATGACGCGCTTAAGCCCACAGTTTATCAGCATTTTTTTGCAGATGAAGCATGGGAAGGCATCCAGAACTTCTGTATTATCATCACCTTCGATTTTTCCGTAAATATACATGTCGCCGCCAAGAAGGCTTGTGCCAGAGCGAGCGGCATTGATTATGGCATTTTGCTCGGCATGCACAGACCGGCATATTTCATATCGGCTACCGGACGGAATTCCTAATTGTCTGCGCAGACAAAATCCGTGTTCCTGGGAACTTTTTGTACCGCGCGGCGCGCCACAGTAACCCGTTGAAATAACCTGATCATCGCGGATTATCACAGCACCCATTTCCACCTTTGTGCAGGTGGCGCGTTTGCAAACGGCTTTGGCAAGGCCGAGGTAATATTCGTCTTTCGAGGGGCGTGGGAATGGGTAATTACTCATAATTTTAAATTACAAATTTTAAATAACAAATTTCAAATTTTAATTTTTGTTAACCGTGATACTAAATTGTTATTTGTCTTTCGACCATGAGCTCAAGACCGAATGGTCATTTAAAATTTAAAATTTGTTATTTTTCTGTTGGTTATTGGTTATTTGAGATTTTATTATATAACTTTAAAAACTCCTCCTCAACCTTTTCGAACGGCATTGTGTTTTCAAAAACGTAATCTGCCATCTCAATACATTTTCCGACCTGCTGTCCGTCCATAGGCTCTCCTTCACCCATTTCACGGCGGAGTTTTCTGCGGATCGAAAGTTCGTCAAACGTGTCATCCGAGCGTTTCCGCGAACGGATGCGCTCGATTATCATATCTTCCGGCGCGGTGTTGGCGAGAATTATGACGTTCGGTTCTTTCCGTAACTCCTCGATTTCCGCGGGATTTCGTATGCCATCTATGACCCATTTGTCTCCGCCTGCTGATTTAACTTTTTCCAGAGCGCGGAACGCCAGAACGCCCGGACCATATTTGCGCCTTAAATTTTGCCCGACATTCATCAGATTTTCCCGTTCCTCTTTTATACCAAGGCTCTGCGCCTCTTCACGAACCATATCCGAAAGAGTCACGGATTTATAACCGAGTTTCAGGAGCACATCAAGCACTGTGGTTTTGCCGGAGCCCATGGGGCCTGTGAGGCCTATTATCATACTTTTGCGGTTATTGCTGTTCGCTGGACAACGATACTACAAAAAATCGAAAATCGAAAACCGAAAATCGAAAAAAAACTCAAAACTCGAAGCACGAAATTCGAAATTCGAAACGCTATCGGTTATAAGCAAATCAACTATTGGCCCAACTTAAGATTTCGGAGAACGCGTTCTACTTCCTTTTCTTCCTGCGGTGCTTTTTCTTTCTTCTTTTTATTTGTAAATCAAAATCTGCCAGAGAATCGCTCCGTGTAGGTTGTAAATCAAAACCTGCCATAGGATCATGCCGTCTGGGTTGTAAATTAAAGTAAATTTCTAATCTAACTCCTGGCAACACGGTGGCTTTATCAGCAGGCGCGACGCACGCTGGTTTTCTATCTATTGCTTCTAATATTCTGCCAAGACGCATTGTTTCGACGACCTCTCTTCCTGACGAAGGCATGCCTTTCTCGTCTAGGAAGAGCTTTGGTAAACCGTTTTTGCCAATTAGGAGTCCGTCAGGCGTTGTTGGCAGGTCAGTTAATCTTTCCATAAAAAGATTGTTAAAGAGTAGTATAATAAATGATAATACTAATGAAGTCAAGAAAATTTGCCACAGGGCGACATACCGCTAGCCAATTTAGGCAAGCGTCCCCCATAAAACGAACCGCAGAATGCATGTTATGTTATGAATCTTTACAGCCTCCAATGTTTTATGAATTAGCAGCGCCCGCCAGCACAAGGGTTGTAAACACGTCCTCCTTCAGCTTGTCCGTATTCAAGCTCTTCGTGCAGCTTACCATCTTTATTGCAAGTTAATCTGTTTAGCACTCGCCGAATTCTGGTTATGGATTCTGCTGTAGCCTCCCCGCAATCACCTTTTGTTTCTGAAGCGACTGAACTGAAATCATCCAGGCCGGCAATCAATGAAAGCGGTACAATGGGCACAACCTGGCTGTCCTTGCATGAAAATAAAGATTTAATTGCTTCTATCCTCACACGCCTTTCATCTCTGGCGGCATGGCAATCGCGGCCAGCAAGGCGATCGCGCACACAATCCACATTTTCTTCGCTACTGCCAGGTGGGTAGCTTATATAACGTCCGTTACTTTCAGATTTCATTCCGTCGCCGCATTCCGGGAATGATTGTTCTCCAGAAACGGTGTTCCTTGCATCATTGCATCCCAGATCCGGAGCAGCGGCAGCAAGCGCGGCTGCGATAAATGCGCCTCTTGCTAATTTATCTAGTGACATAGTTTCGTGCTGTTAATTTATAAAAGGAGTTTGATTGTAATCAGAAAATTTTGGTATGTAAAGAGCCAGGTCACAAAAATTTTCGCGCAACCTTGAGAACGCTGTTCAGCATCAGAGGAATGACTAACGGCAAATTTCTTCAGAACCTTCCTTTATATGCTGTCGCCCGGTTTCGGTACCTCCTGCTGGCTTACCTTCCGGAGAAATTTTTACCAAATTCCAGTAAAGCAATTCTCTTACAATTGCGTGCCACTGACGCTTTTCATCAGGCATTAGCTGATTACCATCTGATTGTCTCGGGTCTGCTTCCATGATAAATATTTTTTATGGTTTTTGTAATTTACTAAAAATCTGCGGGATCATAATAATCCATTCTCACATGTGCTAACGCTTGTTCGATTTGTTCAAGAGATGGCGAATAGATGATGTTTCCGTCAAATGTGACATCTTTCCAACGAACTTTATCCGAAAGGTCAGTATGGGTTTTTCAATTATCTTATTGCAGGCTTCCTGATTCCGCCGCCGTATAAAATATTATTTTATTATTACGGAATAAAATGCCTCCTGGCTTGAAATCTTCTACTAGGGATGCTTTATCACCTATAATTTTAGATACTTCATTTTCGTCAGGATTTAATACAAAAATACCTGAGCCTGATTCCACTGTTTTAAACCCGGCTTCTCGCATCAGCCTTCGAAGCTCTTTTCCATCTTTTGTTCCGCAGATTGTTTCGAGGCCAATAGGCAGCTGAACTAAAGCCTTTGTGTTAGCGTCGTCAAAGGTAGGTTCAATAGGCATTTTTTTTACAATCCTTGCTAACAAATCATAAAAAGGTCTTTTGAGGTTCTCTTTGGATTCTGTTCCGGATTTAGATTTTTGTGCCCATGCGCCAAAAGAACCTCTTGTTCTTTGCGCTACATCTCTTAACTCATTTTCCAAAAAATGTCTCGCTATTTTTTCTGCGCTTTCAGGCGTTAAGTAAAATCTGTTTGGATACGAAGCAACCATACAGCGTGTTGTTTGAGGCTGAGAGGGGATTTCTACCCACAAGTCACTTTCATTTTGAAAGAGCTTTCCAATCCGGCCAGTCTTTTTATCGGTTACCCCTAAAGACCTGGATGATTCTTCGCTGGATTTGAGGTAATGAAATACCACTGGAAACATTGTAAGCGGATTCAATGGCGCTTTGCTATATTCTTGTGCCTTTCGAGCCAACTCAGTATTATAAAAACTTGCCATAGATGCAGGGATTGCAGGTTCCCTATCAGAGCTTGTATGATTGTCTATCATAGTAATTTAAGTTAAATAACATTAATATATTAACATAAATCTTATTAATTGTCAATAAATTTTTTAAAAAATCAAATCACACATCCAATCTCTTAATGTTTGCTTAAGCGAAATTCAGCAAAATAGCTCTAATATTTGCGGAGCAACTGGTATAATTTGCCGACCAAAGTGATACCCACCAATCTCGAATCTATTTAGGCGGAAGGCACACTATTGGGTTATTTATCCACATTCCGTAGTAACCTGAGTAAAACCCTCATTAACCAGTTCTTCCTTGACCTTCTCTAACCATTCTTTTACTTTTTCCAGAGCACGGAAAGCTAAAACTCCGGGGCCGAATTTGTGGCGCAGACTTTGGCCGATGTTCATCAGATTTTCCCGCTCTTCTTTTATCCCGAGATTCTGCGCTTCTTCGCGCACCATGTCGGATAATGTCACAAATTTATAACCGAGTTTAATAAGAACGTCGAGAACTGTGGTTTTGCCGGAGCCCATGGGGCCTGTTAAGCCGATTATCATACTTTTGATTTTATTGATATGCGCCTGGTTACGATACTACAAAAAACCGAAAATCGAAAACCGAATAATGCAATCATGCACTATTGGCATTTTTATTTGGTGAATTTGAAAGTAGAAAGGATAGTATTTTGATTATTAGCTATTTCTAACTCATTATTACAGTCATTGAAACGTAAATCTATCATTGTTTCATTCTTGGGAATCCTGACAACGCTACCTCCACAATTTCCATCACTGGTTTTATATATATATGCATTTTCGGAACCAACTTTTATCTCATTTGGATTGCCCACCATTCCGCCCAGAACTTCTTCATTGGGATTGAATTTTTTATTAATTAAAACTACCATAAGAGTGCTTTGATTTTTATTTATATCAGCTAGGTAAATTTCATTGCTGCTATTTTCTGCTAATGGTGTATTTTCTTTAATAACAAAATCTTTAGGAAATTGAAATTCAAATCCATATTTTGCATTCGAATATGTTTGCCAAGATGCAGTCGTATCAGCTGGCTGAGTTACGGTTTGTTGATTAGTGATTGGCTCTGATGAGGTAGGCTTTTGATACTGAGTTTGCTCAGCTTGTTGACCGCAGCTAGCCAAAAATACTATTCCTAGCAGCATTGAGCTTATTGCTATGTCCTTTCTCATGATGTTGTTTGTTAATAAGATATTAGTAATACTTAACTATTCACCTATCTTAAGCCCTTTTAGGACTCGTTCAGCTTCTTCGCGGTTAGCACGGGCTATTTCTGTATCCTGCGCGCCCAGATTTTTAAGCTTATGTTCAAGTTCTTTCCACTGACAATCCTGATCCGGATCGTCAGTAGCTGATATTCCGCTATTTGGTGTTTCGTTACTCATGTTTGGAGGGTTAAAAATTAATTGCCCAATTGCCCAATTTCCAATCCCCAATCCCCAATAGGATTAGATCATTGGGTCATTGGCAATTGGGAATTATTATATATACTTTTTTCCCCACATTTCTATCCTATCGAAAGCCTGATTTATCAAATCCTTTCCACTCGGCCCTTTTGCGGTGCCGCCGCCGAACGACATGCGGATGTGATGTTCACCTATGGAACTGAACGCGATTCCAGGAACAGTGACCACGCTTGTGTCTTTTTGGATATCCAGACATGCCTGTATGGAATTTTTGTGAGGAAAAACGATTTCAGGAAGTATGTAATAAGCGCCTTGGGGTTTTTTGTAATAACGCAGTATGTGCGGGACTTTATCCAGCCTTTCGCACATCAGATTCCTGCGCTCCTGCATATTCCTGACAAGCTCTTTAACGCAATCCTGCGGACCGTTTATCGCGGCAATCAGGCCAAACTGCGAGGCGACGCACGCGCATACTGTCGTGGCGTCATGAAGTTTAAAGAGTTGGTTAAGTATATCGTTCGCGCATATCACCCAGCCGAGCCTGTAACCTGTCATACGGTATTCTTTTGAACTGCTACCTATGAGAATTAAGTTTTTGCGTATTTCGGGTATCTGGCAGAAGCTGAAAAAAGGAGCGCCATCGTAAACCAGAAAGTCATAAGTCTCATCCGCGATAATAAATAAGTCGTGTTCCAGAGCGATTTCCGCGAGTTTCCTGACCTCAAGCTCACTGTAAACAGCGCCGGTTGGATTAGAGGGATTTGTTACGATTATCGCTTTGGTTTTTTTTGTAACGGCTTTTCTCACTTTCGCAAGATCCAAACACCAGCCGTTTTTTTCGTCTGTATTCACAAAAACAGGTTTGCCTTCACACGCCAGCACTTCTTCGACGTGAGATGAAAAACAAGGCGCGATCAAAATAACTTCATCGCCCGGGTCAATTGTTGCCAGACACGATATCATACATGCCTCCATTCCGCCTGCGGTAATTCCGATTTCGGAATTCGGGTCAAAATCAATGTTGTATTTGCGTCTATACCTTTTCGCCACAGCCTGTCTTGCCTCCGGCATACCTGAAAGAACCGAATACTTTGATGCCACAGTACCTTTAACAGCGTTGATAATGGCTTTTTTGATATGTTCCGGAGTATCTTCAGCAGGAATTCCCTGAGCAAGAAGCAGAGGCTCTTTAATCCGCGACGCAAGAAGCATCATTTCTTTGATAGGGGATACGACCATGTTTTTCACACGGCGACTCATGCGGTGTTCGCGGAACTGGTGGCCAGCGGCTTTTAGTACGGAACGATTTGGAGGCATATTTCTAGTTATATTTTCGCAATTCGCATTTCTGATTTCGCAATCAATTCCGCATTCCACATTTTTTAATTTTGTATTTAATTAGCATTAATATTCAGACTGCCAATAAATTATCAAATGCCAAATGTTAAAATGGGAATGCGAAATACGAATTCTGAAATGCGAAATTACAATTTATCCGCCATACCGATATACGTAGAAGGCGTCAGTTTGAGTAGCCTATCTTTATCTTCCTTGGGTATTTTCAGGCTTCCGATGAATTTGCGGACGGTTTCTTTTGTCACTTCCTTTCCGCGAGTCAGTTCTTTCAGCTTTTCGTAAGCTTTCGGGACACCACATTTCCTCATAACAGTCTGGATAGGCTCAGCTAAAAGCGACCAGTTTCTGTCCAATTCTCCTTGAATAACTTTTGTGTTCAGGTCAAGCTTATTCACGCCTTTTAAAGCGCTTTTGTAAGCCAATAAACAATATCCCAAAACCATTCCGTGATTCCGCTGAGCTGTGCTGTCGCTTAGATCCCTCTGCATACGGCTAATCAGGAGCTTTTGCGAAAGATGTCTGAGTATCGCGTTTGCTAAAGCAAGGTTACCTTCCGCGTTTTCAAAATCAATCGGGTTTACTTTGTGCGGCATAGTGGAACTGCCGACTTCGCCGGCAACCACTTTTTGCTTAAACACCCCCCGGCTTATATACATCCAAATATCCCTGCTAAAATCGAGCAGTATGGAGTTGAAACGGGCAACGGTATCAAAAATTTCAGACTGAAAATCATGTTCTTCGATTTGTGTTGTCAGAGGATTATGAGTGAGGCCTAAATTCTGTACAAAATTTTTGCTCAACTGTAACCAGTTTACTTTAGGATAAGCCACAAGATGCGCGTTAAAATTTCCGGTCGCGCCATTGAGTTTGCCAAAAAATTCCTGCTTTTCCAAATGTTCGATTTGGCGCCCTAAACGTTTAGCAAAAACTTTCAGTTCTTTACCAACGGTTGTCGGAGTCGCGGGTTGGCCATGGGTGAGTGCAAGCATGGGGACTTTTTGCCATTCTTTAGCTAGTTGAATAATTTTTTTGTTCAATCCATTCATTTCAGGAAGAAGTACTTCATGTACTCCGCCTTTCAGCATCAGAGCGTAAGACAGGTTATTTATATCTTCTGAAGTGCAGGCGAAGTGGATGAATTCAAGGTATTTTTTCAGGCTGGTTTTCTCCAGCTTTTTCTTTATATAATATTCAACAGCTTTTACATCGTGGTTAGTTGTTTTTTCAATATTTTTTACATTCTCCGCCTCTTTTTCATCGAAGTTTTTAATTATGTTTTCAAGCAATTCAAGTTCTTTATCCGAAAACGGCGGAAGTTCTTTTATGCCGGGTTCAGAAGAAAGCATCATGAAATAACTGATCTCCACGATCAGCCTGTACTTTATTAGCGCGTATTCGGAAAAATACTGTCTAAGCTCATCGATCTTATTTTCGTAACGGCCGTCGAGAGGGGATAGTGAAGTAATCATAAATTACAAATTTTAAATGACAAATTTCAAATTTTCATTTTGGAGACACCGATATATTAACACAAATTTCACCTTCATATAACTATGAAATATCTATTGACATTAGATTAAAATATGTTAACATAGCACACTAAAGGAATTTTAATATTACTTGGCTTAAATCTATGGGATTAAAAGGCAAACTCATAAGAATCGATGACGGAGGAGTGGATGAAGACGGCAGAAAACAGGAAATAGTTATTGATGGTGTTACTCATCTAGGACGAGCGTCTAAAGGCAATTTCAGATCAGATTCACCTGTACCCGAAATAATTATTGATGAAGCGGAGCTTTACGTAAAAATAGAAGAGCCGACGGAAGATCCGAGTTTAAGCGTTGATCATGCTGTTATTTATCCTCCTTCCGGCGATTTTGTCAGAAAATGTCAGATAAAAGACCTTGGCTCCCGTAATGGTACTTTTTTAAATGGATCTAGGCTCAGACCTGGTGTAACAGAGTTTATACCTGATGGAAGTAGTATAGAGTTGGGCGAAAGCGTCCGATTTAAATGCGAAACTTTTGATCCAGAACCGAATCCTAATCACGCGCTGATGATCGGGCATTATGGTGAAACCCCGAGGATAGCCAAAAGCCAAGCTGATGAGTTAAGAACAGAGCTATTATATAAAGGATATGCAGAAAATGTTACTGTTTTACATGATGTATCCGCGACACGAGTTAAAATTTTAAACACACTTCAGACTTTAGCTGGAAAAGTCACTAAAAATTCGGATTTTATATTTTATTTTGCTGGCCACGGAAATAAAAAAGGTGAACTTTTTTTTGGCAATGAAAGATTAGCAGTAAAAGAATTATTTGATGCGCTTAAGCAATTCAGGGGCCGAATATTTATGATTATGGATGGATGCTACCCAGATTCTTTAGCTACTCCCTCAGATCTACCTCCACATTCTGCTATGATAGGTCACTCCACCAGATCAGGGGTAGAACTTTCGCCAACATTATTAATAGATACTAAATCACCTTATGAGGTAGCCACAAATGGTTACATAACAGAAGCTTTTGTCAGGGCGCAAAGATCTAAAAATATTCTCCCTGATAAATTATTAGATAAATTAAAAGAGGACCCAAATATCCGCATAATAGAGAAAAAGGAACCGCGGAGAACCACAGAAATAAGGTTAAGATCAGCATCAGATAAAAAAGCAAATGGAGGAATTGGTCCATCTGCTACCCAAGATGGACCGCCACTTACCGCCCAATCTGATCAGGAATCCATTAAAAATCATAAGATAAGGCAGAGATTTATAATGATACTTAAAAACGGTGGTCCAGCCGCACTGGATGTGTATACAAATTACAAAGATATGATTGATGAATATTTTAAAGATAACATCAAAGATTTGAAAGATGCGGCTAAACAAGGATTTTTAAAATGCCTGCTTATCCAAGATTATTTAACAGCTGGAAAGATATATCAGGAATTTCTCAGAAGAGTTGATTTGTCGCAAGAGGTCACAAAAGCCTATATTGAATTTGCTGAAAGAGATAATTTTTCCGGGGCTTCAATTATTATTGAAAAATTTGTATCATCGGGACTTGTAGCTTTGAATTTCAACGACCCTATCAAAAGGAACGTTATTGAAGAAAAATATTTAAGATTAAAGAAGGATGGCAAAACTGATAATGCTAATTTATTAAAAAAGCATTTATCAAAAACAGGCATCGATTTTGACGCGCTTGATAAAGAATCTCAAGCAGATGGCGAAATCCCAATCCAGCCCAGGGAATACGTTCATCAGGAAGTAGTTATTAACGAATCCGAACAGGCTATGGATTTATTTACAAAATTCCTGTGTGAAAGGAAATTCGATGTGGCTGCAACTGTTTACCAGAAATTCGGTTTAAATGGAAAGCCAGGCTTTGAACAAGCATTAAAAAACGCAGTACGAATGTGTCTGGAAACGGATGATCCGCAAGACGCCGCGCTTATCAAACATGATTATGGGGTAGGAATCGATTTTTTTAAGGAAATAGAAGCTGGACTTATTGCGGTACTGGATAGAAACGATAAAAAACATTGCCGTCATTACGTGGCTTGCCTCCCCGACGAATCAAGGCAGGCATACTTTAATGTTTTGAGCAACGGTTTATCTTATTACGCAGAAATATTACGCAAAATTTTAACGGAACAAGGTGTAATGGTAATGCCTGAGGCTTACCAAAGAGCAGCATACCAGGGTTATTTGAAAAATTTAGAAAGAGGTGATTTATCTACAGCCAATGATTTCTATGATAAATTTGATGTTGAAAAGAGCAAACGTTCTCCAGAAGAAACTAAAGCCGCTATAAGCAAGGGCTTTTACCAATGCCTTATATCCGGTGATTTTAAAAACGCTAAAATATTTTTAAGAAGGGTCGGCAATTTAATAGATACCCAAAAAATCTTACTAGGAGCTTATAATGATTGCATTCATTTTTATCCAGATAAGCTAGAAATTGCGACGCAAATCAGCCTTAAATTCGGCAAACTTGCTGATTTTCCTAAATAGAACCTATCTCAAAAATACTTTATGGCTTAATTTTTATCTATTTTGGCTGCAAATCGCTCAGATCTCGTCGCAATAGCTCCACTATTCCTCCTCAATCTTCACAATTTTCGCTCAAAATGTCCCAAAAATTACCTCAAAATTATTTTTGAGATAGGTTCTAAATATTTATACTAATAACCCATTTATTCAATAAGTCATGCCCGAATCCCCAAATAAGCCACCGGATAACCCAGCAGAAAGGAAAGCCTTTTACACCAGCATTTTTAAAAGGTTGCCAAAAGAATCACAGGAAGATTTCATGGCTCTTAGTAAAGAGCAACAGAAATTTGTACGGGATATCATGGCTGAAAATCCAGAGGAATTTACTCCAGATAAGATGAGAACTGAAGTTAAGAAATTAGGAACAGGAAAAATCGAATTAATCACATCAACTCGTTCAGATATAACCGCCGAGCCTATAAAACTAAGCGAGCTTCATGGTGACGGAACTCCCAGCCTAGAGGCTGAAACTGATGTGGCAGATAAAGTTGAGGAGTTTTTAGATAATTTGCGCTTGGGTTTTGTTGAACAAGCTTTGCGGATACGAAACGAATTAAGAGGAAAATTTAATTTAACAAAGGCTGAAGGCTATAAAGAAATATTTAAGGCTGGTTTTATTAGAAATGTCGGATCAGGCTTTTATGCTGAGGCTTACAGATTATATGATGAATTCGGCATAGGTATTGTTGATTTAAACAGAAACCCTGATATTTCTAAAGCTATGGAACAGGCTTTGGAAAAAGAAAAACAAACTGGTAATAGATTAAATATATCCAATTTAGTACTTACAATTGGCGATTGTTTTGATTTTAAAAAATTGATTGATTATGAAGATGTCATATGGCTGGATATGCTCAGAGAAGCCTGTTCTCCAATTGGCGATCAACAATCATCTCCTTTGCCCGCAGAAGCGCCACCGCCTGCAGAAACACCGACTGATAATGGAAGTATGATGGTCGGAAGAGTAGCCATACCTATACTTGAGCCTGAACTTGGTTTACCTGATAGCCCCCACGACACTGCAACAATGCCGGTAATCGATGGACGTTTTTTTGTTGTCGCCAGCGGTACTATAACTACTCCGATACATCCCCCTAGTTCTTCTGAGACAAATCTGGCCCCTGTTCTTTCTGATAAAGTAATAGTCCAGTCAGAGGGCGCTGATGTAACCGAAACTGCAAAACAATCATTGATAAAATGCCTTCGAATAGCAAATACTGATGCACTAAAATTGATTTTTGATGAATATATTGCCGGATTTCAGGAATGCAGACAGGCCGCGAAAGAGGGATTTTTGTTAGCTATACGACAACGCAGGATTGCTGATGCCTGTATAATAAATGAATTAGGTGTCCTGGATGTAAAAGATAACGATTGTGTAAGAGCGATTGCGGCAGGTTATACATTAGCTTTAAGAGAAATCAGGAATGAAGACGCATTGCATTTAAGAAGTGCCTTTGACCATGAAAGGATAATTGATTTTGATGCTCTTGATAAGCAATTTTATAGGGAAGTCGTTGTGCCGATTAAATTACCATCAGAAAAACAAAATTTCTTAACTTACCTGAGTCAAGGGGACATAGCCGGAGTCGAATCTGTCTTAAAGGAGTTCGGATTTCATGACTGTTTTATGGATATCGTAGGTTATGAAGTTGCGTTGAGACAGGGATTTCTTAAAGCGCTTTCGGAATACCGCATTTCCGATGCTAAACAAATTTACGATCAATTCAGTCCCGGGAGAGATTTACGGCCCGAACTCAAGACAGCTTATCTGGCTTTCGCAAAAAAAGGCGAAATTCAGATTCTTATAGATATTTATTCAAATTTTTCACAGGAAGTCATTGATTTTTCAGATTGCGATTCCGCTGAGCACAGGCAAGCTGTTTCCCAGATTTATCTAAAAGCTAAAAAAGAGGGCAGGAATGATGATGCCATATGTATCAGGAATCTATTTAGCTCATTTCCCGCAATTGATTTCGACGGACTTGATAAGCAGTTTGAGAAAGAAGTCATATTAGAACCTAAATTAGCATTGGCAAGACAAGATCTCATTACTTACCTTAGCGAAGGGAGTATCGGCCAAATCGAATCGATTTTAGGCGAATATGGTATTCATGGCAATTTTATGGATATCGAAGGTTATGACAATGCAGTGAAACAGGGATTTCTTAAAGCCTTATACGAACGCGATATTCCATTAGCATTAAAAATTTACGATGAACTCGGCCCCGCGACAGATTTACGTCCAGAACTCAAAAAAGCTTATCTGGCCTTTGCAAAAACAGGCGAGACTCAGGTGTTAAGGGATATTTTTATAAAATTTTTCCGGGAAAAAATTGATTTTTCAGATTGTGATTCTGATGAAAACAGGCAAGCTGTTTCCCAGATTTATTTAACAGCCAAAAAAGAAGGAAGGGGTGCAGATGTTATAGGTCTTAGAAATTTATTCAGAACCGTGCCCGGAATAGATTTTGATGCCCTTGATACACAATTTGACAGGGAAGTCGTATTACCGCAAAAAATTGCAGCTGCAAAGCAGAATTTTTTAAACTCTTTAAGCCAAGGGAATATTAAGGAGATCGAGGCTGTAATAAAAAAATATGGTATTCATGATTGTTTTATGGATATCAAAGATGGTCATTATGTTGCCGCAGTCAGGCAGGGATTTTTTAGGTCGTTATCAGAAGGCCGTTTTGATGAAGCTGAAAAAATTTATGATCAGTTTGGCCCGGGTATAGATTTAAGACCTGAGCTAAAAAAACTTTATCTGGACTGCGTAAAGTCAGGCGATATTCGGACGATAAGAGAAATCTATACGATATTCTCGGATGACAAAGTTGATTTTTCAGATTGCGATTCCGCTTATCACAGGTCAGCAATATCCCTAATTTATATAACAGCCAAAAAAGAGAAAAGGGATGATGAAGCCATGGATGTCAGAAATCTGTTTCGCTCATTTCCCGCAATTGATTTCGATGAACTTGATAAGCAGTTTGAAAGGGAAGTCAAATTGCCGCCTAAATTAGCAGCAGCAAAACAGGATTTCATAACTTATATGAGCCAGGGGATCATTTCAATGGTCGAAGACGTTATAAGTACTTACGGAATCCATGACTGTTTTATGAGTATTGAAGGTTACGAAGCCGCAGTCAGGCAGGGATTTTTAGTAACATTATCCGGAGACCGCTTTTCCGATGCTGAAAAGATTTACGATCAATTTGGCCCCGGGATAGATTTAACATCCGAACTCAAAAAAGTTTATCTTGATAACCTTAAAAAAGGCAAAATATGGGCCTTAAAAAGACTCGATACAAAATACCGTCCGGAGGGAGTTGATTTTACAGATTATGATGAAGATATATACAGACAGGCTATTGAACAGGGTTATAAAACTGCAAAAGATGAAAAAAGATATGATGACGTTCATGAAATCGTGTATCTTGCAGGTACGTTAGATATTAGTTTTGGCGATTTGAATAAATTTTTGGATGAAGAAAACAAGAAATCAGTCGCACCAGCAGGCGAGCCTGATGCAGCTGCCGTGGCTGAAGAAAAACCAGAGGTACTGGATGAAGAAGAAATAAAACGGCGAAATGATGTTATACAAAAATTTACTGAAAATATCACTTCAGGAAAGATAGCTGAAGCTATTGATATATACGACCAGGAGGCTGGTAAAATCAATTTCTTTGAAATAGAGACTTGCAGAGATGCCATAAAACAGGCATTTTGGGATGTATTATCCTGTGGCAACTCAGCAATGGTTTTGAAAATAATCGACAGATTCCCTGGCGTCGTGCTGGCTAAGATTGAACCTGCAATCAGACTAGGTTATTTAACGGCTAAAAGAGAAGGCAGGGAAGGGGATGCCAGTGAACTTAGGGTTATATTCGCCCATGAAAATATTGATTTTGATTCACTGGATGAAATAGTTTCGAAAGAACAAAATGCCCGCGATTTGAGGACAGATATATTAGGCGATGCACTTCCATCTGTAATGAAAGAGGAAGACCCGGAAAACTTTTTTGTATACTTTAAACATAATAATTATGAGGCTGCTGCTGAATATTTAAAAACTTATGGCGATAAATTAGGTCTTCGTCAGACGGATCGATTTGAACAAATGGTGAGGAGTTCTTTTTCGGAATCCCTTGTTAATGGCGATTTTAATAATGCGCAACTCATCCGCAATGAATTTGGCTCACATATGGATTTAACGAAAGAAATGGAGTATTGCCTTAATAAAGGTTTGGGGGAAGGCGATATGGAATATTGCCATCAGCTTTTACAGCATTTCCCTGAAATTCGTAATATAGCAGGATATGAGCAAAAGGTAAGAAAATCTTTTGAAGGAGCCATTGTTAATGGAAATTTTCAATATGCTCAGTTTATCCGCAATGAATTTGGCCCGAATATGGATATTTACATTTACGTAGAAAATGGCATTACTAAAAGCCTGGATGAAGGGCATGAAGAACATTTGGAACAATATTTAACTCATTTCCCAAATGAAACTAAGCAGGCTTATTCGAATTTTCTAAGCAACAGATTGTCTTATTATGCAGAAAAATTACGCAAAGTTTTAAAACCAAAAAATATAATAGATGAAGATTGCCATAAAGCAGCATTTCAGAGTTATTTGAAATACTTAGAAGAAGGCCATTTAAAAGAAGCCTTGGATTTCCGTAATAAATTTGATGTTGAAGAGAGTAAACAATCACCCGAAGAATTGAAAGCCGCTTTAGACAAGGGCTTATACCAATGTCTTATATCCGGCGATCTTAAAACAGCTAGAGCATTTATAAATAAATTCGGCGATTTAGTAGATTACCGCAAAATTTTACCGCAAGCTTATAATGATTGTATTCATCTTTATCCAGATAAGCTGGAGATTGCGACTCAAATCAGCCTTAAATTCGGCAAACTTGCTGATTTTCCTAAATAATAACCTAAAAAATCAGCAGTTATGTAATTGACAAATTAGCGAAAAGTAATTAAACTAATCATCCATTTATATCGTTTATTATGCCTGACCAGAAAGAAAAACCATATGATTTCCAGCAATTGATCGCAAGGTGCGACACTCTTCCTGAACCCGGAGTGGCCTGCGGAGAAATATGGCTAATGAGCACTGAGCACAGAAAATATATTTTTCATCTTTTAAATAACCGTAGTTTTAAACCCACGGTAGCGGCGATAATAAATATAATGCAGGATTATGATGACGCGAAACAAAAATTTATCAGTAAAATCCGTTCAGGAAATATAAATGAAATAAGCGGAGCCATACTTTTAGCATGCGACAGGGTAGGGCAGATTGATTTTGAAGAACTTTCAGATTGCATCAATGCAATAGAAGTGGCTTTTTTGGATGAGTTAATAGCAGGAAAGCCGGAAAGCGCTTCAATGATACGTGATAAATTCCATAATATTAATTTCGCTATGATTCCAGGTTTTGAGCAAGCTGTTAAAGATGGGGTCAGTAAAGCGTTTCAGGAAGAACGCGATAGAGATGCATTCAGGCTTATAATTGAAATCGGCCAGGGCTTGGATTTGTCGCAAGAATTAAGATTCGGCTTTTTGAAATACCTGCGCACAGGGAATATAAGGATTTGTAATCAGATAGCATTGGAATGCGGCGCGGGGAATCTATTGGTCGATTGCGATGAAGAATGCATGGATGCCATAAAAGAGGGCTATAAACGTTGCATCGATGAAAGGCGGCCAGAAGATGCCGAAGGAATAAAACTGTCATTTCAAGGCAGCAATGTTAGTTTCAGGATACTTCAGATGATAGCAGAGGCAGAACCAGTGATACCAAACGAACCCCTTATAGCGGTTCCCCAAGATGGAAGAGGAGCTCCTGTAAATGCTGGCGCAGCACATCCAAATGAAATTGCCCCTGCCGCAGCAGAAGGTGCACCCGAAGAAACAACAAGTTTTGATGAGTGCGATATTACAGGGAGAATCAAAGTTCCCCACATTGAACAGGAGCGAAAGCTAGCTAACGCAAAATTACGATTTGAGGAATGCCTTAGAACAATCAATCTACCAGAACTTTTTCAGATCAATGATGAATACGGAAAAGAAAATAATGAACATGGAAAAGAAATTGATTTTTCCCTCATAAATGGCTACAAAGACATGCTCAGGCGAGCCGTTGTTGTTTGCATGGAACAAGGCGAGGTAGATAATGCTACCAGGCTTATCGATGAATTGGGTCAAGGGATTGATTTTACTCGTGAAATAAGAGATGTATGTATTGCAATATTGTTATCTGAAGTGATTGGTCATTTAGATCAATCCAATTTTGAGATTATCAGTAGAAGTAATTTAACAGTTGATTACAGGGAATGTACTGCAACTTTTGGAGATGCTATTAATATACGCGAAAAATTAGGTAAAAATGTGAGCTTTATTGGCATGCAAGATGTCGCTTTGTCACCAATATTTCAAACGCATTTAAACCTTAGACAAATTGAAATAGCTATACAAATCTATAATACATTCTGCAGAGCATATGGTAGTTATGATAAGATAATTCAATATTGGCATTCTCGTTTCCGCAGTTTCGGCCAACACGAAGAGGCGCAAAAGCTTGAAGCTGTATTCGGAAATGAAATTGATTTTGGTGTACAAGTAAGAAATGAAGATGAGCAAGCTATGCCGGAAGTGCAACCAGCTGAGACAGGTACCGTAATGCCAGCGCCTGAACCTGAATCGGGCGCACCTGCTGTTCGCGCGCCCAGGGATACCATAGTCGGTGGAAGTTGGGTTGTGCAAGCTGTAGGCGCAATAATCTCTGCCAATAAACCTGAGGCACCTGCCAATATTGGGAACGAACCAAGCATAATCGTACGGGATGAAGAGGCTGAGGAAAAAGAGGCTGAACGAATAAATGGTATAATTCGCCAATTTAACGAAAAGCTAAATTCAGGGAAAATTGACGAAGCAATAGAAATTTTCGATTCAAATTGCGATAAAGTCGTTTTTTGCTCTTATGGCGATTGCAAAGATGCTATTGTAACATCTTTATTTACTTATTTAAGGTCAGGCGATCCACAGTCAGTTTTGACAATCCACGACAAATTTTTCCGAGGCCGAGGATTCATGTTCTTTGATTATTTGGGTTACGAAGAGGCGGTATCTGAGGGCTTCAAAAAATGTATCAAAGAAAAGAGAAGGTCTGATGCGGATATATATAAAACTTTTGTAGCTAGCTATAGCAGTCATATACATATAAATTTTGAAGAACTCGAAAGACAAGCAAATCAGGAGCAAATAGATGAGGAGGTGGCTAAAATAAATGAAATGATTGACCATTTATCCAGAGGTGAAATAGATCAGGCAATCGCAATTAAAGATACCTTTTTTAAAAACGAACAAATATCTCCGGATTACAGGGATTTTGGAAAGATAGTAAAGCGCCAATTTTCAAATGCTTTCTTAAAAGGCAGTCCGGAAACCGCTGTTAAAATTCGAGATAAATTTGGGCATGGGATAGATTTTTTTGATGAAATTGTGGAAATTTATTTTGCGCATCTAAAAAGGGGCAATATAAAAGTTGTTAAAAAAATGGAAGAAGATTTTAAGGAAGAGTTCAGATCAATAGAGCCTAAAAGCCCGGCGATTTTAGAGTTTGCCAGACAAGGATATAGGGTGGCAGAAATGGGAATAAGATACGATGACATGGATGAGATCAAAAGGCATTTCCCCGATGCGTTTGCGCCTGTTGCGCCTGCCAGCGTACCAGAAGCGTCACCTTTTGTGGCAGCGCCCCAACCTGTTGAGATACCAGTTCATATAGAATTACATGATTTCACTGAACCAGATGAAAAAAGAAAAATTTTATCAAATTATTTGCTGAATGATGATATTGAAAACGCCAGAATAGTTTATAATGATTTAAAACAATCAAGTTCAACTGCAAGTATTGATTTATCCTGGGAAATTGAGGAAGGATTGATGGCATGTCTAGGTAAGAACAATATAAAACTTTGCCATAAATATTTGGCTTATTTTCCAACGGAAACCGTGCAGGCATTTCTTAGTTTTTTAAGGATGGGTTCATATTATTATGCCAGCAGGTTCAGTAAAGTTTTTAAGGGCAAAATCGATATCAGTAACAACCCTGATTACCACAATGCATTAGACGAAGGTATCCTTCTAAACTTCAGAAATGGCCAAATAGATGATGCGTTCAGTTTGGCTAAAGAATTTAGAGAAGGCAAAATAGGATCACTGCCAGGCTATGAAGATGCGGTATTGGAAGGTTTTTACGGATTGCTTATTTCAGGGAAAATAAATGAGGCTTATGATTACCGGAAAAAAATTGGTCACAATATAAATTTTTCTTTTAACGATAAATTGAGAGAGGCAAACCGTTACTGCGTTAACCAAAATTTATTTGACTTTGCAACGCAAATTCGCCTCAAATTCGGCAAAGAGGTTGATTTTGATAAATAAAAATTTGAAAACTCATAAACTTGAAAACTAGTCTTTAAATTTTCAAGTCTTAAATTATAGACGAGACTAAAACGACTCTTTTATCTCATTGATGTGGTCGGCAATCCTTTTTTGACCACTGATTAAACTGATTAAAGGATTGACAAGATCGATTCCCATGATTGCATGATTCCTTTAGAATGACTCTTTAACTTCATTAATATGGTCGGCAATCCGTTTTTTAAGTTTTTTATCTGTAAGCGCCAAAATCCTAAGAGCAGCCATGGCGGCGTTTTGCGGGTCGATAACTGCCATGCAGGGAGTGTCTGAAGGCATCATCAGCGTTGAGTGAATATTGGTCAGATAATCCGCCCTGTCTTTAAAAGGCGGGCAGGCAATTACCGGATGAACTGAATTTGCCGCTACGACTCCGGAAAGCCCATTGCTCCGGCCAGCGATAGTGATATAAACGATTTCCTCACTGGATTTATTAAAGTCATTTACGATATCCAGCACTATTTCAGGCACCTTGTGCGCCGAGGCGACATACATTTCGGTTTTTACTCCGTACTGGTCAAGGTATGTGGCAATTTTTCGGGCGTGCTCCTCGTCTGATTTTGAACCCATAATGATTGGTACGAGCATAACTTATTAATTTTAAATTTTAAATTACAAATTTTAAATTACAATTTTTGGTACTTGCTTACTTTAAATTTTTTGATTACAGGTTTTGGTAATTTTTCCGAAAATTAAAGTAAATTCGTTAGCTTCATTCCATAAATCCATTAAATCTGATTTGCTTTCGGGATTAGTAATTTGTAAACATTCTAACCAGAATTTAGTTTCTTTTGCCTCTTTAAGTGATAAAGAAATTTTGTGAACAAAGTCTTTTCTTGATTCTGCGCCATTTGCCTCCATGTAGTTTGCCCCAATGCTTGTGCCAGAGCTTATGCACTGACATATCAATTTATAATTGTATGGATTTTTATGCAGACTGGTTAGTATTTTTAAAAGTTTTATAGCAAAATCTAAACACCTTTTTTCTAAATCGTATTTATTCATCTTTATTCAAAATTATCAATTAAATGCAAAAATTATGTTGTTATTATATCACTTCATCTCCAAATTGTAATTTGTAATTTAAAATTTAAAATTTGTTATTAAATCTCAAAGTATTTATCCAAATTTTCCTGAATACGTTCAGTTATAGGTTTTCCTAAATTATAGTCAAATGTCTGGCCAGTCAATTTTTCGTAAATATCGATGTACCTGTAGGCGAGTTCAGCGACCAGTTCAGGCGGAGCTGGAGGTAACTCAGGATCGTTATAAGGGTCGCAGTGCTCCTTAAACCAGAGCCTTAAAAATTCCTTGTCGAAATTTTCAGGTTCAATGCCTTTTTCAAACTTTTCTTTGTAAGTCGCGGCTATCCAGTATCTCGAAGAATCAGGGGTATGAACCTCATCAGCCAGTACAATGTTCCCGACTTCGTCTTCGCCGAATTCATATTTGGTGTCGACCAAAATAAAGCCTTTCTCAGCCGCAAGCTCCTGCCCCCGTTTAAACACTTCGAGAGTGTATTTTTCAATTTTTTCCCATTTGTCTTTAGCAACCAGGCCACGGCTTATGATTTCATCGCGGGAGATTTTTTCATCATGTTCCTTAGATTTTGTAGTGGGTGTTATTATCGGTTGATCGAACTTCTGGTTTTTCTTCATCCCTTCAGGTAGTTTGACGCCGCAAAAATTCCTTTCGCCTTTCTGGTAAGCCATCCAGGCGGAAGTATCCGTTGAACCTGTTATATATCCGCGTACAACGACTTCAACAGGGAAAATTTTGACTTTTTTTACAACTGACACGTTCGGGTCGGGTATCGCGATGAGATGGTTCTTGACTATATCCTTCGTCTTGTCGAACCAGAACGCACTGATAAGGTTTAAAACAGCCCCCTTAAAAGGAATGGAAGCAAGTATCCTGTCAAAAGCCGACTGCCTGTCTGATGTAACCAGGATCATCTTTCCGTCACGCTCGTAAGTATCGCGCACTTTGCCGGCATGTATTTTTTTAAAACCCTTTAAATCAGTTTCGGTAAGGGTGTTTTTAAGGTTGGTTTGGATAATGTATCTGTCGGGCATTTTTATTTAATTAAGAATTAATAATTATACTTCGGCTTTGCTCAGTACAGGCGAATTAATAATTAATTTGTAAGCTCAGTTTAGCATAAAAAATGATGCGGAAAAGTTGGTTATTTTTTAAAGTATTTAAATTAAGTCATTTTGTAGTAGTTTCACACATTTAGGACACCGTAGTTGAGTTTCTGGCTTGTTAACTGGAATTTCAGGATTCCGAATTTCAGCGGCGGAAGAAAATGTTTGGATTTCTGGGACCTTTTTCCGTTGAAATA
>Ga0315291_10001607_pt1 | contig 30146 bp, 23 predicted proteins | sample YL17G12_20_MG_FD_203070 | JGI IMG/M metagenome (GOLD analysis project Ga0315291, IMG submission 203070) | Sediment microbial communities from Yellowstone Lake, YNP, Wyoming, USA - YL17G12_20 | ecosystem: Environmental > Aquatic > Freshwater > Lake > Sediment | place: USA: Wyoming | collected...
CACCTCATCCAATTCGGCCAGCCTTCCCTTTCCATACCAATGGCAGGCGAGTTCCCCTTCTCCAGGTTCCACAAAATAATAGCCCCTCTCCAGTAAGGTTTGAACATTTCTCTGAAGGGCCCTGTTTTCCCACATATTGACATTCATGGAAGGAACAAAAAGGACCGGTGCCTTCGAGGCTATCACCATAGTGGAGAGAAAATCGTCAGCAATGCCATTGGCAATCTTTCCAATGATATTCGCCGTGGTGGGAAGTATGACGATCAACTCTGCTAAGTCAGCCAGCGCAATATGGCCAATTTTTTCGTCTTCGAGGAGGGCAAAAAGATTGGTGACCACCGGGTTTCCTGAAAGAGTTTGAAAAGTGAGTGGAGTGACAAATTCTTGGGCACTTCGGGTCATGACTACATGGACATTGGCCTCTGCCTTGGCCAAAAGCCTGACAAACTCTGCTGCTTTATAGACTGCAATCCCACCGGTAACCCCTAAGACAATCTCTTTTCCCTTTAGCATGGGTATGCTATACCACAAAAAGAGCTCATTCTCAATAGAGAATTATATGGCCAAAAAATTTGGCCCGTTCCAAGGCGTCAAGATCGGGCTTCCAGAGCGGTGTGCAAAGCGCCGCTCAGGGTAACCCCTGCCTGTGGCAGGCAGGTTGAGCAAATCCAGGCACAAATGGCCTGGGAGTCGAAGGGTTGACATTCTTTTCATCCATTGCTATTTTCATCCTCAATAGAGAGGACGGGAAAGAGAGGCGAAAATGACAGAGAGGGATCCGATCAATCTGATCAAAGAGCAACTCAGCAAATTGGATGGAATGGCAGGTCTTCACCTTGATCATGAAATCTTTAAACAATGGCACGCGGAAACAAGGACGATTTTGGAGAAGATCTTCAGCTCTCGATCGATCCATTATCAGAATTTCCTGGCCCTGCGATTCAGGGAGATGAGTGTGAAACCTTTTGCCTCTCCAGAGATCGATAAGATCAATACGGCCCGCTACAAAAAGGACCTGGAGCATGTGAAAAACATCCTCCAGGGAGCGATCAAAGAATTGACCTTAGATCGAACGCTCTTTAAGAAAATCCAAACGACACCAAAGACGGTGGAGGTCTCCCTCAAAGGGGAATATTTCATATCCTCTGGAATCTTAGAACCCGAGCTGATTCAGGCCATCAAATTCGCTTTTGAAGAAAGTGGACTGAGCCCGATTCATGGCGCTGAAGCCATCCAACAAAGGGAATCCATTCATCATCGAATCGACCAGATCCGCCGTGCCAGGTTTGGAATTTACGACCTCTCAACGCTTGGAAAAACCGAAGCCGTCCTCGAACTTGGTATCGCTCTCGGTTTGGGAAGGGAGGTCACCCTTATCGGTAAAAAAGGCTCCCCTTTCCCTGAGGCAGTTAAATCATTGAGCCGAATCGAATATGAAAATTTCTCCGACCTCACTGAAAAAATAAGAAAGAAGATTCGTGCTTAGCGACATACATACGAGATGATGCAAATTACAAGAATCTTCAAGGAACTGAATTGGAAGTGCTACTCTTCTTAAAGACGTCCGCAAATTTTTCTGGCGAAATTCCGCAGGTGGGATTTAAAAATCCTGATTAATGAGATGGACAAAGTTTATTTTAGGAACTCGGTCACTTCCGAAACAGACAAGCGCTCGAGATCCATAACCGCCTCCTGAAGTCTCTGCGCTTGGTCGAGCGGGATGACGTGGGTCGCATTTGTTTCAAATTTCCTATAAAGTTCATCCATAGAGATTGGATTCTCGGGTTCCCCTCGTGCGAGTTCCACCTCAGACTGTAAAACCCTTCCATCAACCCAAATGAAAACGTTTGCCCCTCGTTTCTCAGGATAGAGGGCCCCCCATTTCTCATTTGCGGTCAGCTCTATCCTTTGAGCCAGTCTTTGGACTTCTGGTCGCGCAAGCTCCCTCTGGTTAAATATATCGATGCCACAGCTTCCATTAAGGACCGCCAAGGATAATGAAAAGCGAAGGCTGAGCTTAGCGTCTGATGGAGTAAGAGTCCCTTCGCCAAGTTCGTGTCCACAGAATTGAAGAGCGACAGGATAAGTCTCTACCCGAATCCGTTCAATCCGGTTAGGGTCGAGGGGCTCTTCTTTTAGAATCTTTAGGAGGGCGTCTATCGCTGGGTGGGTATGACGGCAGGAAGAGTGAATCTTGAAATAGATATTACTCGTCTCAAAGCGTGTTCCCAGTCCTTCGGTGAGCCACTTGAATTCCGTCTTATCGCTCATGGCCCTTAAGAAGCCCTTTTCTCCTTCGAAGATCTGTTCAGGCGCCACGGCACCTTTCATGGCCATCTGAGCGCTAAAAAGGCCTCCTGAAGCAGCTTTTCCAGGATGGAAGGCTTTGGCCATTCCCCCTTCATGCATCACTTGCAAAAGACCTGCAGCGTGAAGCCCTGCAAGTCCAAGGGCTTGGATCATCTTTGCAGGATCCAGGCCTAATATCCGTCCAGCCGCTGCTGCCGCTCCAAAAGGTCCCACCGTTCCGGTTGAATGGAAGCCTCGAAGGAGGTGGGATGGATTGATCGCTTTTCCTATTCGAAGGATGATCTCATAACCCACGACCGTACCGACAATCAGTTCCCTTCCCAGCGTCCCTGAAAGTTCAGCAGCTGCCAGGGCAGCGGGGATCGTCGGAGAACCCGGATGGATCCCGCTCCAACGATGCCCGTCATCCAGTTCGAGAACATGAGCAAAGACTCCATTCATTAAAGCCGCGTTAATTGCTGGAACCCTCCTCTTCTTACCTATTACGGTCGTTTCAGATTTTCCGGCAATTTCAGAAAAATAGTCGAAGACGATGCTCGCCAACTCGGTGGTCGAGCCTACCAGGGCAACTCCCAAGAAATCGAGGATGCATTTCTTTGCCTGAAGGACTACCTCAGGAGGCAGGTCTTCAAATTGAATTTCTGTAGCAAACTTCGAATAGATCCTCGAAAGGTTCTCCATGTCACTACCTTAGAAAAATCATTTCATAAAAAAGGCTACTAAAGGGCCTCCACACAGAGCTCGGCAAGATCTCTTATCTTCATTGAATCCTCAACATTAGCCAATTTAACGCCATCGATCATATTGATAAGGCACCAAGGACATGCGGTCACTATCATTTCCGCGCCATTCTCATGAGCCTCTTTAACTCGAATATGAGCTAAACGATCGGTTTCCGTATCAAAATCTACCCACATCCGTCCACCGCCACCCCCACAGCAGAGACTGTCAGCCTTAGACTTCCGAAACTCAACAAGTTCTAAACCTGGAATGCTCTTTAAAACCTTTCTCGGTTCGTCATAAATGTTATTATATTTCCCCAGATAACAAGAATCCTGAAACATTACGCTTTTCTCAATCCTTTTTTGAAAAACGATCCTTTTCTCTTCGATTAAATTGGCAAGAAACTGTGTATAATGTTGTACTTTGATCTCTTGAATTGCCTCCTGAGGATACCTATTTAAGAATGTGTCAAAACAATGGGGCGAAAGCGTCACGATACGCTTGACACCTAACGACTTAAACTGCTTCACGTTCTTTTCGCAGATCTCTTCAAACAACCCCCTCTCTCCCATTTTCAGAGAAGGATATCCACAGCATATCTCATCTTCTAATATCCCAAATCGGATTTGAGCCTTTTTCAATAATTGAATCAATCCTGTAGCCGTTTTTTGGACATTAAGATCATTGGGTGCTGTACAGCCCAAATAAAATAGAACTTCTACTTCTTTTAAAAAACTTGGGACATTTAGTCCCATTAGCCAAATCTTTCTTTTTAATGGTGGTATGCCATACGGATTCCCGTACTTGTATAAAGATTCAAGAACCTTCTTCTGTTCAGGCATGGGACCTATCATTTCTTCGATCAGAAGCTCTCTTGCCCGTTCAATGGCATCTACTAGTTTGGTCCCCGTGCTCAAATTCTTACAAGCTATTTCACAGCTTTTACATGTCATGCAAGAATAGAGTATATCCCTCAACTCAATGAGAATCTCTTTATCTGCCACTCTCCACTTAATGGCGTAATATAACGCTCGGGTTATTCCTGAGGCGCCCTGGCTGATATCTCCCGTAGTAATGTCAAACCGAGGACAGCTTGGTAGACAGAACCGACAATTAATGCAGTAGCCCAATATATCTAAGATATCCTTTTTTAACAGTTCTTTAGTCTCTTGTTCTTGCATTTTACGCCCTTCGTTTATCTTAAGACATCTGGGTTTAAGATATTATTCGGGTCAAAGACCTTTTTCACTTCTTTCACCAATTGAAAAGCCTTCTCGCCGTATCGTTTAATGTAAAAAGGAGTTCTCCTTGCAAATTGACCCCACTCACCGCCGCATGTTCCATATTTTGTATTGATCTCGGCTTCCTTAAAGAACATTTCCTCCAAAACTTTTGCCTTCTCTTCGGGTGGCCAATCCACAGGTATGATAAAAACAGGATGGAAAGTCAATGCCCCGATGTGACCAAAAAGGTGGGGCTCCCCTAATTTCTCTAAAGTGGGCATACCTTTGCCCATATTCATGACGTCTTTAAGGCAGTCCACAAGACCTGGCACCGTTGACACAATTTCAGACAAACCAAAAACCCCTTTTCCTGCTTGGCAAATAAATGGCAGAGCTGACTCCCTTGCCAACCAAATTTTGCGCCACTCCTCTATATCCTCAATCCTTTTGGCTTCGATCGGAGATTCCTTGCGAATGACCTTTACCAATTGATTAATCTTATAGGTAGCTTCTTCTTCCGTCTGACCAATGGCATGGAACATGATGAGGGGTCCTGGAGGAGAGGGTAACCCCTGTATCTCAAAACTGATTTGAGCAACCCTCTTGTCCAGAAACTCGAGAAAGAGGGGGGGAGGAGCTTTCTCCAAGTAAACTCTCTGTACAGCCCTTGCGAGGGGTATTGGATCATCAAAGAAAGCCACACCATAGGCATTCCTAAAACTCGGGACGAGTCTCATCCTGATGCTGGTAATAATTCCCATCAACCCATCCCCTCCAACAAAATAGTGAGTGAGATCCGTTCCGGCCGCCCTCCTGAGGCTTTTTGTTCCTGTCTGTAAAATCTCACCCGTGGGCAACACGACCTCCAAACCGAGGATGTAGTCCCGCGGTTTGCCCATACAGGAGTCGACGGCGTGGGCGGTTGTATTGTTTGAAATGATGCCACCAATGCTCGCTATTCTTATACTTCCAGGAACCAATGGGAGGAAATAGCCCTCCTTTTCTAATTGCTCCTTAACATGTAGAACCCGATGACCTGGCCCAAACTCTACGAATCCGTAGTCTTTCATGATATTCAAATGATTTAATTTGCTAACATTCAATACGATACCTTTATGAAAATACCTTGAAGCCCCCTGAAGACTCGTTCCTGAACCCCTGACAAATACAGGGATTTTTTTGGAATTAGCATATCTTAACAACTCACTCACTTCAAGAGTAGAACGGGGTCTTACAACGAGGTATGGTACCTCCTCTTGGCGAATATCTGAGGCAAAGGTATAGGGATCTAAGGCATTATTTATCCTTTCGAAGAGGCTTTTGGAAAGCGCTGCCTCAGGTAAAATCTTCCTTAAATCCTCATAGATAAGCTCTGGTTCATACTCTGGGTACTCAGCCATTTTCCCTGCCCTTCAGGAATTCGATTGGAAGGAGATTGAGTCTTTTTAATGTCTCTCCTTTAGGAATCCCATCTTTCCCCCATCCGCATTCCTCATAATACTCTCTTCGCATCCCTTCAAAAGCCATTCGATCCACTTGGTGTCCCTGGACTGGGCCATCGGGAAGTGGTTCATCGAAGAATCTCATTGGAAGAGTGTCGTCCTGCGGCCGACACCCTTCTCGGAGTATAAAAAGTCTCTCCAAGTTCGTGATGCGGTCCGAAATTTCTCTCAGCATTTCCCCTGAGAAATCAATACCCGTTGCCGCAGAAAGAGCCTCTGGAATGGCCCAATCAACCGTACCTGTCAGAAAACCACAATAGGTTGCGGAATCCACAAGGATTCTGGATTGGGCCAGATTCCTTACAAGCCTGCCTTTACCCGAATAATCAAACCGCGTTCCTGATGCCATTTCCTCTCTCACGGTATAACCCTGCGAGTGATGGCATCCTCCTCGATTGGCAATCGCGAAAACAAGGGCCATCCCTGTAGAACCCCTGGGATCGTACATACCTAACTCTAACCCTTTTACATGAGGAGCAAAATGATCCGATCCCTGGCCCACTCTTTCTGCAAGGGCCTTTACCCCTTCCCCTAAGAGATAGGCAAATTGCCCTTTCCGTAATCCGATCGCTTGAATGGCCTCGAGAAACGGCTCGCTCTTTCCAAAAGAGAGGTCTCCCAAGTCAACTTCACCAGCAGATATCAACCTCCTCTCGAGGCACTCCATGACAAAGGCCAAGATGCAGCCTACTGAGATCGTATCCAAGCCGAGGTCGTTACAGAGATAGTTCGCTCGGATGACAGTTTTCGGATCAGAAATTGAGCACATTCCTCCAAAGGCGGCTACAGATTCGTATTCCGGTCCGTCCGTGGCCACAACTGGTTCGTCTTGTATAAGAAACGCATTTGTACACCTCACAGGACATTGAAAGCAGGGCGCGGGTCGTTTGGCAGCATAGGCCCATAGCCCGTTCAAACTAATCGAATCAATATGATCAACTACACCCCTCTGGAAATTCCTGGAAGGAAAGAGGCCAAGTCCATGGATAATCTCCACCGCCTCAATCGTCCCATACTTCGGGAAGTTCGGCCTCGGGCCCGGTTTCTTCTTCACATCCTCCGCGAGCTTCCGCAGGAGGGACTTCATTCGGTCGGGGTCACGGAGGCCAACGTGTCCTGTGCCTCTCACTACAATGGCCTTTAGATTCTTCGATCCCATGACTGCGCCAAGTCCACCTCTTGCGGCCGCCCGTTGATCGAACATAATTCCTGCGATTCGGACCCTTTTCTCTCCTGCAGGACCGATGCATGCAATCCTCACCTTCTCGCCTCGCTGACTACGAATTCTCCTCTGAGTCTCATGTGTACCGAGTCCCCAGAGGTCTACCGCCTCTTCGATTCGGATCTCTTTATCTTGGATAAGTATCTGGGCCGGCTTCGAAGAACATCCTTTGATAATGATCCCGTCAAATCCAGCTGCTTTCAATTCAGCGGCGAAATAACCACCGGCAAGTCCCATGGCATAATAGCTTAAAGGAGATTTGGTTGATACCACACATCGGTTCGCTACCGGAAATCCGGTTCGGATGAGAGGGCCCGCTGAAAAAACGATAATGTTCTCCGGTCCAAAGGCAGAAGTGTTCGGTTTCAACTGATCGAAAAGGATCTTGATGTTTATGCCTCGGCCCCCAAGGTACTTCAAAATCAGATCTCGGTTTAAAGATATGATGTCGACTCTTGCCCTCGTAAGATCGATCTCCGCGATCCTACCTACCCAGCCATGAAAATCTTCCGTTTTGTTCATAACGCTTTATCAGTCCCCCTTTCCTTTTCTGTCATGGCCAAGACCCCATCTACGATCTGACCGCTCAAGCCGATATACTTTCTCGGATCGAGCATCTCATCCACTTCTGATTCCTCAAAATAGTTTCTGAACTCTTTGTACTCAAGCAATGCCTTCTTAAAATCAATCCCTTTTCCGAAAGCTCCCATGGAGATCCGATAGACGATTTCATGGGCACTCTGTCTGCCAATCTTCTTACCCAGGGCAAGCATTATGCGTTCAGACAAAATAAGTCCTTTCAAAGTCTTTATATTAGAAAGCATCTTCTCTTCATTCACCTCAAGATTTTCGAAAAGGCTTTTCGACTGATCGAGTAAACGACTCAACATAATTAAGGATTCAGAAATAGTGACCCACTCTATTCCCATAAATTTAGCATCCCGTTCGTGATCAATCCAAATAGAATCAAGTGTCGTTAGCGCTAATCCTTGAATGAGTTTCGCAAGGGAGATAATTCCTTCGCATAACCGCGGGTTCCGTTTATGGGGCATGGTGCTGCTACCTATCTTGCCATAGCTGAAATGTTCCTCCACTTCCATGAGATCGGTCTTCTGGAGAAGATAGAGCTCGTTAGCAATACGACCAAAAGTATTGCCAATGAGTGCCAAAAGGCATCCCAGTTCTCCGATCCGATCTCTTGAAGAGTGCCAGCAGATGTCAGGGACCTGAAGACCCAACTCCTCCATAACGAGCCGCTGGATCTCCGGCCCTTTCTCTCCAAACGATGCAAAAGTTCCCACTCCCCCTGACAATTGGCCCACTAAAAGCCGGGATTTACACTCCTTCAGGCGTTCGATATCCCTTCGGATCTCCCTTATCCACACAGCGACTTTAAAACCGAAGGTGAGGGGAAGGGCATGTTGCCCATGAGTCCGACCTACCATGATGGTATCCCGATAGCGTCTTGCCAGATCAAGAAGTTTCCCTTCCACCTCCAGAAGATCTCGATAGATGATATCCAACGCTTCGCGGATCTGAAGGATGAAACCCGTATCCAGGATATCTTGAGTAGTCACTCCCCAGTGAAAATATTCTCCAGCACCTCCCTGGCAGAGATCCTTAATCATCCCGATAAGAGGCATCAAGATTTGACCTGTCGCCTTAATCCCTTCTCGAAAGCTTTGGAAGTCCAAGTTCCTTATATCGGCCTTATGCTTGATTTCTTCCGCAGCCTCGCGAGGAATAACACCTTGCTTCGCTTCGGCTCGGGCCAGCGCCACTTCGACCCTTAACCACTGGGTTACTCGATTCTCATCTTCAAAGACCCTCCTCATCTCTTCGGTCCCATATCGATCGCCAAAGAGGTTCGAATCGACTATACGGAATGTCATCATCTTTCCTTTCTTTCCTTTAAGATTAGCTTTGTAAAAAGTTCAACTATTTCTTTTACATTTATTTTATCATTCAAACTTACAGGTTTTAATTCTTTCTCCCTAGTTGACCATGAAGAGGGAGTAAGAAGGTATTGAAGAAGAAATTTCGATATCCCTGATAATCCAAAGCTTCTACAGGATCTTAATCTCTTACCTATAGAAAAATGACCGCTGTAGATTCATGGACCTTACGAGTATATTTAGGGAATGTGCCGCCAATATACTCCACTTCATGAATCAGATAGACTTTGTAAACATCCAGGATGCCCTTCTTCTTTGCTATCCTTTTCGCCTTTTTTTATAGGCCTATTCTTGTGTCAACCCAAGACCCCAATTTCCGGCCTGAACAACGCCTAATTCGCGGCTGATCACAACGTCTAGGACGTAAGGCTTCTCAGATTTGAATGCCCGTTCTAATGCCGGTCGGATCTCTTTAGGCTCCTCCACTCGTTCCCCTTCAGCTCCGTATGCCTGGGCAATTTGCGAGAAGTTTGGATTATATAGTTCTCCGGTCTGCTCAATTCGATTTTCTGTGCCAAAAACCTCTTTGAAGTACGCGTTTTGGATATTCTTAACCGAACAGTATCCATAGTTATTTAGGATGATCCAAATAACTTTGATTCCATGTTCAATTGCTGTCGCTAAGGCAGGACTGGTTGAGCTGAATGCTCCGTCCCCAACCACAGCAACTACCGTTTTGTCGGGCCGTCCTAGCTTCGCCCCAATCGCAGCTGCAGGACCAAACCCCATTCCTGCCATCCCTCCGGGGGCAATGTGGGTCCCAGGAGTGTATAGAGGAAGATGCTGGGACACGCCACTCTTGGACCACCCAATATCAGTAACGACAATTCCATCTTCTGGTAATACTGCACGAAGTTCCTTCATTAGACGCGCGATCTCTATGGGTTTAGAATCTGACTCCGCTTTCTTTCTCCTGTCGGCCGCCTCCTGGTCCAACAAGGCACGAATTTCTTTGAAACGAGTAGATCCTTTCCATTCTCTCGGCTTCGACCCCTTTTTCACTAGCCGGATGATTTGTCCCAGCACAGCCTTCGCATCTCCTTGAATCCCAACCTCAACTGGATAGTTTCGGCCAATCTCCTCATAGTCAATATCCACATGGATCAGTTTCGTTGGGGGAATCCTAAAAGTAAACTTGGGGTCCCAGAAGCTGCAGTCAATCTCTGAAAAACGGGTGCCCAAAGCCAGGATCACATCCGCTTGGTTCACCAGTTTATTAGAGCAAATACTTCCCCAGAATCCTGTATTCCCCGCTGAGAGGGGGTGATTTTCTCGGATCGCTGTTTTCCCCTGCACTGTGTTAACCACCGGAGCACCCAAATATTCGGCCAATTCCGTCAACTCTGGGCTTGCCTTTGAGATTAGGACACCCCCTCCTGCAAAGAACACCGGGCGTTCCGCTTTAAGGAGAATATCTACGGCCCTTTCCACTTCTTTTTCATCACCTGGTATTCGATTAGACCCTGTCGGCCTCCATCTTGATGGGTCTGGAATCTCCACATCTACCATTTTCGCTGCCAAATCTTGAGGTAATGAGATAAGAACAGGTCCGGGTCTCCCTGAGGTCGCAACGTTGATTGCGCGGCATACGATACTAGGAAGCAATTTTACGTCATGAACCTGCCATGCCCTTTTCACAAAAGGCTTATAAACAGAGCACTGATCTCCATCTGCGTACATTTTCAGTTCCTGATGCGGTCCTTTGCCGAAATTGTAACTTTGGATATCCCCTGCCAGAACGATGAGAGGGATAGAATCCATAGCTGCACTCGCCACTCCGTGAGCACCATTCAGCATCCCTGGGCCAACGTGGAAGAGTACCACCCCTGGTTTCCCAGTCACTCGGGCATAAGCATCGGCTGCATGGGCTGCTCCCTGCTCGTGCCGAAAGGAAATAAACTTGATACCCGAAGGCCGAATGGCGTTTAGGAATGCCAAGACCGAATGGCCGCATTCCCCGAAAATGTATTCTATCCCTTCCTTCTTTAACACCTCAACCACAATCTGCGCTCCACTCAGTAACATAACTTAATTCCTCCTTCTGCATTGGATTTAAAAACTCTATTTTCTCAGCATTTGCATTGGAACCATTTAGGAAGGTCAACCTATCCTTTAATTTCTTATCCTTCACCCAAAAACATCAAATAACAATTCAATGCCAGGGGTTCTCTGACTCATTTCAATAGCCAAGTCTTTATTCATTTATTTGAACTTAAAGGTCTAATTAACCGCGAACAAAAGTAATTCGTCTGAAAAACGACAAACAACGAGCCCAAACATCATTGTCAATTAATCCTTTGGGTCGAAAAATAAGAATCAAAATCAGCATTACAGCATAGATGATCATACGTTCATTTGAAACCGCCCTTAGAACTTCAGGAAGAAGAGTCAAAACAAAAGCACCAAATATAGGGCCAATGAAAATCTCTATTCCTCCTATAATCGTAAAAGTGAAGATTTCTGTAGATTTCCAGATACCGTAAATAAAAGGTTGAGTTGCTGTAGTGAAATGAATTTCAAGTCCTCCTCCAACCCCACATATAAAAGCGCCTAAGGCAAAGGTTATTCCTTTGTACTTGGCTATATCGACCCCTGATGCCGCTGCTAGCACATCATCATCTTTTATGGATTTGCAGGCACGCCAAAACGTAGATCCCCACAAGCTTTGAAAAAAATAGATAAGTATAAGCAAAAACAAATAAACATTGTAGATGTTTGTTTTTAAGGGAACTCCTTGTACTCCCAGAGCGCCACCAATTGACTCCCAAATAGTGCCAATAGTTACTAACATCTCCCCAAATCCTAACGTCGCAATGGCAAGATAGAAATGTTTTAAACGCAGACATGGATAACTGATAAGAACACCCAAGAGCCCTGCATGAATCCCTCCCAAAAACAGAACCACCGCAAACGGTAGCGGTGTATGTATAGAGAGCAAGCCCGAGGTATACGCACCGACTCCCATAAGTGCAGCGTGGCACATGGACATCTGCCCTGTGGTAAAAGTTATGTAAAACCCAAGGCCTAGGATCGCATTGATGCCCGCATTAACTAAAACGCCTTCCCAATAAGGACCGACTAGACTAGCTATCATATTTTTTTATGCCTCTTTTTTCACTCCCAGTTCGCCAAATAATCCTTGAGGTCTAAAAACTAAAATGATAATTAGGCAACAAACTGCGACGATATCTCTGTAAGCTGCTGATAATACTATTACGCTAAATACTTCAATTAATCCTAACAGAATGCCAAAAATCATTGCTCCTAATATATTCCCAGTACCCCCAACGATTAGAACGATGATTCCTTTTAGGCCGTAGTTTATCCCTATAAAGGGAGAGATAGATCCAAGGGTCATCCCCATTAAGACCCCAGCTAATCCTCCTAGTGCTGATGCAAGCCCCACTGTCAACATCATAACCATACTTACATTTACCCCAAGACTAGCTGAAATATCCTGATTTTCGGAGACAGATCGTATCGCCCTTCCCATTCTTGTCTTCTTGATAAAAAGAACTAAAAGTAACATGATAAGAATAGATGCGATGAGGTTAATAAAAACAATTGAGGGAAACATAAGAGTGCCCCAGCTAATCTTTTCAAATTCAAAGGGATATGACTTCTGAATAGGTCCAAAAAATAACCTGACCGAGTTCTGCAAAATTATTGAAACAGCAATGGTTGTCAAAAGGGGCGTTAGGTGTTCTTTTATGACTGGTCTGATGGTTAGTCTTTCCATAACCAATCCTGCGATCCCAGAAACAATAAACCCTGCGGCTACAGCTAAAAAAGGGTTAGGATTACTAGGGGATAGAAAATAAGTCATTAAACCTACATAACTACCTAGCATAAAAATATCACCGTGAGCCATGTTCAGGACTTTTAACACCCCAAAAACAAGCGCATACCCCACAGCGACCAATGCGTAGGTGCTACCTAACCCAATCCCGTTTATTAATTGTTGGATCCAAATCATTTACTAAACTCCTTAGGTGGATTGATCTATCCTCCTAAATATGCCTGTCGAACCAATTCATTCTGCATAAGTTCGGTAGACGTTCCGGATAAGATGAAACGGCCACCCTGCATCACATAAGACTTGTCGCTAACCCGTAAAGCCTGAACTGCATTTTGTTCAACCAAGATAATTGACTTTTTCTCTTTCTTAAACTCCATAATCAATTTGAAGAGGTTCTTAATCAAAAGCGGAGCCAGACCTAAAGAAGGCTCGTCCATAAGGATAAGTGTAGGAAAAGACATCAGACCTCTAGCGATCGCTAGCATCTGCTGCTCTCCACCACTCAAGGTTAGAGCCAACTGATTCTCTCGTTCACGTAATACGGGAAACCTTTCCAACATATTTTCCAGCCCAGTTTTAATTTGGCGCTTATCCTTTATTCTATAAGCTCCCATCAAGAGATTTTCCTTTACCGTTAACCGTGTGAGTATCTGTCTTCCTTCAGGAATATAATTTATTCCCATCGCCGATATTTCATGGGCAGGGGACCTTTGGATCTCTCCCCTGGATGAGAATAGAATTTTACCCTTCTTAGCTGATTTTAGTCCCGAAATTGTCTTTAAAACAGTGGATTTCCCAACCCCATTGGAACCAATAATTGAAATGATTTCTGACTCTTCCATTTCAAAAGAAATCCCATTAAGCGCCTGAATATTGCCATAAAAGACGTCTATTCCGATCACTTGCAAGAACATTTTATCACCTTATCTAATCTAGTCCGTGCCTAGGTATGCTTGAATGACATCTTGGTTTTTCTTAATTTCCTCGGGCACCCCCTCTGCGATCAAGGTCCCAAAATTTAACACTCCAATATATTCGGAGATACTCATAACAAATTTCATATCATGTTCAATCAAAAAGACTGTATTGCAGATTTCTTTCTGAATTTTCACTAATATATCCGCTAGCCGCTGTTTCTCATTTGGATTCATTCCTGCAGCTGGTTCATCCAACAAAAGCACTCTTACTCCACTGGCCAGAGCCCTGGCAATGTCTATCATCCTCTGCTCTGCATAGGGCAGGCTTGAGGGCATGAGGTTCCTCTTGTCTGCAATCCTCATCAATTCAAGTAGTTGCACGGCTTTTTGCCGCAATAATTTTCTCTCTTGGCGTTCGGAAGGAAGCCTCAAGGTAGAACCCCATATCCCAGATTTGGCCCTGACATGAAGACCTATCATTACATTTTCAATTACCGTTAAGCTATTAAAAACCCTCAGTTCCTGAAAAGTTCTGCAGACACCCAAATTCACAATTTGGTCCGACCTTAAACCATTAATATTTTGGCCTGCCAAAACGATTGAACCTTCACTGGGTGGGAAAACCCCCGAGATCATGTTAAACATGGTTGTTTTGCCAGAACCATTAGGCCCAATCAAAGATGTTAATTGGCCTTCTTTCACATGAAAAGACACTTTATTGACCGCCCTTAACCCGCCGAAATCCTTGCTTAATTCTTTTAACTCTAACATCCCTTTATCCTCTCCATACCTAAAGAGCATCTTAGAGATTTACAAATTCTCGTGGCGGACCGATCCAATAAAATTACACTCCAAAAAAGGGAAGTATCTCATTGCCCTGTAACCAAAAGGCATGGATACTTCCCTATTATTCCGTCCTATTCGATAAGATCAAAATCCTTTTTCTGCAAATTGAAGCGGACAAGGAGCAGATCTCTTGGTAAGGGGTCATTTGGACCATCAAAGGTAAATATCCCTGTTGCTCCGTCATAGTTCTTAATCTTACACCACTCATCTCTGACCCTAGTTCGCTCTCCCTCTGTTACTGGTAGTTTGATTTTGGCATTTCTAGCTGCCTCTGCTGCTAACATCGTAGCATCATACCAGCATGGGTTATCGTAACCAGCAACTTTTAGCCCTGGAAAAAGCTCATCATACTTCTTGTAGAATTTTTTTGACCCAGGTCTTTTGCTAGCACGGTGAAATGTAAATACGCCTATTGTCCCATCCCCTGCCTCACCAGCAGCTGCCAGGGCGTTAGAATTAATATATCCAGACGTCCCGCAAAACATAGACTTTATCCCTAACCCTCTGGCCTGTTTATTAATCAAAGTGCCCTCACGAACCTGGACAGGCATAAATATTGCGTCCACATTGGCTTCCTTGATCTTGGTCAACTGAGCTGAAAAATCTGAATCCCCTCTTCCGATACTCTGCGGAGGAAGTGGTGTTTCTAGTCCTAATTCCTTCACAGTCTTTAGGTACACCGGAAGGCACAAGACAGACCAATCGTCTTTATAGTCATAGAAACACGCAATACTCTTGACATGGAACTTCTCTTTCATGGCTTTAAGTAGATATGGTACTGTGATGGTGTCCGGTGCCGTGGCTCTGAAAAACCATTCGTTCATCTTCCAAGCCCCGATAGTAGACCCGCTCATGTGAGGCATTTTGTACACTTTGGCAAGGGGATTAGCAGCAATGCAGTTTCCCGTACTTGTTGTTCCAATTACAAAAATATCTTTGATCCCTGCGAGCTTCTTGAAATTGTTGACGGTCTGCACTTTCTCGAGCTGGTCATCCAAGATCTCAACGTCCACTTTATACCCATTTATACCTCCTTCACTATTGATTTGTGCTATCGCCGTTTTAATCCCATGGACAATTTCAACCCCTGACTCTGCAGTTGTACCCGTCACACAAGTTGTCACACCCATCATCAGTTTATCCTCTCCATATGCAAGAGAAGATAGACCAAAAGCGACAGCCACGAGCATGCCAATGATCACTGCCATGTTCTTAAAATACATTTTTCTCATCTCTATCCCTCCTTCATGTTGATTTAAAATTATTAGCTTTATTGGATACGATTCCAAGCCTCCACTCATCTTTTTTATTTTGAGGTTCTCACCTCCTTTCTACTGTTTTCCAAAACGTTGCCACCTTGTGATTCTTGCCTAACCATTAGATGACTCTTGCAATGAGCGCACCCTCGCAGATAGCCTCGAGAGCAGTTCGAGGTTCGATACAATCGCCGATCACATAGACATCTTCAAGACTTGGGGCAATTTCCTTCAATTTTTCTAATAAATTCCTCTCCGATTTCAAACCCATTGCCAGAACCACAGTCTCCCCTATAAATTCTTCTTGTTTTCCAAAATGATCAACAATAACTCCTTCATTTGTTATTTCTTTTACCTTCCGATTTTCAAAAACACCGATATTTTTCTCGGACAATTTTTTCATGAGAAACATCTTGTCTCTTGGAGACATATCCCTTGCTACATCAGAAAGCATCTCCAGAACTGTAACTTCCTGACCTGACTCAGCTAAGAAATCCCCTGTCTCTAAACCCGTCTGCCCTCCCCCAATTACAATTGTTTTCTTGCCTAATGGCTCCTTCCCACCCAAAATCTCGGTAGCCAAAAAAACATTTTTTCCTGCTGCCCCGGGAATCTCTGGAACGATCAACTTTGCACCCGTAGCCAGAATGATAATGTCAGGCTCGATCTCCTGAATAAATTCCTTATTGACCTCTTTACCAAGATGGATGCTTATTTTCAATTTCTCAGCTTGTTTGCAGAGGTAATTAATCAGTTTCCCAATTATTTCCTTACCAGGTGGTTTCCAGGCATAGTTCAACTGTCCACCCAGCCGTCTCTCTTTCTCAGCCAAGACTACATCGTGTCCCCGCTCTCTAGCATCAATGGCCGCCCTTAGGCCAGCAGGTCCTCCTCCTACTATAAGAACCTTCTTAAGAGATGTAGCGGGCTTCATCTGTAATTCCAGCTCTTTACCAACGATTGGATTTACAAGACAGGTCATAGGTAATCCGTTTGTCACCCGGGATATGCAGCCCTGATTACAATAAATGCAAGGCACAATGTCCTCAAACTCCCCTTTTTCAGCTTTTAAGGGCAGGAAGGGATCAGCAATCAAACTCCTTCCCATAGCAATTAAATCTGCCTTCTCCTCTGCTAAAATCTGCTCGCCAAAAATAGGATCGTCGATCCTTCCCACAGCGATGACAGGGACATTCACCACTTCTTTCACACCCTGAGCGAGGGGAACGAAGCATCCCCTTGGAAATGACATTGGAGGAGTGGAAACCATCTTATCCGAAATACCTACTGATACATGGAGACAGTCTGCTCCTGATTTGGATAATATACGCGCATATACCCTTGCATCTTCGAGCGTGGTGCCTCCAACGACATAATCATCAGCGGTCATTCGAAAGATAACCGGAAAAATTTTTCCAGCCTTCTGTTTCACACATTCGATGATTTCACACGCAAACCTTGCACGGTTTTCGATATTCCCACCATACACGTCCGTCCGGTGATTGAACCGGGGAGACATAAACTGATCAACTATGTAAGAATGTGTGCCATGTATTTCAACAGCATCAAAGCCCGCATCTTTGGCCCTTCTTGCTGCATCACCAAAGGCTAATACTAGATCATGAATCTCTTCGACTGTTAAAGCTCGGGGGGGAGGGCCCATTCCAACGGGATACGCTGAATATTCCGAAGGCCCCACAGGCTGAATCTGACTGGCCTTCGCCGAGGCTTTAACCCCAGCATGGTGAAGCTGAATCGCAGCCCTAGCCCCATATTTCTGGATAGCTCTAGCAAGCTTACTTAAACCTGGGATAAATCTATCATTGTCTATCAAAGGTTGTAGTGGAAACCCCCTCCCCCTGCGCTCAATAGTTGTATCTTCGACGATAATCAAGCCGGCGCCACCCTTTGCCCTTTCCTCATAATATTTGATCATCCTTTCTGTAACTTGCCCATCTTCAGATCCAAAGCCTGAAAACATTGCCGGCATAACAATTCTATTTTTTATCTTTAATCTTCCAATCTTTATTGGTTCAAATAGTTTCATCATTCCTCCTTATTTTTCAATCTTGCTCACTCAGTAATCTCCTCTACCTCCAGTAATATTGAAACACTGGCCAGTTATAAATGATGATTTTTCGGAAGAAAGGAATAGAATCAAATTGGCAACTTCTTCTGGCTCACCCATTCTCCCCAGCGGAATTTTGGTGAGAAGCTTATCAATTATTTCCTTAGGTACCGACGCGGGCATTGCTGTGTTGATTAAAGCAGGTGCAATGCTATTAACGCGAATACCGTACATAGCAACTTCTTTGGCAAGAACTCGAGATAAACACATAACTCCAGCCTTTGAGGCAGAATAAGCGCCCAGGTTTTCATTTCCCTCCTTTCCTGCAATCGAAGCTAAATTTACGATATTCCCTTTCTTATTATTAATCATAACGGGTACAACATTTTTACAAAACAAGAACATGCTTTTTAAATTAATCCGAAAAATGTCATCCCAATCTTTCTCAGCCAAATTGATTACGGGACCACTGGGTCCAGCAATTGCTGCATTATTGACTAAAACATCTATTTTTCTAAAATCATCTAAAGTTTTTTTAACAACATATTGCACCTGACGATTATCAGAGACATCTGCTTTCATCGGCAAAACCTTTTTGCCCTTTTCCCGAATTATTTGACCAACCTCATTCAGTTCCTTTTCTAAGACATCAACGATTACCAAGTTCGCTCCATGCTTACTGAACTTTAAAGCAGTTGCCTTGCCTACACCCCTTGCGGCACCTGTAACAATAACTACTTTTTCTTCAAACTCAGACAGGCCATTTTTTTCTACCATCTTTGTCTACGCCTCCTTGAATCAAGTTCTTTTGTTGAATCCTGCCAAGCCGCATACTAGTTTTCGTACTCATGTACCCTTTGAGTGTGTCACAGTCTCAATGCCGTTCGAAAACCCTCGTAGACTGCGTCCATGATCTTCCCTGGTTGACTACAATCCCCAACAGTACTGACTTCCTTAATTTTTCCCTCGACTTTCTCTAGTAAATCAATTACCGAGGTGACCCCTGTGGCCAAAACTACAATATCCCCTTTTACCTCCTCTTCTTTCATTTGTTGATCTAACGCGATCACGCCGTTGGACTCAATCCGAACTACCTTCCTCTCTAATAAAACTTCTATTTTAAGCCCATGAATTTTCGAAATAATATCCATCCGATTAATCGGCTCCATATCTAAAGCGATATCCTTCAACATTTCTATGACAATAACTTTATTATTAGCTTGGGCTAAATACAGAGCAGTTTCGCAACCTACAGATCCCCCCCCAAGAATCAATACCACTTTATCCTTTATCTTCCTTTTACCTTCCAAAACCTCCCAAGCATTGAATACTGATCGATTCTTCATTCCAGGTATCTCTGGAATCAAAAGAGTAGCCCCTGTCGCGAGAATGACACTATCCGGTTTGTTCTGGGCAATAGTTTCTGGAGTAACGACGCTATCCAAGCGAACGTTAATCCTCCGCTGTTTCACTTGGTTCACAAGATAGTCAAGAAACCCCGATAGCTTTTCCTTGCCAGGGGGCTTCGTAGCTAAATTAAGTTGCCCTCCAAGTCTATTAGTCTTTTCGTAAAGAATAACCTGATGGCCTCTCTCTTTGGCGGTGAGTGCGGCCATCATTCCTGCCGGACCTCCACCCACTATCAAAACCTTCTTCCTTTTGGGTGTCGGTGGCATGGAGTCCTTTAGCCGTTCGCGGCCTGTCGTGGGATTCACAGTGCAACGAATAGATAAATTTCTGAATATCCGCCCTCCGATACATCCGTCATTACAAGAAATACACGGAATGATATCTTTTTCTTTACCTTCTTTGGCTTTTTGAGGCCAATACGGGTCAGCCAAGAGTTGCCTCCCAAGCGCTACAAAATCTGCTTTCTTATCTCTCAGGATCCTTTCAGCGAATTCTGGACTCCGAATCACTCCTACACCAATCACTGGTATTTTCACGATACGTTTTATCGAGTCGGCAAGGTTTATCTTCCAACCCTCGGGATAGGACATGGGTTCGATTGTAGTCCACAGGGAGTCGTACGTCCCAGCGCTTACATCCAATGCGTTGACTCCATTCTCCTCTAATACCTTTGCAACCCTCTTCGATTCTTCAAGACCCATTCCATTATCGATATACTCATCCGCACTAATACGAAAAAGAATAGGAAAAGTCGGACCCACCTCTTTCCGGATGCCCCGAATGATCTCGAGAGAAAAACACATCCTTTTCCCAAAATCTCCCCCATAGCGATCATTTCGTCTATTAGTGCTTTCGGACATGAACTGAGAAAAAAGATAGCCATGGGCGCCGTGAAGCTCGACTCCGTCATAGCCAGCTGTTTTTGCGCGTATCGCTGCCTCGATAAATTTCTGAATTATTTCTTCTATCTCCGTCGTGTTCAATTCTCTCGGCATGGTATTAAAAAATTTGCAAGGAATCGGCGAAGGTGCCACAGGTTGTATGTTTTTAGAAAACCTTCTATTCCGTCCTACATGGCCCAATTGACAAATGATCTTCGCCCCGTAAGCATGGACTTCTTCCACCAATTCATTATGCCCCGCGATGTATGCATTGTCATGAATGGTTAGACTTTTAGGGCTGCCTACCCCCAAGGGATAATCAACACCGGTTATTTCAGTGACGATCGTTCCTACCTCCCCCTTAGCTCTCTCTGCGTAGTAATCGATTAATCTTTGGGTCACTCCTCCATTTTCATTGGTTAAACGTGTCGCCATAGGGGCCATCATCAGGCGGTTTTTTACCCTCAACGGCCCTATTGAGGCGGATTCAAACATTCTTTTAAATGTGCTATCCCCTTTCCGCATGAAAATTGTCCCCCTCACTAATTAGAATTACCCCTTGGAGAATGCTTCTATATCATGCACAACCGCTTGCCGGTATTTTATTCATAAAGGTCTCTGCTTACCAATGTAGCTTTGGCCGTTCAGAACCGACATAGACTTAAACATTCCTTGGTCAATTTTACTTATGACCTTTCACTTTAGCTGTCGGGTATCCGCAAAACACTATGAACATTTTCTCGCTGCCACTATTTAGGAGTTGATGTTTCCCCACACCCGCAGGAAAGAGTATGGTATCACCAGCTCCCACTTTTTCTTCCTTGGTTTTACCATCTTCAGTATTCCATTGTACAACCCCGCTGCCGCTGACTATAAAATACATTTCCTCGAAATCCTCTGGATAAATAGCCTCGTATTCCTCAAACTTGTCACTTATATGGGTGTGCCACCGGTGAGGAGAATAGCCTGGATTCACCTCTGCTACTCCGGAAAATAATCCTTTTGTAATTACCTTCGGTGGGTATATAATTTTCTTCATCCAGCCGGCATCGGACCCCGTAGCACCGATAAGCTTTAGTGGCTCAATCTCACTCAACCTAAAAATTTTTGCATCTCCCATAACATACCTCCTTTAAAATGATTTTACCAACATGTATAAAGAAAATATCGGTCAACATAATTATTGGAAAATTTCCAGATCCTAACCAACTCCAACTCTGTCTAGTCCATGAAAAATCCACCATTGACATCCAAAATCTCCCCTGTGATGTAGCTCGACATGTGAGAAACTAAAAACAATACTGCATTAGCAATATCTTCCGGCAGACCAACACGACCTAAAGGAATACTCTTTAAAAGTTCCCTCTCAAACTCAGGTGTTGTTGTCTTCATCAGGCCTGTTTTCGTTCGACCCGGGGCGATAGCATTTACTCTTATATTATACTGAGCCACTTCATTGGCCAATGACATAGTAAAATTACTTACACCTGCTTTTGCTGCATTATAGTGTGCTCCTGAGGGGACCCTTAAATCGGTCAACTTCGCGGAAGAAGAGGATATATTCACAATATTTCCACAACCTCTCTTAATCATGTATTGAACGACATATTTTGAACAATTAAAGACGCCTTTCAGATTGACATCAATCACATGATTAAATTCCTCCTCTGACATCTCCACAGTTAGGGTTCTTGTTCCATCCTTTTTTCTTATTGATATCCCAGCATTGTTTACCAAGATATCGATTCTCTGAAACTGTTTAATGGTTGCATCTACCATTTCCTTGACTTCTCGTTCCTTCGAGACATCTAGTTTGATTGGAAAGGCTTTTCGCCCTAGCGATTCTATTTTCTTAGCAGTTCGCTCCACTGTCTCTACATTAATATCCGCAGCTACTATGTCCACTCCTTCTGCTGCAAGAGCGCAGGCAATGGCTTCACCCATGCCCTGGCCGGCCCCTGTTACGATTCCAACCTGATCTTTTAACTTTAAATCCATTTTGCTCTCCTATCGTTCAATTTTGATTTCTTCTTTTTTACTCAAGACCGTAAACCTTTCTTGTCTCACGGAAGTCTCTAGGGCTTTGATAATACCCTTTACGGCTGACCTTCGTTCCTAAAATCTCTTTCAAAACGATCATAGTCTCTGCAGTTTTCATCAATGCTGTTGATCCATTCACAAAAGGAACCCCTGTGTTCTCTATCTTCGAAATTTTATTTTGTGCCAACAACATATTTAGGATGCCACAACCCGAAATAATAACATCAGCCCCTTGGTCAATAAGCTTCTTAGAAACCCTCATAAATTCTCTAATGTGCTCATCAGGCTCTGAAAAAGCCTTCGCCTGTTGCTCAAAAGGGATTACTACATGCTCCATTCCTGCACAACGATACTCAAGACTATACTCTCGTATCAATGGCTCATAAAACTTTTCTTTTAGGAGAGGCATAGGATTGACTATAGCGAACTTCTTTCCGTACATACAGGCGAAATGCATCGAAACTTCTCCAAGACTAGCAATCGGTATATCTAAAATCTCCCGGGCCTTGTGAAGACAGGGGTCGAGAAAGCATCCTATGGCAATTGCATCATAACCTTCTTTTTCAGCACTAATAAAATTTTCCATAATCTCGCGGTTGTTTAGGCTATCGTTGTATATGAAATTCAATTCAAAAGTCCCTCTGCTAACTCCATGAACAGAAAGTTCAAAATCGGAACTTAATACATCCTTAGAATGGTGTATTATGGCGTTCTCATACTCCTTCAAAATTGGAGCTGCTCCCACCGGTGTACTACTTTGCCACCAAATCTTATACTTGGCCATCTTGCTTTTCCTTTCGTTTTTGGGCTGAACTCTTCTATTTTATTGCACTGTTTTTTAAATGAGCCTGTTTTGTACTTCTACTAATTAACTTCTTGGGCTCACTTTTCGAGAGTTTTTAAAGGTGACTTTGAACCTAAGGTTTTTTAACGCTTGATTTGATACCCCTTAACTTGAGTGACATTCATTTTGTTCCTAACTATGGATCTCATGAAAAGAAAAAACATACTTTTCAGCATTGGCGATATGCTCCTTCATCCGTGCCTCCGCAAGTTCTCCGTCTCCCCTTTTTAGGGCTTCGATAATCCTCAGATGTTCCTTAATGGTTTCGGCCGACCGAAAAAGCTGGGCATTGGAGTTGTGATTTAGGAAGAAAATTCGGGAGATCCCTAATTGGACCTGTAAATCTTTTAGAATTCTTTCTACTATCTGATTGTCACCGCTATTAATGATGAAATCATGGAATTTTATTCCGAAATTGAAAATCTCTTGAAGGTTATCACTACACCCTCCTCTTAAGGCATTTGAGTAAAAGTTCTCGAATTCCTTCAAAGCTTCTAGATCCACGTTTTTCGCTGCAAGCTGGGCAGCTAACCCTTCTAAAGCTTTCCTCACTTGGAAGATCTCCAAGATGGCTTTCATTGAAAGAACCTTAATGAAAGCTCCCTTTCGAGGGATGATCTCAATAAGTCCATCTCTCTCCAGTTTAGCGAAAGCATGGCGAACCGGTGTCCGACTCACCTTGAAACTTAATGTAATATCTTTCTCCGATAATGATTGCCCAGGCTTGAATTCCAATGAAGCCATTTTCTCTTTTAAAAGAGAATAAACTTGATTTGTGTTTAATTTGCTTTCCAAAATTTTTGTTTTTTTGTTGGATACTATTTGTAAACATTATGTATACTTGATGAAAACTAAATTGACATAAAAATATTTTTTTGTCAAGAAAAAAATTTTGTCATTTCCGAGTTTATGGGAAACTTTAAGTTAAAAGGTTAAAGAAATTAACTACTTAGTCATAAAGTGTAAAAATTAAGCAGAAAAAATTTGAGACCTCCAAAAAAGTCATTTTCTTCCGTTTGGAGCAAACTCAACCAAGACAAAAGTGTTATAAAATCAATGTCATTTTTATTTCTAATCTACTGAACCCATCTAAAAAATCAAAAATGAATATAGAAAAGAACTTTTTCGAGAAAAGGGAAGATTCCTTAAAATCTTGTTACTATCCGTCAAGGAGATGGGCGAGGTTCTAATCGTACAAATTAATACAGTAGCGAGTTTTCCAGGTTTCAAAATTCCCGGGAATCATTTCAAAAGGCTTAAGAAGCACAAGAAGCGGTTCATTGAGGAGACCATAGTGGTGGAGACGGGAGAGTGGTCTATCAGAAATATCTATTTAAAGGGACAAACCGTAAGCATTTGTGAGTGATTGTTTTAAAGAACAGGGACTTGATTCATCGGGACCGAAAAAAACTACTTTTGTCTAGCCAGGTGTCTCCGGCCAAGATGGGTTCAATCACCTATAAAGAAGCGAGGAAGAAAAATAGCGGTTCAATACAATCCTATACGAGTTGCGCAGCGGAGACCCATAGGAACGAATATTAAAAAATGGTGAGTATGAGTATTATTTTGCTTATTATAGCTGCGATGAGTCTTATTGTTATACCAAGCAGTGTTATAATTTTAAAGATTTAAGGGGATAAGGTTATGTCAACATCTGCAATATTGTGGTCCTTGCGTTGGCGCCATCCTATTTCTCATCAGTTTATTTTGGTCAGAGTATTGAATTTAAGATGCTCGTACACAAAAGAATTTTCTGTTATTGAAGAGTTTTTTGGGGAGGCAGGCTTCTTAACTACGCCATTGCGGATAGAATCTTCAATTTTCTTTTCCGAATAAAATAGCTTCACAAGGTATCAAACAAAATAACTTTAATCATTTTCAGCCATGTTTTGCCTATTCCGCTGATTCCGGCCACTCATTCCGAAGGAAGCCGGCCGGCTGTTCCGAATGAAAGCGGCCACCTGTTCCGATCGAATCCGGCCACCCTGTCGGAGCGAAGCGACGCTGGTGTTTGATATTTTACTTATCCGTCAGTTTCCGTCAAGCATTTGTTTCTTTCGCATGGATCCTCCTTTCAGTTGAATTCGGTGACCGTTGTGAATCAATCGGTCCAGGATGGCATCGGCAATCGTGGGATCCCCGATATGATCATGCCAGTTTTCAATAGGGAGTTGACTGGTGATTAGGGTGGAACTCGATCCGTTACGGTCCTCGATGACTTCAAGCAGGTCTCTTCTTTCCGTATCCGTGAGAGGTGCTAACCCCAGGTCGTCAATCGCAAGTAGATGAGTTTTGGAGAGCCTTTTCATCAGAGTGCCGTAGCTGCCATCGGCTCTGGCTAGAGCGATCTGATAGAAGAACTGAGGGGAGCGGATGTAGAACGTTCGAAAGCCTTCACGGCAGGCTTTCTGAGCGAAGGCGCAGGCAAGGAACGTTTTGCCAACACCTGTGGGGCCAGATATGAGAAGGTTCTGATGGTTGCGGATCCAGTTACAGGAAGCGAGGCCCAAGATCACCGATTTCTCCATCCCTCGGGCAGTTCTGTAGTCGATGTCCTCGATACAAACCTGGAGCTTCAGTTTTGCATCTTTGAGGAGGCGGTTGAGGCGTTTGTTTTCCTTCCAGCTCCACTGGCGCTCGACCAGCATCCCAAAACGTTCTTCGAAGGATAGGTCTCGGAAGGAAGGTTGCTCAAGCTGTTGTTTGAACCCCTCGGCCATCCCGATGAGCTTCATAGCGTATAGTTTATCAAAGGTCTGTTCATTAAGCATGTGCTCTCCTTTCGCAGTCGTCCCAATTTTTTACGTCCACAAGAGAGATGAGGACACTGTTCCTACGTTCGATCCTAAAAATACCGATCGGTCGATGATTGTAATCGTTGCCTGGGAGGTCTCCTAAGAGTTGTTCTTGGACTGAGTGACTGGCCATTTCTTTATAAGACATTTTACAAAAATCAGGCTGCAGCGGTTCTCTGACTCTTAAAATGACCTCACTATTTGCTCTACAATCCATTTTCTCCACCTTGTCCATACCGGGGCATCCCCCTGACACTGCCTTTTCACTGGTAATATTCTCTTCCCCGGAGATTTTCATGCTCAAGCAGGGGGAGACGGGTTTGGGGTGAAGAGGCACTCAAAGGGTGTTGATCCAACCCCTTCTTGAGGATGGATTCTACGTTCTTGTAAGAGTAGGCTTTGAAGGCCAATGCTCGGGCACAAGCCGCTTCCAAACGCTCTGTCGAATACCGCTTCTCCAGACGTAGGAGTCCGAGACAGGAGCGATAACCCTGCTCGGGGTGAGGTCTGGATTCCAGGATGCAACTCACCAGGTTCTGCGTATGAGGGCCAATCTGTCCTGCCCATCGGATGAGACGAGAGGGTGTCCATTCGAGATATTTCTGATGGGCCTTGGGCATATGTTCGGGTAAGGTGGTGTGTTTCCCTTTGAGGTCACTGCGGCGATGGAGGGCAACTCTTCGGCTCTTGAAGAAGACCTCGACCGTGACATCGGTCAAACGGACATCAAGCCTTTCATGAATCAGTTGGTAGGGAACACTATAGTAATGGTGGTCCACTTCGATGTGGTAATCGATATTGACCTTCGCTTTGCTCCATTCAGCAAAGACGAAGCGATGGAGCGGAAGGGGTTTGAGGGCGGGTTTGTCCAGGGTCTCAAAGAGGCTCTTACGGGTGCCTTCGAGTTTTTCAAAGGGGCGATTATTTAAGATTTCCAATTGCACAGCAACTGCCTCATTGAGCTCTGCGAGGCTGAAGAAGGTGTGGTGTCTCAGAGGAGCCAGGACCCAGCGTTCGACCTGTAAGACACCGGATTCGACCTTGGCTTTGTCCCTGGCTTTTCCGACCCGGGCAGGAATAATGACGGCTCCATAATGCTCAGCCATCTCCCGGTAAGTGGCGTTGAGATCGGGTTCATAGCGGCAGGACCGCGTGACCGCATCCCTTAAATTGTCTGGGGTGAGGATCTCGGTGACCCCCTGGAAGAATTCGAAAGCACGCACGTGAGACTGAATCCAGGAGGCAAGATCCTGGCAGAGGGTCGCTTCGGTAAAGGTATAGTTGCTTGCCCCCAGGGTGGCCACAAAGATTTGGGCCTCACGGATCTCTCCGGTCTCGGGATCCGTGATCTCCATGGTTTGCCCCGCATAGTCCACGAAGAGCTTTTCTCCGGCCCTGTAAACCTGTCGGAGACAAGGATCAAGCTTCTCAGTCCATTGATGGTAAATTCGGCAAAACTGACTGTATTGATAGCCATCGGGATTCTTCTCTTTATACTCATGCCAGAGAAGCTGAAGCGTAACGCCCTTCTTCTTTAACTCTTGGTGAAGATACTCCGGGCAAGGCAGCTGACGCTTTTCTTGAGCAACCTCATGAATGGGAGGGAAGAGCTGATGCTCCAGGGAGGCCTCATCGAGTTCCGAAGGGAGTGGCCAACTAAACCCCACGCGTTCGACCCGTTCAAGGTAATCTCGGATCGTACTCCGGCTAATATCAAGACTCTTGGCAATCTGTCGGGTTGAGAACCCCTTTTCATAACGTAAACGTAATACCTCTTTGATTTTGCGCATGGATAATCTCCTTGCTGCCATATATTCCTCCTGAAAGGTTTTTCAGGAGAGTAAAGGCTTTGAGATCGATTATCCAGCGCCGCTTCGATTATCCGTTCAAGGGTGGCCGGATTGCATCGGAATGGCCGGCCGGAATGAATCGGAATAGGTGGCCGACTTGCGTCGGAATGGGTGGCCGGATTGCATCGGAATCAGTGGCCGGAATGCGTCGGAATATGCAATGTTTTGACTTCGGATAAAAAACTCAGGAAATTCTACAAAAATTAGTATTATTAAATCGTTGAATAACCTGTTAATATTTATTGTTTTAAATACTCTAATTTGTCCCACCTAATCGGGTACCCTCTCGTAACCCCTGGGCAAAAATAAGTTGGGGCATTTCGATCAGTCACAACCTCAATTAAATACGGCTCATTCGCCAAAATCGCTTCTGTAATAGCATCTTTAACTTCTCCGGACGCATGAATTTTTTTAGCTTTCACTCCGTAGGCTTCAGCCATCTTTATGAAATCCGGATTATAAAGCTTACCATCATGCTCAAAGGATGACCAAACCTCTCGGCCATAGTTGATCAACTGTCCATGCCGCTCTATGCTTTGTCCATAATTATTAATCAACACCCAAATTACGGGGATCTTATATTCAACAGCCGTTGCCAGAGCATAATTCGACATTAAGAACGATCCATCTCCCACAATTGCTAATGCAACTTTATTAGGCCTCGCCAGTTTCACCCCCATAACCGCGCTGGTAGCCCACCCCATCTGAGCCATTCCGGCATTATTAAAAAAACTGTTGGGTTCATTAACTACAGCGTATCCCTCATAGGCCTGCTGAATATCCCCTGTATCAGTAATGATATTAGCGTCTCTTGGGAGGGCTCGATTCACTTCATAAGCCAATCGATTGGTAGAAATAGGATCCTCTTTTCCTTTCATGTCTGACTCAATTTTTGCCATCCACTCTTCTTTCCATTTTTTTGCTTTTACTATCCATGGTTGACGATTTTTTTCTTGATTTTCCCAATTCGTCTTTAAACTTTCAAAAATCTGTCTTAACACTATCTTTGCATCTCCCACTATTCCCACATCTGCTGGATAGCTCCTTCCTATATCCAATTGATCTATGTTTACATGAATTAATTTCGTGTCTGGAAAATTATAAATGACCCCTTTTCTCCAACCCGATGTATGAGCATCACAAAATCTACACCCGACGGCCAAAACCAAATCAGCTTCTCTTGTAGCATTAACCGCACTCCCCCATCCACTTCGCCCAACAGGACCTAGACAAAGAGGATGACTCTCCGGAAGAATGCCTTTTGCAGGCATGGATGTTACCAATGGAATTTGTAACCCATCCACTAAATCTTTTACCTCATTCCATGCCTCACTGATGAGTGTTCCCCCGCCCGCCACAAACAAAGGTTTTTTGGCCTTCAATAACAGCTTTGCCGCTTCTTTTATAATATCAGGATCACCTCCCATCTTGGTCGTGAGCGTGTCTTTTCTAAACATAGAATTTTCCTCTACCTCAAGCTCATGGGCCGAGACATCAAAGGGGATATAGACTGCAGTGGGACCAGGTCTCCCAGTTCCTGCTAATTTGTAGGCCTGCATTACTTGATATGCCAAAATATCAGGTCTTATTGCATACCAAACTCTTTTTGTTATTGGCCTGAAGATATTCGGAATATCATCACCACCATGAACACTAAGCTCCTCTAAACTTGATCTATCTAAGTAGTGCGTAGGTGGGCCTGTTGGAATAAGTAAAATCCCCGATGAATCTAACATTGCATTCCCTATAGCAGGTATAAGATTTAAAACCCCAGGACCAACGCTAGCCATTACAGGGGCGACCTTGTGCTTTGCCCTAAAATATGCATCTGCCATATGCACAGCTGAGACCTCATGCTTGGGTTGTATCCCTTTTATGTGGGGCTTATCTATCAACGCATTCAGAATGTTCCAAATACCATGTCCATTATATCCAAAATAATATTCAATTCCCAATTTTTCAAAGCATTCTGCTACTATTTGGCCCCCATTCATTTTTTTCATCTTAAATTTCCTTTCTTTATTTTTTTTTAAATTCCTTGGATTATAAAAACTTCCTTTTATTTCCTAAAATCTTGCACTTCTCAATAGGCGTATTAAAAAGGTTCTTACTTCATAATAAGTCAACAAAAACGTTTAAGTCTTTTCTTAGCCTAAAATAAGGAGGATAGGCTATTGGATTCCAAAATATACAAGAAGTTGTCTTGTTTACATATTATTCTGATTTCCAGACATTTTTTCAAGGTCTTTCTTTCAGGATTTTAATGGTTTGACATTTTTTATTGTAGCATTATTTGTAGCATTATGATGAAATACATTTAAAGGAGAGTCAAGTGAAAGATGTTTCGGATGATGTTCTGAAGAACACCTTCAATAAGATCAATTCCGAAGATACCTTTGCAAAACAGATCGGAATGAATTTGATTGAAATCCGAACGGGTTTTGCACGAGCCACTCTTCTCATCACGGATGAGAAAGTAAACATGTATCAGATGGCTCATGGTGG
>Ga0315291_10001608_pt1 | contig 30143 bp, 21 predicted proteins | sample YL17G12_20_MG_FD_203070 | JGI IMG/M metagenome (GOLD analysis project Ga0315291, IMG submission 203070) | Sediment microbial communities from Yellowstone Lake, YNP, Wyoming, USA - YL17G12_20 | ecosystem: Environmental > Aquatic > Freshwater > Lake > Sediment | place: USA: Wyoming | collected...
TGGCGCCCGTCCATACATCCTTCACGTCGGGGCTGACGCCGCCCTCCAGAAAGCGCTCCACGAGGTCCTTGCGACCGTGGCGGGCGGCGAAGAGCATCAAATGCCGGTCGGTGTACGCGTCCTGGGGCTCCGCGGCCGCGTTCCTCGCGAGCAGAAGCTCCACCATGTCGTTGCAGTCCAGGGCGGCCGCCAGGTGCAGGGCGGTCCAGCCCGATTGTTTCCGGGCGTCGATGTCGGCACCTTGGGACAGAAGCAGCTCCACCATGTTCTTGAGGTTCTTTCCGACCGCCTTATAAAGCGCGGTCTCGCCGCTGCTGCTCCGCGCGTTGACGTCGGCTCCGTTGGCAAGAAGCAGCTCCACAACAGAGGTGTGATCCCGGACGGCCGCGAGATGGAGAGGGGTCTCGCCATTGGCACTCGCGGCATCGACCTGTGCGCCTCGGGCGGTCAGCAGCTTGGCAACATCAACCTGACCTTCGGTTGCGGCCTCGTGCAGAGGGGTGTAGCCCAATTGATAGGCCCGTGCCTTCACGTCCGCACCGCAGTCGAGCAGCAGTGCCGCGACCTCAGTCTGTCCCGCGCCGGCCGCGAGATACAGTGGCGTGCGGTTGAACCGGTCTCGCGCGTTTACGTCCGCACCCGCTCCGAGGAGGCTCTCAACCTGCTCGTATCGCCCGAGCCAGGAGGCCAGATGAATCGTGACACGCGCGCCGGCATTCACCAGAAGCTCGACGATGTCCCTGTGCCGCTCGTCCATCGCGAGTACCGCCGGTGTCTGGTTCTCCTCGTCCGCGATGTTCGGGTCCGCCCCGTGCCGCACGAGCAGCTCGACCAATGCTCTGTCGCCTTTTCGCGCCGCCTCATGCAGCGGCGTGCGCCCTTCCTCGTTCCGCAGATTGACCTGGGCTCCTCGGGAAAGCAGCAATTCTGCCACAGCCATCCGCCCCTCGCGCGCCGCCCCATGCAAGGCCGTATCGCCGCCCGGACCTGTCGCGGAAACACCAACACCCCCTGCGAGCAGCGACTCGACCCTTTCGACATCGCCCGCTCCCGCCGCCCGGCACAGGTCCGCCGCCGTCCCCGCCGGTCTCTTCCCACACCCCCCGACCACGAGTGCCACCGCAACTACCAGCGAAATGAATCTCATCGGGTCCGCTCCATTACTTAGCCCCGTGCTTCCGCAGGATTTCGGCGATGTCCGTAAACCCGCGCGCGAGGGCCTCATCCAACGGCGTGTCACCTTCGTAATTCTTAGCGTTAGGGTCGGCACCATGGGCCAAAAACAACTCCACAATCTCTTTGTCGCCCCGGCTTACCGCGATATGCAGGGCATCACCTGCGTTGACGTTAGCGCCATTCGCCAAGAGCAACTCTATGCCCTCCTTGTTGAATTGGGTTGCATAGCGCAGGGGCGTCGCTCCACGTTCATCCCCTCTGTTGACATCTGCTCCGTGAGCTATCAGGAGCTTCATCATTTCCTTGTCCCCAAGGTTTATGGCTTCCAGCAGCAGGCTTTTGTCATCATACGGGTCCCTCGCATTTGCATTGACTCCAGAAACGAGAAGTCTTTCCGCAAGATCTCGCAGTCGATGACGAACGGCGAAACACAGCAGATTCTCGTTCTGATGGGCATCACCGGGAATGATTTGGGCGCCGCTGGCGAGGAGCAGTTCAACTACACCTGCCTTATTCGGATCACCGAACCCGTGCCCTGCATCATACAATGGAGTCCGACCCCACTCATCACTGACATTGATATCTGCACCCGCTGCGATGAGCAGCTCAGCAATGTCCCGGTGCCCCGTAGCGGCGGCAACGTGTAAGGCGGTGGAATCATGCGGACTTCTCGCATTCACGTCGGCACCTTTGGAAATCAGGAATTCTACGACTTTGGTTTGACCGTATAGTGCCGCCGAAGATAGTGGCGTATAGCCATCTTCATCTCGTGCATCAACGTCGCAGCCGTTCGCAATCAGGGATCGGGCGAGCTCGACGTCACCTTTTTGAGCAGCCAGATGAAGGCGGGCTGCAGGCGTGTTATCCTCTGCCGGCTGCTTCTTGCTGCACCCGGCGGCAAGCAGGATGCAGGCCAGAGCCAGATAAGCAAGCCTCTTTGCTTTCATTCCCGATCACCTCCGCGGAGTGCCGGCGAAGATACACGCTTCTGCATCTCTACACCGAGGCGCACGCCCGAGCGCGACGCGTGCGCACGTATATCTTAGCGAGTGGCATTCCTCGCGGCAAGGCGCACGGCTGTGGCGGGGGTGTACGACAAAGAAGTGGCAGTGGCCGAGGTGGAGCCCCATGGGTAGTTCACACGGAATTGGGGCAATTCTGGCATTGCTTGTCATGTCGAGCGGAGCGTAGCGCAGTCGAGACATCTGGCTGCGAATATGGCACTGCGCCCATTCGGGACCAGATTTCTCCGCGCGGCCTTCGGCCTTGGTCGAAATGACAACACCGGGCCACGACTTATTCCGCAGCGGCATTTCCGCCGATGGCGTGCTTGGCCTGCCACAATTTCGTCGTACACCCTGGCGGGTTTACCGGCCCTGGAGGAGGGTGTTGAGCAGGCCGGCGGCGGGGGCTTTGGCTTCGAATTTCAGGTCGGCCAGGCGGGTCTTGCCCATCCACTCGACCGTGACCCGGACGGATTCCTTGCCGGCCTCCTGGGCCTGGGTGATCAGCTTCTCGATGGTCCCGACGTTGTCCACCGGCGTGCCGTCGATGGCCCGGATCAGCTCGTAGGTATTGATGCGGGCCAGGGCCGTCGGCGTGCCTTGCTCGACTTTCGTCACGACCACGGCCGGTTCATCCGGCTTCAAGCGCAGGGCGGCACGGACCTCGTACGTCGCATCTTTCACCGTGATGCCGAGCTTGTCGCTCTTGTACTTGGCGGCGCTGAGCATGTCGCGCGGCGCCTGCCGAATCGTGAACTCCTTTTCCTGCGTCTCGGTGCCGTGGATATAGCTGAGCTTGACGGTCGTGCCCTGGCCGATATCGCCCAGCAGGCTGGTCAGGTAGTTGTCCTGGCTGGGCCACGGCCGCTTGCGCGGCATCTGGATGCCCATCGCCTGAAACTCCTTGGGGATGTCCGCTTCGTCGAAGTCGGGCATCTCGCTCTCGCCCTCCTCGGCCGTCAGCTCGATCGGCCATGGCGCGCCCGGAACGGCGATCTTGAGCAGCACGTCACCTTCCGCCAGGCCCAGTTCGGCCGCAGGCGAGCCTGCATATACGCGGTTGACCACCAGGCCGATGCGTCCATCCTGCGTGGGCTCGCGCAGGCCCATCTGCTTGATCATCTCTTTGTCCGGGGCCGTGTATTCCACACCCAGCCAGGCATGCCGCTTCTGCTCGTCCTTGGCTAAGTGGCGGATGTGCGGATCGTAACTCGCGGGCAGATCCCCGAGGATTCTGGCCATCTCCGCTCCGTCGAACAGACGCACGTCGCCGGCAGATTCCGCATGCCAGGCAGCCGCCATCATGCTTCGGCGCAGCCGCGGGACGAAGGAGCGCTCGTATGCCCGGTACCGGCCCTGCTCGGAGCCGAGCAGGTACGGCTCCAGGCGGCTGTGGTCGTACCGGGCCTCGCCGAAGAAGCCGATGAGATGACCCCGGCCGTCCAGCAGCCAACTGCCGGCGGCAACCGTCTTCTCCAATACCGGATACCATTTATCTTCATACCCCTGGTCCTTGTCGATCCAGCGGCCGAACTCGGTCCGCACGTCCAGGCCGGCCAGCTCGCTCGCGAAGGCGGACCAGAACGGCTCGATCCGGACTACTTTCCCCTCGGCCGGGAAAGGCACGGTGCGGGGCAGCTTGCCTTCCGGCAGCTCGATCACCGTCGCGGCGCACGGCCGGAGCACGCCGCCGAAGCGCGCCGGCACGTCCGCGTCGTCCACCTTGACCGTGATGGTATCGATCTTGGCGACCAGCTCCTTATCCAGAGCCTCGGGAATCAGCAGCTTATTGTCCGCGAAGCCCAGGCCATAGACCAGCGTCTCCTCGCCATCCTCCCTCCCGGCGTACCGCGATCGGAAACGAAACCGGCCGCCGAAGTCGTATTCCTCCTCCTCTTGCGGCTCGAGCCGGGGCATAATCCGGATTTCATAGATGTTCTTGGCGAACTCCCGCTTGATTTGGTCCTCGAGCTGTTTCTGCTGCTCGTCGGAGATGCCGGCGTCGGCGAGAATATCCCGGCCGCGCCAGACGGGCCCGCCGGGGCCGAGATCAATCTGGTCCAGGCACGTGACGCCTACGGGCCGGCCCTCGGCGTTGCAGAGCACGCCCGCCGTGTATAGGCCGGGCACCTGAAGACATGGACCCTGCTCGTCGGTACCGCCCCAGCCGCAACCGTACTCGCACGGCTTGATGTAAACGTGGTACTGCTTGTCCGCCCGAACCGTGGCCACGTAGAGCTTCGTCCCGGGCATCACCTCGCCCTGCTCGGCAAAGGCCAGAGGCTGCCATCCTTCCGGCAGACGGCCCTCGATTTGTACGATCCGGCCCGGCGCTTTGACCAGCAGCCGACCGGCCTTGGCCGGCAGGACGGTACCATCCGGGCCCTGCACCGTGATCCGGTCGATCACCTCTCGATACGTAGGCCCTTTCTCAAAGGCAAAGACCTCGCCCTGGTCGTTGAGAATCACGCCGACGGTATCCATCGCATTCTTGTTGATAATCCGCTGCAGGACGCTTCGCTGCCCGTACTCCGCTCCCTCGCCGTTCATGTAGGGCCGGTCGCTCTTCTTCAGGTGGTAACTGACAATCACGAAGCTGCGGGCCGTATGCTGATGGATTTCCTGCCACGGCTCGCCCTCGTCCTTCTGAGCCGACCGGACAGTCGATGGCGTTAGGTTCAAAGCCGCCACCACAGCCGCCAAGGCCAGCGCCCACACGTGCGTCTTTTGCGTTCGCATCATCTCTATTCCTCTTCGTAATCCCGACGATAGTCCAGCACAATCCATTTTCGCAGTCCGCTCCGCAGCACTTCCAGGACCACTTTCTTCTCCCGCTTCTCGTCCGTGACGATCCGCTGGTAGACCCGCTTGACGTCCTCGATGGTCTCGATGGACTCCTTGTCGATGGTCAGAAGGATATCCCGGTGGCTCAGTCCGGAGTTGCCGGCGTTGCCCGGATAGCGAATCCCCTGGACGAAGACGCCCTTGGCCTTGAGATAGTAGAGCTGCGGGGTCCGGTATTTGTTGATTTCCTTGACGGTCATATTCCAACGGCGGCAGTCGAAGTCCTCGCCTTCGGACGCGCCCTTTTGCTCCGGCGTGACCCGGACCTGCACCGCCTGACCGCCACGCTGCAAGTCCATCGGGACGGGGCCATCGACTTTCAGGTCCGCCAGCCGCCGCCAGATGGCCGGCAGCATCTCGGCATAAGTTCCCTCGACGGACTTTCCCTCCACGGCCAGCAGAATATCGCCCGCCCGGATTCCCGCCTCGGCGGCGGGACTGTTCTCCTCGACCCCGGCGATCAGAACGCCGTGCTCGCTCTCGACGAACGTATTGCTGTGGAAATCCTGGAGCGCCTGCAGACGCAGGCCCGTATACGCCCGCACGACTTTGCCGTCGCGCTTGAGCCGTGCGACGATATCCTCCACCATGGAGGCGGGGATACTGAAGCCGATGCCGCTGCCGTCCACGCCCAGGGTATTGATGCCGACGATGGCGCCGCCGGTGTCGATCAGGGGCCCGCCGCTGTTGCCCGGATTGATGGCGGCGTCCGTCTGAATCCAGGTATTGAACTTGTACTCCGTGTCGAAGCCGATGTAGCGCTGGGCGTTGGAGATGATGCCGAGACTGATGGAGCGCTGGAAGCCGAACGGACTGCCCAGCGCCATGACAAAGTCGCCTTCCTGCACCTTGGCGGTGTCGGCGAACCGTGCGTACGGGTAGGTCGTCCCCTGCGGCGGCGCCGGCAGCTTCAGCAGGGCCAGGTCCGTGTCGCGGTCCGAGCCGATGAGCTGCACCTCGACCTGGCGCTTATCGAACAGGACGCAGTTGATGCTGACGGCCTTGTCCACCACATGCCAGTTCGTCACCGCGTAACCGTCCGGGCTGATGAGGACGCCCGAGCCGAAGACCTCCTGCTGCTTCTTCTCGCCGCTGCCGTAGTCTTCCACGATGGGCTTGACGAAGATCAGGGCGGGAAAGACCTCCGACTTGGCGCGGCTGATGATCGCGCGAAAATCCCCGGGTTCCTGGCCGACCGCCCTGTGTGGAAAGCCCATCACAAGTGCTGTCAGCAGTACGACCACGAAAGGACACGCCGATATCTCTCTCGCGTTGTTACGCATGCGAATCTTCCTTGATCTGCAACGATCTCTACCGATGGCCTCAACCCAAAAACAGTCAGTTGAGACACAGGATTCTGCATCTCAGTCGGGGACGACAGGCTATCAGCGCCTCCCATCTCCGGACTGCCAACCGAAGGTAGGCTAACCATTCACCTCATCTCAGGCAAGGGAATTTTCGCTCCGAACCCGCGACGGGTGTGACGAAGACTCGTGGCAGGCCGTAATCACGTGGAAGCTGGCGCTTTGCCGAGACTCTATCATCCTGAGTGCAGCCCTTCATGGTCTTTGGATCCACCACAAAGAGGATGAAAATGGTCGGGTGGCACCGGCAAGGCCGAAGGCTTTGCCGCTGGCGGAGGGGCGAACCATCGGCAAGCTGGCGCTTGCCGCTGCCACCCAATTCTTGGTAGTGCATTTTGAGAGGAGCGAAGGATCTCGGCGGTGTAGGGGGCAGGCACGGGGGCCTGCCCCTACAAAAGGCAGTCACACACCCCGTGGCGCGTGATTCGAGTCATGGATCACGAGGCGGTGGAGACACAAAGTTGTGCGTCTTTGAGGGGGATGGCGAACCGGCACTTGCCCGTGTTCGGGTCGTTGGGAATCTCGTCGACGACGACGATCCGAGTGGTGATAAGCTGCTCCAGACGCTTGCAGCGCAGGATGGCGGCGATTTCCTCTCTCGCCCGCCTGACGGCCGTCTCGGCGTCGAGGGTGCTCTTGAGTCGCACGAGCAACTCGTTGGCCCCGGTTTGGACGATTTGCCACCTCTCGATGCCGGGCACATGAAGTCCGGCGATGATGAACGGATGGAGGTACTCGCTGGTGCCGTCGGGCCGTTCGAACCACAGGATCTCTTCCGTTCGTCCCGCAATTCGCTCGACGAGCTGAAACGGCGACCCGCACGGGCAGCGGCCACTCGCAGGCGGAGGGGAGGAGATGCCCGCCGTCTTTTGGCTTCCGTCCTCTGTCCTCTGTCCTCCGTCCGCCACCCGTATTTCATCGCTCATTTGATAGCGGATGAGTGGCTGCGTGTAGTTGTAGAGGTTGGTCAGGACCAGTCGTCCGCAGCATCCGGGCTGGGCCGGACGGCCCTTGTCATCGGTCAGCTCAATGCCGTGCCAGTCGTCGAACAGATGGATTCCCCGATTGTGACAGCAGGAGATGCCGATGGCCAGCGATTCACTGGCGGCATAGACATCTATGGGCGTGACCTGGAAGGCGTCCCTGATGGTCCGTGCCATCTCCTCCGTCAGAGGCTCGCCCGAGCTCATGACCCGGGCCGGTCGAATGTGAATTCTCCCCGCAAGCTGCTGTTGGGCGAGAAGGCACAAGCCCGAGCCATAGCCCGCCAGCAGGTGCGGCTGGAAACGCTGGACTTCACGGAGGGTCTGGTCTATCGGCGCCGCGATCGAGAGCGCCTGTTGCCGGAAGGCGATCCCGGGGGCGCCCTGGCACAGCTTGACGCCGCCGTAGTGACCATCGGTCTTCAGGATGAATGCATGCCGGATTCGGCCTATGGTTGGTCTGTACCTCAGGATGCGCGCCCCCACGAGCGCCTGCATCAGGTCCCAATCGCGCCGGCCGTAGACAAAAATGCCGAGCGATCCGGTCGAGCCGGACGTGTGGGCGACGTGATAGCGGCCTTGGTACCGGGCTTTCAAATCGGAGCTATCGCGGAGGAATTTCTCGACGCCCGCTCTCGTGATGGCCGGATCGCACACGAGCGCGTCGAAGTTCGCCATCATGATTTCCTTGTTGATCGGGGGAAGGTCCGCCAGTTGAATCTCATCGAGTACATCGGCGGTGATTCCATGCTCCCGGTAGTACGCGGCATAGAATCGCGACTTGGCCAGAACGTGGGCCACGAGCTTGCGGAGACGCTGTTGCTGTAGTGCCTTGACCTGGTCCGGGTCGAGACGTTCGGCCCGGCTCACCTGCCACATTTTCCAGACTACGCTTGGGATCGACATATTCAGTCGTAGGGGCAACCCGCCGTGGTTGCCCACCGATAGGGCAGGCACAGCGGCCTGCCCCTACAGCCCCATGTTCTTCTTACTCGAATGCATCGTGAATCGCTTGGCCGGCCCGCTCGATATCCTGACCCACACCTCTCACCGTATTGCAGCCGACCATCGATACGCCAAGCAGGACCAACACACACCAAACAACCAAGCTCCGCAAAGGTTTCATATCGTGTACCTCCAGACTGTACGCTTCCTTTATACCGCGCTGGCCGTCAAGGGGCCAGAACTTGTCGCAGGCCCCGGACCAGGCGGCCGATGCCCTCGGCGGCCGTGTCCTTCTCCAGGGCGCCGTAAGCGACGCGGAGCAGGCACTGGCCCCGGACGCCGAACGTGGTGCCGGGAATGACGGCGACTTTGTGCTCCTTGATGAGGCGTTGCGCGAGCGCCATCGGGTCCAGGTCGGCGTGGACGCGAAGCAGCAGGTAGAAGGCGCCGTCCGCGCGCGGGACGGCGACCAGATCGTCAATCTCTTTCAATCGTTCGAGAATGAGCCGGCGAATCGCCCGGGTCTCGCCGAGCTTGTCTTCGCAGTAGGCCCTGCCGGCGGCCATGGCGCCGACCGCGGCCCATTGCGAGATCACCGGCGGGCAGATGAGGACGGTGTCCTGGATCTTGCGGATGGGCTCAAACAGCCGCTCGGGAATCACCATCCAGCCGATCCGCCAGCTCGCGAAGCCGTAAGCCTTCGATAGCGAGAACAGCGAGATAGTGTGTGGGCCGCTTCCCGCCATGGAGCCGGGCGAGAAATGCCTGGCACCGTCGTACGTGAAGTACTCATAGGCCTCGTCGGAGATATGGTAGATGCCGTGACGCCGGCAGAGGTCGTTGACTCGGCGAAGTGACCCCTCGGGGTACACGGCTCCGGTCGGATTGTTGGGCGAGATCGTGACGACGGCCCGCGTCCGACCGGTAATCGCGCGTTCGATGGCGTCGGGCTGGAGTTGATAGTCCTCGTCCGTCGGCACGCACACGGCCTTGCAGTCGGCCATCGTGATCGCCATCTCGTGGTTGAAGTAGTAGGGCAGGTTCAGGATGATCTCATCGCCCGGGTCGGTGATGGCCAGGACCGCGTTGACGAAGCCCATGTTCGCGCCGGCGGTCACGACGAGCCGCTGGTCGCGGCCGAGGCGGATGCCATTCTCGGCGGCGAGCTTCTTTGCGACGGCCTCGAGAAGCTCCGGAATGCCCTGGACGAGCTTGTATTTGTGATTCTGCGGGTCGGCGAGGAATCGCTGAATGTATTCGACCGCCGAGGGCGGCGGCCCGTAGTACGCGACGCCCTGGCCGAGCGAGATCGTGCCGGGATGGGCGCGAATGAGCTCCCCGACGACCGGGATAATCGGCGTCTGCACGGACTGCATTCGAAAACTGTCGTACATCCACGTAGTTCCTGGCTTCTCTCGAAGGTCTCATAAGTGATGGGTGGCAGCGGCAAGACCGAAAAGGTCTTGCCGCTGGGTTCACCGGATTCGTGCGGAACCATCGGCAAGCTGGTGCTTGCCGCTGCCACCCGTACAGTGCGCAATCCTCCGTGGTCCTCCACGTCAGACCGTGTAGGTGGAAGCGGAGGTCGTGCCGCCGCGGCCGGTCCAGTTGGTGTGGAAGAACTGGCCGCGCGGCTTGTCCACGCGCTCATACGTGTGGGCGCCGAAGTAGTCGCGCTGGGCCTGGAGCAGGTTGGCCGGCAGCCGCTCGTGACGATAGCCGTCGTAGAAGGCCAGGGCCGCGCCGATCGCGGGCACCGGGATGCCCAGCTTGACCGCCGTCATGACCACGCGCCGCCACGCGCCGTGCGCTTTCGTCACCGCGCCCTTGAAAAACGGGTCGAGCAGCAGGTTCGGCAGATCGGACCGGCGGTCGAACGCCTCCTTGATCTTGCCCAGAAAGGCCGAGCGAATAATGCAGCCGCCCCGCCAGATGGAAGCGATGGCCCCGTAGTTGAGGTTCCACTTGTGCTCCTTGGCCGCCTCGCGCATCAGCATGAAGCCCTGGGTGTAGCTGATAATCTTGGAGGCGTACAGGGCCTGTCGCAGGTCGGTGATGAGATTCTGCTTCTTGCCCCGGAACACCGCCTTCGGGCCTTTGAGGACCTTCGAGGCATCGACGCGCTCGTCCTTTAGGGCCGACAGGATGCGCGCGAAGACGGCTTCCGCAATCAGCGTCAGCGGCTGGCCGGCGTCGAGCGCCTCGATAACCGTCCATTTGCCGGTGCCCTTTTGGCCGGCCGTGTCGAGGATCAGGTCGATCACGTAATTGCCCTCCTGGTCCTTGACCTGCAAGATGTCGGCGGTGATCTCGATCAGGTAGGAATCCAGCTCTTCCCTGTCCCACTCGGCGAATACGTCGTGCATCTCTTCGTTGCTCATGCCGAGACCTTCCTTCATGATTTCGTAGGTCTCGCAGATCATCTGCATGTCGCCGTACTCGATGCCGTTGTGCACCATCTTGACGAAGTGGCCGGCGCCGTTCTCGCCCATCCACTCGCAGCAGGGCGAGCCGTCCGGGGCGCGGGCGGCGATCTTCTGGAAAATGGGCTTGATATGCTCCCAGGCCGCGGGCGAGCCGCCCGGCATGATGGACGGGCCGTGGAGGGCGCCTTCCTCACCGCCGGAGACGCCGGTGCCGATGTAGAGCTTGCCTTTGCTCTCGACGTACGCGGCCCGGCGGATCGTGTCCTGGTAGTTGCTGTTGCCGCCGTCGATGAGGATGTCGCCGTCTTCGAGATGAGGCAGCACGTGGTCGATCATCTCGTCCACGGGCTTGCCTGCCTTGATCATCATCATGATTTTGCGCGGCCTCTTGAGGCTGGCGACGAACTCCTCGATGGAGTGACAGCCGATAATATTCTTGCCCTTGGCCCTGCCGTTGATGAAATCGTCCACTTTCGAGACGGTGCGATTGAAACAGACGACCGTAAAGCCCTTGCTCTCCATATTCAGGATGAGGTTCTCGCCCATGACGGCCAGACCGATCAGTCCGATATCTGCTTGTGCCATGATCACGCACTCCTTATCCAAAGCCGTATTATGCTTCTTTCCTTCTCATACACCAACAAGCCATTCATGCTACTCCAAAACGTGCCCGCCGGGTAGAGGCTTTTGGAGTTGATGAAGGATTATTGATGACGGGCTGTTGCTGGGCGTCTATCATCATAGATGATGTCAGGACGACCTTGAAATGCGCGGATTCGGGAGCAATCGTGAGGCATCCGGTATGAACGATGATACCAGAAGGCGGGACAAGCGGTTTGCAGTCAAGACCTGGCATCTCATTCTTGCCATCCTGGCAGTATTGATCGTGCTGGTGGGCCTCTACGCCGTGATTCGCAAGGGCAGTGTAAACCGGCAGTTAGAGGCGCTGCGTGCCGCTGGGTATCCCACCAGTCTTGCCGAATTGGCCGACTACAGCAAGCTGCCCGAGGGAACTGCGAACGCGGTCGAGCTGTACCTGCGGGCGTTTGCCACGTTTGTCCGGCCGGTGGATGACGTGAACATACCATATCTCGGAGCCGCCCCGTCGCCGGACAGGGGGAAACCTCTGGCGGAGCCGATGGTCAAGGCGATCGCGCAATGTCTGGCGAGCAACCAGCAATGCCTTTCCCTGTTGCACGAGGCCGGCGGCATCCCGGATTGCGACTACGACTGGGATGGGCGGATGTACACGGCGGGAACGTCGCAGTGGGGCGACCTGAAACATTGTGCCCAATTACTCGTGTTGGAGGCGCTCTACTCCGCGCACGCAGGCGATCCCAATGCGACCATCCAGTGCATCGAGGATGGTCTTCGCTTGGCGGACTCCCTGTCGAGAGAGTCGGTCCTGATCGGCTATCTCGTGCGCGTGGCCTGTATCAGCGTGGCCCTCGGCGGACTGGAACGGAGCTTGAGCCTGACCGCCTATACCGATGCACAGTTGCGGGAACTGGGCGACGCATTGACGGCGACCGCCGACTCACTTGACTTCACGCAGGCCATGATCGCCGAGCGCTGCCTCATGATTGAGATGTGCCGAAATCCGGCGCTGGCGGCCGGTGGATCCGGCGCTGGCGGCACGCCTCCGCGCTTCTTGGGCAGATGGGGATTGGACGACGTTCTGGACTACATGGGCAAGTGCGTGGACGCCTCCCGGCTGCCGCCGGGGCAGCGTCTGGCCAGATTCCGCGCGATCGAAAAGGAAGTGGAGGATCTCTCCTTCCTGCACGTGATGATCAAGATGACCGCGCCCGCCATGAGTCGCGTCGCGGCGCTTGACCTGCGCATGCGGGCTCATCTGGACCTGACCCGCACGGCCCTGGCCGTCGAGCGGTATCGCCTGGCGACAGGCAAGCTGCCGGAGGCCCTGAACGCGCTGGTGCCCCAGTATCTCGCGCAAGTGCCTATCGACCCCTTCGACGGTCAGGCGCTTCGCTACCGCCGCACGGACCCGGGCTACCTCCTCTACGATGTCGGCGAGGACGGCCAGGACAACGGCGGCCTGGAACGGGACCAAACAAACCGCGGCGCCCCCTACGATTGGTGCTTCATCGTGACTCGATAGTCAAAGCGCACCCCGGCCGGACTCTCACGATCATGGGCAGTCTCTGTCCATAGGTTTTGAGTTTATCGCTTTCTGGCCTCCGACACATTCTGGTATAATCGCATCGTCGTCATGGCACCCGGCAATTGACAAAATGGTTCGTCAAGACTTTTCACATACGTGCTGGGGGCCTCAATGCGACAGACTCCCGCCTCGGCAGAGGCGGAACGGGAGTGGACTGGCGGATGAGACTGTAGATTGGCAGCAGGGGCAAGATATGCATCATGACTATGATGACGGCAGACGTGATAGACGATTCAGGTTCAAGATTCGGCACCTGATTCTGGCGGTGGTCACGGCACTGGTGGTGGCGGTGATTCTGCACATGGTGCTCCTGAGCAGCCGTGCTGACCGGCGGTTAATGGCGTTGCGCGCCGCAGGGCACCCGACGAATCTGGCCGAGCTTGCTTTACGCAATAAGCTGCCCATGGGGATGGACAATGCGGCTCCCGCGTATGAGAGCGCCTTTGCGGCCTTTGTGCCGCCGGTGGATGATGCGAATGTGCCGTATGTGGGCCGGGCGGCGGAGTCGCCCGACCGGGGGGCCGCTCTGCCCGAGCAGGTTGCCAAGGCCGTCGCGGACTGTCTGGCCGCCAACGAGAGATGCTTAACACTGTTGCACGAGGCGGCAGGGATCGAGGACTGCCGGTACGACTATGACTACAGGCAGGGGTATCCGCGTTTCAAGGAACTGCGGTCCTGTGTACTGCTGCTGAAGCTGGCCACCATCCATTACGGGCACAAGGGTGACGCCGATGCGGCGATGGCTTGTATCAAAGACGGGCTGTGCCTCGGCGATTCGCTGCGGAAAGAGCCGCTGTTGATCTCTTACCTGGTCCGCATGGGCTGTGTTGGGGCGACCATTGCAGGTCTGGAGCGGGCCTTGAGTGTGGCGGCCTTCACGGACCCGCAGTTGAGGGACCTGGATGACGCTCTGGCCGCGACGGCCGGGAGGCTCGATCTGGCGCAGACTATGGTCACCGAGCGATGTTTCCTGATCGAGTGCACCCGAGACCCCTCGCTGACGGGGATCACGGGGCTGGGAGTGAGCATCCTTAAGCTGCCCGGCATTCGGTCCAGAGCCCTCATCGATATCCTGGACCACATGGAGGATTGCATCGAGGCCGCCGGTCTTCCGTGTACACAGCGCGTGTCGCGATTCCGCGAGATCGAGGCACGCCTGCACGGGCTTTCGATGCTGCACGAGGTGGCCAAGATGCTGGCCCCGGCGATGAGCCGGATTGCGGAACTCGACTTGCGGTGTCGCGCGCACTTGGACTTGGCGCGGACGGCCTTGGCGATTGAGCGATACCGACTGGCGACAGGGAAGGTCCCGGAGCAGTTGGGTGACCTCATGCCGAAGTATCTGGAGCAAGTGCCGATCGATCCGTTCGACGGCCGGCCGATCCGGTACAAACGGAGAGAGCCGGGCTATCTCCTCTACGATGTTGGCGAGGACGGCCAAGACAACGGCGGCCGAGAGCGGAGCGAGGTAACCCGCGGCGCCCCGTGCGACCTCTGCTTCCTCGTGACACGGTAGGCCATCGTCACCAGCGGCTCCAGTGTCTGAGCGTCAGCGGTAGGGTGTGCTGTGCACACCTTCTCTCTGCATGCTACCTGCTTTTATGCTGGTGGCCCTAAGCGGAGAATCCGTGCCTCGCTTCGGGTGGAATTGGCTTGACGTTGCGCTACTCGTGGACGCATAGTGTGGCGGAGGACTGATTATCTGTTCTGTTGGAGGCTTCTATTGCTATGATTGAGAAGCGAACCGTATTCATTCTTGGGGCTGGCGCCAGTTGCCCGTATGGATTCCCAACGGCGAGAGGTCTCAGAGGGAAAATCATTAGGGAATTCATGCGTGTATATGAGCACCTCCTCAATGAACGGGAGAAACTGGATATTCCTGGCATCAACGACGGGTATCCGAGTCTTTCCGAGGCCAAACGCTTTGTTACCTGCTTCGATGTGTCAAGTACCGAGTCAATAGACCTGTTTCTGTCAAGGCACTCTCAATTCGAGAAGATCGGGAAAATCGCCATCGCACTTACCATTCTCGATGCGGAACACTCCAGTCAATTCAGAGAACGCGTGAAGACGAATGAAGACTGGTATTTCCTTCTTTTCAACAGACTGACACGAGAGCTTGCTGGGAAAGATGGTTGTCAAGAATTCGGCAAAAATAGCGTGGCGTTCGTTACGTTCAACTATGATCGCTCGTTGGAGTATTTCCTATTCAATAGCCTTCTTCATGCATTCGAGGGTGCCGACTCCCTGAAGATAGAGGAGCAGATTCTCCGGGTACCGATCATCCATGTCTATGGGCAGATCGCACCGGTGAAGTTGCACGATAGTAATGAGCAGAGATTGCTGAAATATGGGAGGGACATTGACCGTTTTGCTGCGGTCAATTTCCTTAACAACATCGATTACCTGTATGTCGTGCGCGAAGAAAGAACCAATCCTGAGTTGGAGAAGGCACACGAGCAGATTGCGAAGGCCGAGCGGATATTCTTCCTCGGCTTTGGCTATGCGGAGGAGAACCTGGAGGCCCTCGGTCTGCCCGATACGCTTCACGCGGAACACCTTATATATGGGACGGCGTTACACCACACGGAAAGAGAAATCAACCATATTCAGTCATTCTTCGCTCAGGGCTTGGCAGAGAAAGGCCGCCAAGGTTTCACCGAAACCCAAGTGAAGATATGCGACTGGGATTGTGTTCATTTACTCCGGGAGTTTTTGTAGGATGCATTCGGCCGGCTGTCTCAAATCTGTGTGGGGGGAACGGTCCCGGGAGTCAGGCGGTGGAGGATTTCGCCGGCGTGGGGGACGACGAGGACGCCTTCGTGCTCGCGGTTCTCGTAGTCGGCGATGTTGATCTCCTTGCAGCTCAGGTAGCCGAGATTGATTCTCTCGCAGCGTTCGCGGGGAATGCCGGTGGCGAGGACGACGTTGACGCGGGGTTTTTCCACGCCGTTCTCGAAGGTGCCGATGCCGCGCACGTGCGTCGAGTGGGCCATCGATGACCGGGGGACGTCGCGGAACTTCTCCATCTGCTTGAGGAAGTAGTCGCGGGTGTGGTAGCCGATCCGGTCGAGGACTTTGCCGTGCGTGTAGGAGACTTCCGTGATGTGCGGGGCGTAGATGATCAGCGTGCCGCCGTCGGCGACGATGGGCTCGAGCTTGTACATGACCTTGCCCGCCGTCCAGATGTCGTCGTACATCTCGGGACACAGGCCGAGGACCGTGTGGTAGGGCCGGTCCTTGTAGATGATATGGACTTCGTTGGACAGGTCCGCCGCCTTTTCCCAGGCGGGGAGGCAGTCGCCGAGGAACAGGCCCTTGAGCCGGCCTTCGACCGCCACGACGGCGATCAGGGCGTGCGGGATATCGATCAGCGAGGCGGCCTTCTCGACCACCTGGCGCGTCGGGGTCCACTTGCAGCCGTTGATGGCCGGATTCGTGATGATGGCGCCCAGCCAGTGGAAGAAGTTGATGATCTCATCGCCGGCGATGCCGGGGAAGATGTACTTGTGTCCGCCCGAGAAGCCGACGACCTCGTGCGGGAAGACCGGGCCGAGGATCAGGAACGTGTCGTACTCGAAGAGCAGCTTGTTGATGCGGACGTTGACCTCTTCGCGAAAAAGCCCGCCGCTGATTCCCTCGATCTCATCGGCGGTGATTTTGCCGAGGGAGGCGAAGGTCTCGGGCTTGTCCCACTCGTGGTTGAAGAACTGCACGCGGGCATACGTGCTGCGGCGTTCGCTGATCGTCATGGACAGCCGCTTGCAGATTTGCCTTTCGCTGAGCGGCTGGTGCGTCCCGAGTGCGACGAGGCAATCGACCGCCTTGGCCCGCGGGCCCAAGTGCTCGTAGAGCAGCCGGAAAATGTCGCCGATGGGCCCGGAGCGGGTGTTGTCCGGGATCAGGACGAGGACCCGCTTGCCGGTGTAGTCGTTCTTCGAAACAAACTCGTCGATCGCCTCATCAGCCTCCCGGCGATCGACGAAACCATCTTTACTCTGTCGCTCGATAATCATATGTCCACTACCCGGTTCAGATTGCACAAATTCGACACAAGTTTCTTTGATATATCGCTCTCATAAAGGCCATGTCTACACATGGGTTTCTTGAGTTTATCGCTTTACAGCCACCGGCGTGCTCACAATACGGGGCCGGCACCTTCTCGATGCCGACCCCGCGCCGTTCGGCACCGTTGCGGTGCTCGGGTCGCACTCCTGCGGAGCCCTATCCCCCGCAACGGCACAATGATTGTATCCAACTCGCCGGTGGCTTCAAAGCGGTAGACTCCCGCCTCGCCAGAGGCGGAATCCGAACGGTCTTTGATAATCCCATAGCAGACACTCGTCAATGGTGCAGCGTGTACTTGGCGCCTCATCTGTCGCCCTACTTCAACCACGGCGGCTTTTCCGGCAGCCGGCGGTCGAACTCCTCAATCAGTTTCTTCTCATAGGCGCCGGCGTACTGACCTCGGAAGAACCGGTCGAGCGCCTCATTGTGGAATCTCTTCCAGGATTCGTCCTCCGCGCCGGGGTTCACCGGATAGAACAGGGCGTTGTTCGCCTGCGCGACCTTCAGGTCGCCCGGGGCGTCCCCGACCATCAGGACGTGGTTCTCCTTGTACTTGCCTTTCGTCGCATACTGAAGATGCTGGGCCTTGGTACCCATTTCCTGGCCCGCTATCACGGCTACGTACTGGGCGACATCGTGTTCGTTCCATTCCCGCACCAGGGCCTCGCCGGGCGTGGCGGAGACCACGATGACGTCTGCCTTGCCCTGCATCTTGCGCAGGCTCTCGCGCACGAACGGGAAGGGCGGCAGGTCCTTGACGATCTGCTCGATGGCCCAGTTGACCCGCTCGCTCCATGCGAGCGCCAGCTCCAGCTCTTTTTTGGCCTCGCCGTCGGCTCTCGCGATGGCCTGCTTCAGCCCATCGTTGCTCAGCGTGCTGCCGGGGTCGTCCACCCAGGCGAAGTAGTGAGGGAACTGGGGGACTTTGAACCCTCTGGTCTTGACCAGCGGGTGAGTCGGGAGCAACTCAGCGAGAAGCCGCTTAAGGCTCTTGTGCCGGTTGGCGCCGCGGGTCTTGGAGAACAGGTCGGCAAAGACCTTGCATTCGCGGGCCGCCTCGGCGACGGGCTGCAGGCCGAAGCAGCCGATCATCCACGGGCAGAAACATTCCCGCTGCTTGATTCCCATCGTGTCAAACGCACAGCCGTCGGAATCGATGCCGACGAAGAACTCATGCTGGGGCTGGAAGCCTTTCAACACCTGTGCCGGATCGTTCTCGGTCACTTGCTCTCTCCGTACGAATATGATGCCGTCCACCATGGATGAAGCTTTTCGGGGTACCGTGCTATACGCCGCTGAAGGCCGAGAAGCCGCCGTCGACCGGGATGACCACGCCCGTGACGAATTTCGACGCATCGCTGAGCAGCCAGATCACGGTGCCGACGAGCTCCTGGGGCTGGCCGAACCGGCCCATCGGCGTGTGCTCGGTGACGGTCTGACCGCGGGGCGTCAGTGCACCGGTCTTTTCATCGGTCAGGAGGAAGCGGTTCTGCTCGGTCAGGAAGAAGCCGGGCGCGAGGGCGTTGACCCGAATCTCCTTCGAATAGTTCTGGCAGATGTGCACGGCCAGCCATTGCGTGAAATTGCTGACGGCGGCCTTGGCGGCGGAATAGGCCGGAATCTTGGTCAAGGGCCGGATTGCGTTCATGCTCGAGATGTTCAGAATGTTGCCCGACCCCTGTTCGGCCATCAGCTTGCCGAAGACCTGCGTCGGCAGCAGCGTGCCCAGGAAGTTCAGGTCGAAGACGAACCGAATCGCCTCCGGCGGCAGGTCGAAGAAGGGGACCTGCGGCGAGGTCGTTGCTTCCTTCTTATTGCCGCCCGCCCCGTTGATCAGCACGTCCACGCGCCCGAACGCGGCGACCACCTTGTCCCGGGCCTGCTCGATACTGGCCTTGTCCAGCACATTGCAGGGGACGGCAATGGCGGTGCCGCCCTTCGCTTTGATCTCATTGGCGACCCGCACGGCGGCCTCGTCAAACACGTCCAGAACCGCGATCTTGGCGCCGCCTTCCGCGAGCGCTTTGGCCATCGCGCTGCACAGAATCCCGCCGCCGCCGGTAATCGCAATCACTTTGCCCGAAACGTCAAAGATATTCTTCATCAGATTGTCGCTCCGATCATGGACTGGTCGAGTGTGCCAGGCACACCTTCTTCTGTTCTTGCCACAGGGCCAACGTTCCGGCAGAATATACACGAGTTGTGACGCGATTTCAATAAGCCGGGCCTGGCCGAGCAGAAAGCAGCGGCACATCGGGTGGCAGCGGCAAGCGCGAGCTTGCCGATGGTTCTCCGCATAGAGCAGGAAAGATGGACGAGCATGGCCAATTACATCGTAGAGCACTTTGACGATATCGAGGCGGTGAAATGCCCCTGCGGGTTCGCCCGGCGGGCGTTGGCCGTGCCCGACAATTCCGCCGCCACGGTTCACATCGTAGACATCCGGCAAGATGCGCAGGTCCACTACCACAAGGAGCACACGGAAATCTACCTGATCCTCGAAGGCGAGGGCCACCTGGAGCTCGACGGCGAAAGGGTCCCTGTCCGCCCGTTCAGCACGATTCTGATCAAGCCGCTCTGCCGCCACCGCGCCGTCGGCAAACTCCGCCTCGTCAATATCTGCATCCCACCCTTCGACCCCGCCGATGAGTGGTTTGATTAGCACGATTTGTACCCCGGCGGTATAATAGAGATATGATAAGGCTTCAAAGAGATCGGGTCCGATTGGCGAAGTTGGGCGACGAGGACAACGGCTTCGTGGACGCGTCGCCGGCCGAGCGCCTGGCCATGATGTGGGAACTGACGGCCGAACTGTGGTCTTTGCGGGGACAAGACTGTGCTCAACAGCGACTACAAAGACATGCTGCAAGTCTTGTTAGACAACAGCGTTAAGTTCCTGTTGGTCGGTGCCTACGCGATGGGCGCGCACGGATATCCGCGTGCCACGGGCGACATCGACATCTGGGTCGAGCCGTCGGCGGATAATTCGCAGCGGGTGTATCGTGCCCTGGCGGCGTTTGGCGCCCCGCTTCACGAGATCGATGAGGCGACCTTCATCAAGCCGGGCATCGTCTTTCAGATTGGCATCGCACCGCGACGAATCGACCTCATGAGCGCCGTCAGCGGTGTTACGTTCGATGAGGCGTATCAACACCGTCAGACCGTCGAAATCGAAGGGCTGCCCATTCCGATCCTTTCCTATGATGATCTGATCAAGAATAAGCGCGCCACGGGACGAGACCAGGACCACCTCGACGCGGATCGACTGGAGAAGGGGAGGACGTGATTCGCAAGGTCGTGCAGATACATCGTATGGATAGTTACTCGGAGATCCGGCAGAACCTGGAGTATTGGCTGAGCCGGCCGCCGGAAGAGCGGCTGGCGGCGGTCGATGAACTCAGACGCGAGTGCTATGGAGATTCGCACCGGCTTCAGAGAGTCGTTCGAGTCATTCAACAAACATAACTGAGTCGGAGTGAGTCTCAGCGGAGGGCGTAGGCGTAGAGGAAGTCGTCGTGGCGGAGGTAGAGGCGGCCGCCGCAGACGACGGGGTGGGCCCAACTGGGGCCTTCGCCGCCTTTGGGAATCGGGAAGGAGCTGATGAGCTCCAGGCCGGTCGGCGTCGGGCGGACGAGTCCCATGAGTCCCTCTTCGCTCAACATGTACAACATTCCATCGGCGTACGTGAGCGAGCCCTTGCCGACGCCTTTGGCCGTGTATTTGCTGCGGCCGGTTTGCCAGTCGAGGCAGACCCACAGATTGCTGTTGCGGAAGGTGCTGTTGCCGTAGAGGGTCCCGTCGAGCAGCAGGACGCCGCCGTGATGATTGTCGAGCTCCTGGGTACGCCACAACTCCTCCGGCGAGGCCTTGCCGTCTTTGACATTGACCTTCCATTTGACGGAGCCGGCCTGCAGAGTGCTCACGAAGACGCAGCCATCCCGGTAGATGGGCATCAGGATGTTTTCATCCGCGTAGGACTCGTGCTTGACGTGCCAGAGCAGTGCGCCGGTGTCCGCATTGACGCCGATGAGCGCTTTGGCGGTCAGCGTGATGAGGATTCGCAGTCCCTGATGCGTCGCGAGAATGGGCGAACCATAGCCGGCCAGCTCGCCCGTGCTCGGCGCCTGCCAGACCAATGAGCCGGTCTTCTTATCCAGTGCCGCCATGCACGTCTGCGGCCCGCCCGGGCTACAGATGAGGTGCTCGCCGTCGACCAGCAGCGACTCGCACAAAGCCCATTGGGCGGGCTTACTCTGAAACTTGTCGAGAACATTGACCTGCCAGATTCTATCTCCGCTCCCGGCGTCCAAGCACACGAGTTCGCCGAGCGGGCTTTGGTAGTAGAGCCGGTCCCCGTCGATCGTTGGGGTCGCGCGGGTGCCGGGGCGATCTTTGGTCCACGCCGGGCCGTTCGGCACCTGCCACACAATCTTGCCGTCCGTGTTCAAAGCGGTGATGACGGTATTGTTCTCCATATTGCCGGCCGTGTAGATCTTTCCCGAGGCCACCGATACGCTGGCATACCCGTGTCCCAGCCCTTGGGCCGTCCAGAGCAGGGCCGGACCATTCTGGGGCCACTTCTTGAGAAGCCCTTTTTCCGCAGATAGGTTGTCCCGGTTCGGTCCGTGAAACTGGGGCCAGAAGGCCTCTGGCCCGGCCGCACGCGCCGCCGAACCGCTGATGAGCATAATAATAAGGATATATTTCCGGATGGTGGGCAGTGATCTCAACATCTGCACGACTCCTTATTCGTTGCCATTTCTCATAAACCGTTGCGGCAAAGAGCCTCAGGGCCTGCGCCGAGCCTTTGTACCAGAATTTCCCCCGTCTGCAACCATCGATTGCCCGAATCCACCCGGCGGGTCGCGCGACAGGAAAATGGTGGTCGAGGGCACGCGGCTCCACCGAGCCTCACCTCGGTTCGGAGGAAATCTCGCGCCATCTGTCATGTCGAGCAAAGCGCAGCGGAGTCGAGACATCTGGCTACGAGTCTGCCGTAGCGTCCCTTCGCGGCCAGATTTCTCCGCGCGGCCTTCGGCCTTGGTCGAAATGACAAAGAAAGAGCGGGCCTCCTTATGAACTGTCCGCACAGCCGACCGCCTGTTGGGCCTGCCACAAATTTGTCGTGCACACCACCGCTGGGTGTGCGGCTAATTTTCGTGGGTGCTCCTGATGCGGCGCAAGACAATTTCCCGCGCGGATTCTGTCATCCTGAGCGCCAGCGAAAGATCTCTGGCCACGGACCTGTACGTGGATGGGACGCGACGGGGGCTTTTCCTGCGTTGCCCAGATGCTTCGCTTTGCTCAGCATGACAAATGCGCATGGGTCCCCCTCAAAATCTAGTCGCACCCTCTGCCGGTGCCCACATTCTTTTTGACTTGCCGATTCGCCCTGCCGGACGTTACAATAGTCCCAAATCGAAAATGTCGCCGAAATCTATGAGATTCATAGATACGGGGGACCCGGGTTTTCGGGGCGAATTCCCCACCCAGCAGGGGATAAAGCACTTCCAAGCTTGAGCCCGTCAGCTAACCCCGCAGGCATTTGGGAGGGCATCGCACGGGAGAAACAGACTGCCGTGGCATTAGCGGTCTTTTCCTCATTTCCGGCCTGCCTTCCGAAGAAACGAACGAGGAGCAATGTATGGATGCAGTCTATGTTTTGCTCGGGTTGGCGTTCTTCGTTGTTTCCTACGCCTTGGTCGAGTTGATCGCGCGTTTGTAGCGGAGGTGGTTATGCTCTGGGCGTACGTACTCGGGGGCATTACGACGGTGGGTCTGCTCATTTACCTGCTGGTCGCGCTGCTCAAGCCGGAGAAATTCTGATGATGACCAACGAGCTGCTGCAAATCCTCTTTTATTTGGCGGTGCTCCTGCTCCTCGTCAAGCCGCTCGGATGGTACATGGCGCGGGTCTATGAGGGAAAGCCCGTCGGTCTTGAGCGGGTGTTGGGGCCGCTCGAACGGCTGATTTACCGTCTTTGCGACATGGACCCGCAGAAAGAGGTGGGTTGGCGGCGCTATGCCAAGGGGGTTCTGGTCTTCAACGCGCTGGGTTTCGTTTTCCTCTACCTTTTGCAGCGGCTCCAGGGTTCGTTGCCTTTTAACCCGGAGCATCTGCCCGCCGTCAAGACGCACACGGCCTTCAATGCCGCCGTGAGCTTCGTCACGAACACCAACTGGCAATCCTACGGCGGCGAAACCACGATGAGCTACCTGACGCAGATGCTCGGCATGACCGTGCAGAACTTCGTCTCGGCGGCAACGGGGATGGCCGTGCTGATCGCCATGGTCCGGGGCTTTGCCCGGCGCAACAGTGAGACCATCGGCAATTTCTGGGTGGACATGACAAGGTCGGTGCTCTATATCCTCTTGCCGCTGTCGATCCTCTGGGCGGTAGCTCTGATGTCGCAAGGTGTTGTACAGACCTATAGCTCCTATCGCAAAGCGGCACTTATCGAGCCCATTAAGGCTGCCGACGGCAAGATGGTTACCGAGCAGACCATAGCGGTAGGTCCGGCGGCCTCGCAAATCGCCATCAAGCAGCTTGCCACCAATGGGGGCGGGTTTTTCAACGCCAATTCCGCCCATCCGTTCGAAAACCCGACACCGTTGTCCAATTTCCTGGAGTTCTTGGCGATTCTTATGCTCCCCGCCGCTTTGTGCTACACGTTCGGCAAGATGGTCGGCGATGTCCGCCAGGGCTGGGCGGTGCTGGCCGCGATGGTGATCATCTTCTGTGGGATGCTGGCGCTATGCTGGTACAGTGAGCGGCACGCGCCGCCCTGGATGGGCCAGCTCGGCGTCGATACCGCGGCCGGAAACATGGAGGGCAAAGAGGTCCGCTTTGGGGTTGCCAACTCGGCCTTGTGGGCGACGGCCACGACCAGTGCGTCCAACGGGTCGGTGAACTCCATGCACGACTCCTATACGCCGCTGGGCGGCCTGGTCCCCATGGTCTTGATTCAGCTTGGCGAAGTCGTCTTTGGTGGAGTCGGCTCAGGGCTGTATGGGATGCTGATCTTCGCCATTATCGCGGTTTTCATCGCCGGCCTGATGGTCGGACGGACGCCGGAGTATCTCGGCAAGAAGATCGAGGCGTTCGAGATCAAGATGGCGGCCCTCGCCATTTTGATCCCTGTGATCGCCATTCTGGCGGGTGCGGCGGTGGCCGTCCTGCTTCCCTCGGCCCGGGCCGCGACGGCCAATCCCGGTCCGCATGGATTCAGCGAGATTCTGTACGCGTTCTCTTCCGCCGCGGGAAACAACGGCAGCGCCTTCGCCGGGCTGGGGGCGGACACCCCCTTCTACAATGTCGGGCTGGGGCTGGCGATGCTCGTCGGACGATACTGGATCCTCATACCCGCCCTGGCCATCGGCGGGTCCGTGGCCCGCAAAAAGGCTGTGCCAGTGAGTGCCGGCACACTGCCGACGCACGGACCTTTGTTTGTCGGCCTCCTGGTGGCCGTGGTACTCATTATCGGCGCGTTGTCTTTCATTCCGGCCCTCGCACTGGGGCCGATCGTCGAGCACTTGCTCATGTTGCAGTAAGGAGTGAACTTCCGCAAAATGGAGATTAGGCTTACTTGAGGAAGGGAAAATCACGAGGCTGATTTTTCCTTCCGAAGCGGTACGTGCGTGATGCATGATGAGTTGGGCAGATCATTCAAGGAAATCCCAAAACCGATTTCCTTGAATGATATAAGCCTAATCTCCATTTTGCAGAAGTTCGGTGAGGACTGTCAAAGTGGATACGGTGACCAAAGATGTCATGGCGAGCGGAGCGCGGCAACAGAAACAGGCGGCGACCATTGACCGAAGCCTCTTGGGACATGCCCTGATCGATTCGTTCGCCAAGCTCGATCCACGGGTCCAAATGCACAATCCCGTCATGTTCGTCGTCTACGTGGGCAGCATTTTCACGACGATCCTGCTCGTTCATTCCCTGGTGGGCACAGGTGAGGCCCGGCCCGCGTTTATCTTTGGCGTCAGCCTGTGGCTCTGGATCACGGTGCTGTTCGCCAATTTCGCCGAAGCCCTGGCCGAATGGCGGGGCAAGGCACAGGCGGAGGCGTTGCGGAAGACCCGCCAGGAGGTCCATGCCGTGCGGCTGCGGGAGCCGCGCCTGGATGCGCCGTTCGAGATGGTGCCCAGCTCGCTGCTTCGTAAGAACGACGTGGTGCTGGTGAAGGAAAAGGAGTTGATCCCCGCCGACGGCGAAGTCATCGTGGGCGTGGCCTCCGTGGATGAAAGCTCGATCACGGGCGAGAGCGCCCCGGTGATTCGGGAGAGCGGCGGCGACCGCAGCGCCGTCACGGGGGGTACGCGGGTCCTGTCCGACTGGCTCATCATCCGGGTCACGAGCGAGCCGGGTGAGACGTTCCTCGATATGATGATCGCCATGGTCGAGGGCGCCAAGCGGCAGAAAACGCCGAACGAGATCGCCTTGAACGTGCTGCTGGCCAGCCTGACGATCATCTTTCTGGTGGTGACCGCCACGCTGTTGCCCTATTCGGTGTACAGCGTGATGCAAGCCGGGCACGGCACGACGGTGACGATCACGACGCTGATCGCTCTGCTGGTATGCCTGGCGCCGACGACGATCGGAGCACTGCTTTCCGCGATCGGCATTGCTGGCATGAATCGGCTGAGCCAGGCGAACGTCGTCGCGATGTCCGGGCGGGCGGTGGAGGCCGCCGGGGATATCGATGTCCTGCTGCTCGACAAGACCGGCACGATTACCCTGGGCGACCGCCAGGCGACCCAGTTTCTTCCCGCCGCCGGCGTGACGGCCGAAGAATTGGCGGACGCGGCGCAACTGTCTTCCCTCGCCGATGAGACGCCCGAGGGCCGCAGCATCGTCGTGCTCGCCAAGCAACTGTACAATCTGCGCGGACGGGACATCCACCAGCTCCGCGCCTCCTTTGTCCCGTTCTCGGCGCGGACGCGGATGAGCGGGGTCGATCTTCCGGAACATCAGGTTCGCAAGGGAGCCACCGAAGCCATCGAGGCCTTTGTCAGGAGCCACGGGGGAGCCCTGCCGGAAGCGGTGCGGGCGACCGTGGCGGACCTTTCCCGCAGCGGCGCCACCCCGCTGGTTGTGGCCGACCAATCGAGAGTCCTTGGCGTGATCTGCCTGAAGGACGTGGTCAAAGGCGGCATCCGCGAGCGGTTTGCCCAACTGCGCCGCATCGGCATCAAGACCGTCATGATCACCGGCGACAATCCGATGACCGCGGCGGCCATCGCGGCGGAAGCGGGCGTGGACGACTTCCTGGCGGAAGCCACGCCGGAGGCTAAGCTGGCCTTGATCCGCGAATATCAAAAGCAAGGGCATCTGGTCGCGATGACGGGGGACGGCACCAACGATGCGCCCGCCCTGGCCCAGGCCGACGTCGCGCTGGCCATGAACACGGGCACGCAAGCCGCCAAAGAGGCCGGCAACATGGTCGATCTGGATTCCAACCCGACCAAGCTGCTGGAGATCGTGCAGATCGGTAAGCAGACGCTGATCACGCGGGGCGCTCTGACGACGTTCAGCATCGCCAACGATGTGTCCAAGTACTTTGCGATCATCCCGGCCGCGTTCGCGTCCACGTATCCGCTGCTGAGGAAACTGAACATCATGCGGCTGGCCACGCCGGAAAGTGCGATTCTGTCGGCGGTGATTTTCAACGCGGTCATCATCGTGCTCCTGATCCCCTTGGCCCTGCGCGGGGTCCGGTACAAGCCTCTGCCGGCTTCGCAGCTTCTGAAGCGCCATCTGCTGATTTATGGCATCGGCGGCTTGCTCGTACCTTTTATCGGCATCAAGATAATCGATTTGCTTCTGTTCTTTCTGCATCTGGCATGATGGAAGGAGAACACATATGCCTTTGCTGGTGAGACGATCTTTGGTTTGTCTTTCCATAATGGTAGTCATTACGGGCTTGGTATATCCGCTTTTGATGGCGGCCATAGGCTACGTGGTCTTTCCGCATCGAGCACAGGGCAGCCTGATTGTTCGAGGTGACAGAATCGTGGGGTCGAAGCTGATCGGCCAGTCGTTTGAGAGCCCGAAATACTTCTGGCCCCGGCCCTCCGCCACCAGCCCCGTTCCGTATAACGCCGGCGCATCGAGCGGCTCCAATCTCGGCCCGACCAATCCCAAGCTGATGGAGGCGGTCCGGGAACGGGTGGCCAGGCTAAGAGCCGCCGATCCGGAGAACACCCTGCCCGTGCCGGCGGACCTTGTCACCGCCTCGGGCAGCGGCCTGGAGGCCTACATCAGTCCGGCGGCGGTGCAGTACCAGGTCTCCCGGGTCGCGCGTGCCCGCGGATTGACGGTAGCACAAGTCCAGCGGCTGGTTTCCGAGAACACCCGGGGCCGCCAGTGGGGATTCCTGGGCCAGCCGCGAACGAACGTGGTGACGTTGAATCTCGCACTCGACGAACTATCGCGATAATGGTCTAATTCATAACCATGGACCCTCAGAATCGGCCTGATCCTGTTGAAACGCCCCCGGAACTGCGTCCGGGACCCAAGAGCAACCGCGGGCGGCTGACGATCTTCTTCGGGTACGCCGCCGGTGTGGGCAAGACCTATCAGATGCTCGAGACCGTGCAAGCCTATGCCATTAAGGGAGGCAATGTGCTGATCGGATACGTGGAGCCCCACGGGCGCCCGGAAACGGAGGCGCTGCTGCTCGGCCTGGACATCCTCCCGGACCGGATCGTCGAGTATCGCGGGGTCAAGCTGCACGAGTTCGATCTGGACGCCGCGCTCCAGGCCCATCCCACGCTGATTGTCGTGGACGAACTCGCCCATACCAACGCACCGGGATCGAGGCACGTCAAACGCTGGCAGGATGTGGAGGAGCTTCTCGAAGCGGGCATCAACGTCTATACGACGCTCAACGTGCAGCATCTGGAAAGCCTCAATGACGTTGTCACGCAGATTACCGGCGTGGCCGTGCAGGAGACGGTGCCCGATACCATTTTCGAGATGGCGGACGAGATCGAGCTCGTCGACCTCTCGCAAGACGACCTGCTCGAACGCTTCCGCGAGGGCAAAGTGTACGTGCCGGCCCAGGCCCAGCGCGCCATGCAAAGCTTTTTCAAGAAGCCCAATCTGACGGCCCTGCGCGAGCTGGCGATGCGTCGCATGGCCGATCACATCAACCGCCAGGCGCAGCAAAAGGCCGCTCTCGAGCCGAAAGGGGCCAAGCCCTGGCCGACGACCGAGCGTTTGCTCGTCTGCGTCGGACCCAGCCCCACGTCGGCGACCGTGATCCGTTCGGCCAAGCGGCTGGCCGTGTCCCTGCGGGCTCAGTGGATCGCGGCGAGCGTGGAAACGCCCCATACCGCCGACATGAGCGAAAAGTCCCGCCAACAATTCCTGCGGAATCTCCGGCTCGCCGAGCAGCTTGGCGCCGAGACCGTGACGCTCAGCGGGGAACGGGTGGTCGATGGGATCCTGGACTATGCCAGGTCAAGAGGCGTGACGAAGATCGTGGTGGGCAAGACCAACGAACCCTGGTGGCTCCTCCGCCGGTCGCTGGTCAACGAGTTGATTCGGCGCAGCGGGGACATGGATACCTACGTGATCCGCGGCCTGGAAGAACCGGTGGAGGCGACGGTTCCGGCCGGTCCCAAGCTTCATGACTGGTGGGGTCCGCTCTATGCCTTGCTGACGATGGCGCTGGTGACGGCTTTCAATGAGGTCCTGTCGCATCTCGGATTGCGCGAAGCCAACTTGATCATGGTGTACATGCTCGCGGTGGTGTTTGTGGCGGCCAAGTTCGGACGGAACTCGGCCATCTGGGCCTCGATCGCGGCCGTCCTGACCTTCGACTTCTTCTTTGTGCCGCCGTACGGGAGCTTCACCGTGAGCGATACCCAGTATTTCTTCACCTTCGCCGTGATGCTGATCATCGCTTTGCTCACCAGCCGCCTGACGTCCCGGCTGCTGGAACAATCTCGTCTTTCTCGGCAGCGCGAACAACGGACGGAGTCGGTTTATCTTCTCAGCCGTGAGCTGGCCCGGACGACCGGCCGGCAACAGCTTCTCACCGTGGCCCAGCGCCGCTTGATGGATATTGTCGGGCCGGAGGTGACGATTCTTATGCCTGACGAAACCGGTAAGCTCAAGCCGATGGTCGGCGGCGACACCAGCTTTGCGAATCACCCCAATGAGCTGGCCGTGGCCCAGTGGGTCTTCGAGCACAACCGCATCGCCGGTGCGGGGACCGACACGCTGCCCGAGGCCATGGCTCTCTATCTGCCCCTGGCGACTCCCGGCGGTGCCATCGGCGTGATCGGAATCCGGACCGAACACACGGAGCAGTTGCTCGCACCGGCCCAGAGACAACTGCTCTCCACCTTTGCCGGTCAGATTGCGTTAGCATTGGAACGTGATTCCCTGTCGGAACAGGCGCACCGAATCCTGGCCCAGGCGGAGCTGTCCCGCCCCGCACGAGCCGACCCGCGACCGGGCGCCGGCGCATGACTGGGTGTTGTGGCCCTCTGTAGGTCGTGCGTCCCCGCACGACTTCTTGAGGCGAGCGGGGACGCTCGCCCTACCTGCGATATCGCGCCGGGGAACGGCCAAGCCCATGCCACAAAACTTAGTCGCACCCGGATGACTTGGACTGTCATTTCTGACTTGCCGATTCGTCTGGACGGACGCTATGATGGCATAAAATCGAAAATGTCGCCGAGATCTATGGGATTCATAGATACGGGGGACCCGGGTTTTCGGGGCGAATTCCCCACCCAGCCGGGGATAAAGCACTTCCAAGCTTGAGCCCGTCAGCTAACCCCGCAGGCATTTGGGAGGGCATCGCACAGAGATAGGGACCCCAAACGCGCGGTATCGCGTTTGGGAACCCAACAAGCTGCCGCTATGCCGGCGGTCTTTTTCTATCTCCTGCCTGCCTTCCGGGAACAAGATATTGTGAAATCCGATTCCAGTGGCCACCTGACACTTGCGGAAAAGGTCAGCACCAAGGTATTTGGTGCTCCCCGTGACCTTCACGACCCGCACATTCTCCACAAGCTGTCGCTCATCCCCTTGCTTGCCTGGGTGGGCTTGGGCGCAGACGGGCTTTCCTCCTCGGCTTACGGCCCGGAAGAGGCGTTTCGGGCCTTGGGCAGCCATACGTATCTGGC
>Ga0315291_10001611_pt1 | contig 30112 bp, 21 predicted proteins | sample YL17G12_20_MG_FD_203070 | JGI IMG/M metagenome (GOLD analysis project Ga0315291, IMG submission 203070) | Sediment microbial communities from Yellowstone Lake, YNP, Wyoming, USA - YL17G12_20 | ecosystem: Environmental > Aquatic > Freshwater > Lake > Sediment | place: USA: Wyoming | collected...
TGACAGGCATGTCTCTGCTGGTGGTTGGCTCCGTTGCCTTTGACTCGATTCGAACTCCCCACGGCCAGGCGGATGAAATCCTGGGAGGCGCGGCGACGTACTTCTCGGTCGCTGCGAGCTGGTTCACCCCGGTCAGGATGGTCGCGGTGGTGGGAGAGGATTTCGGCGAAAGGCATCTGCGCGTGTTCTCCGACCGGTCGATTGACACGGTGGGGCTGGAGCGCGCGGCAGGGAAGACCTTTCGCTGGCGCGCTGAATACAAGGGCGACATGAACGAAGCCCACACGCTGGAAACTCACCTCAATGTGTTCGAGCAATTTGCGCCGAAGATCCCACCCGCCTATTTAGAGAGCGAGTACGTCTTCCTGGGCAACATCGATCCCGTCCTGCAACTCCATGTTCGCCAGCAACTCCCGCAAGCCCGGCTCGTGGCCCTTGACTCGATGAATTATTGGATCGATGGGAAACACGCGGAACTCGTGAAGGCGCTCGCTGCCGTGCACGTTCTGGTGATCAACGAAAGTGAAGCCAAGATGCTCTCCGGCCATTCGAATCTGCGCCGCGCGGCGGCCGCCATCCGGAAAATGGGCCCTCGCATTTTGGTGGTCAAACGGGGCGAGTACGGCGCCAATCTTTTCACCGAGGGCTCCATCTTCTCTGCGCCCGGCCTCCCGCTCGAAGAAGTTCAGGATCCTACTGGAGCCGGTGATACCTTTGCCGGCGGCTTGATGGGACACCTGGCCAAAACTGGGGATCTTTCGGAAGCCAACTTGCGCCGCGCGGTGATTTACGGTTCGGTGATGGCGACCTTTGCAGTAGAGGAATTCGGCCTTGGCCGGTTGCTGCGCCTTAACCCGCAAATGATTGGCGACCGCTTCCAGCAATTCAAGAGCCTTGCCCACTTTGATGCCTGAGCGCGCCCTCGACGAGGATCCTCCCCACAACACCGGAGCAAGCCTGTCTCTTCGAGAAGTGGCGGCCGTGTGGACCGCTATCCTGGCGGTCGCTATCGCCAGCCTAAGGTTTTTCTATACCCGTGGCCTCAACAACCTTTACGGCGACTCGATGGCGCACATGGAAGGCGCGCGACGCTTCTTCGACTCGCTCACACCCGGGTATGAGGAAATAGGCACCGTCTGGCTCCCCTTGCCGCACCTGCTGGCAGCGCCTCTGGCCATCAACGACTTTCTTTGGCGAACTGGACTTGCAGGGGGAATCGTTTCGACTGCAGCCTTCGCCGTGGCTGGTTGGTTTCTGTTCCGACTCGCCTTCCAGATGAGCCGCAGCCTGAGCGCCGCAGTGCTGGCGCTTGCGGGCTTCCTGCTTTGCCCCAACATGCTTTATCTCGCCAGCACGCCGCTGACCGAGTCGCTTGCCATCCTCTGGATGGTTCTGACCGTTTATGGGCTCTTTTGCTACCAAGAGGAAGGCCGCCTTCGGGCGCTTGCTGGAGCTAGCCTCGCGGCATTTTGCGGGGCGCTCACTCGCTACGACGGATGGTCGTTGCTGCCGTTCGAGGCGTTATTCGTGCTGCTGACGCGCGAGCAGCCATGGCGCGACCGCTTTCGCCATGCTGTTTTGTTTTCGCTCATTGCCGGGGCCGGTCCGGTTCTATGGCTCCTCCACAACGACTATCGCTATGGCAACGCGCTCGAATTCTATAACGGGCCCCATTCAACTCAGGCGCAGTACGCGCATCAGCTTGCCACCACGGCGTTCCGTTATCCCACCGACGGAAGCATTCAGATGGCGGCACGCTATTTCCTGGAAGACCTGAAACTGGTGATTGGTGTGTGGCCGCTGGCACTCGCGGTGCTGGGCCTGATTGTTTGGGCGGTGGATGGTCGGGAGCGCTCACGGCGCGCGTCGGTACTCCTCTTTCTTGTGCCTTTACCGTTCAACATTCAGGGGATTGCCCATGCTGCGGTTCCGCTTTACGTTCCCACTTTGTTTCCGAATACGTACTACAACTTGCGGCTGGGCATGGAACTGTTGCCCGCCGCGGCGATCCTTCCTTCCTTTCTTCTATCCGCTAATCTCGCCCGCCGATGGCGCGTGCCATTGATGATGGCCCTAATCGCCGTTGTGTTGGGCCAGGCGATTCAGACCGCCTCGCCTGGCGCCGCAGAGCTTGCTGTCGCCAAAGAAGGTGTCTTGAACACGCCCTGCCGCTCCAAAAAGCAGCAAGCGGTGATCCGCATCCTGCGCGCGAGCTACGACGGCCAAAACCTCCTGATGACGGCAGGCAAGTGGCCGTGCGTAATGCCGGAGGTGGGCATCGCTTTTCGAAAAACCCTGAGCGAAGGGAATCGGACTTTCCGGGATCGCCTCCGGTCCGAACCCGGCAAGTGGGTGGAGTGGATTGTCCGCAGTGACCGGGACGATGTGGATGCCCTCATGCGGGCTTACCCGGAATCGTTTAAAGACTTTGATCTGATCTATGAGGAGACCTTCCCGGGCGAGGGGAGAGTGGCAATCTATCGACGCCAGGCGCCGTGAATTACCCTTGACCAAGCCGTGTTTTCCGACAAGACTAGGTCGCAACGCCGCTTGAAGATACGACGATGACTAGCATATTCGAAATTCCCTTCGCGAAATTCCACGGGCTCGCCAACGATTTCATTGTTACCGAATCTCGTGGGCTGCCGGAATCTCTGCCCCAGCTTGCGGGTGCGATCTGCGCACGCTCCACGGGTGTTGGCGCCGACGGATTGGTGGTCGTCATGCCGCCGAGAATTAAGCGGCACCAGGCGCGGGTGCGATTCTTCAACGCCGACGGCAGCGAAGCTGAGATGTCGGGAAACGGTATTCGATGCGCCGCCGCGTTCCTGGCGGCCAAGAAAGGGGCCAGAAAACGACTTCACCTGGATACCGACGCCGGTCTCAAGACCATTCATGTCCTCAAATCTGAAGTGGGGAAGTGGCTTTTTCGCGTTTCCATGGGCAAGCCCATCCTCGCGCCGCGCAAAATCCCGTTCAAGGGCAAGTCATCTCAACCTGTTGTCGGATTCCCGCTCCGCACGCAGCGTGGCGTCCTCCCGGTTACGGTAACTTCCATGGGCAATCCTCACTGTACGGTTGTGGTCGGAGACCACGCTGCGATCGACTGGTCGCGCCTGGGGCGCGAGATTGAGAACAACGAACTCTTTCCCAATCGCACGAACGTAGAATTTGTGAAAGTGGTTTCTCGCGATGAGATCGAAGTGCGCTTCTGGGAGCGTGGCGTGGGAGAAACCATGTCCTCCGGCACCGGATCGTGCGCCGCCGTCGTGGCCTGCATCCTCAATCGCCTGACGGACCGCACGGTCGGCGTGCAGACGCCCGGGGGACGGCTGGAAGTCTCGTGGCCTGCCGGCGGCGAAGTCACTCTGACCGGCCCGGCCGAGCAGATCGCTCACGGCACGTATTATTACCGCGCGTAGAGCCCGCCCTCCTCATTGGGACCGAAAGACGGAAAGCGGAATTTGCCGCCCTATGAGCCTACGCTATTTTTTCTCCGCCTCACCCACCATTGGCACAAAACGGACGGGAAGCAAATTCTCCTGGACGACACCTTTCGCGGTGCGGCGAAGGCGCAGCAAATCTTGCGCAAAGCGGCCGACCGGGAGCACCATCCGTCCCCCTTTACGAAGCTGCTCGACCAGAGCGGGCGGGACATGGTCTGGCGCCGCGGTGACAATGATGGCGTCAAAGGGCGCCGCTTCCGGCCAACCCCGGTAGCCGTCACCGATACGCAGGTTCACGCGCTCGTAGCCAAGGTCCTTCAGGCGTGCCGCCGCTTCCTTCCCCAGCGGCTCCACAATCTCGATGGAGTAGACTTCGCGTGCCAGCTCCGCCAGCACGGCAGCCTGATAACCGGACCCGGTGCCGATTTCCAGCACGCGATCCTGGGGTTTAAGTTCCAGCGCCTCCGACATGAAAGCCACGATATAAGGCTGCGAAATCGTTTGCCCGTGGCCGATGGGTAACGGTTGATCTAAATACGCGGCGGGCAGCGCATCCTGTGGCACGAAAAAGTGCCGGGGAACCTTTCGCATCGCGGCAAGCACACGAGCATCGCGTACGCCTCGGTCCGCAATCTGCTCGCGAACCATGCGCTCGCGGGCCTGCCGTTGCGCGTCGTCATCCAGAGAAGCCTGGGGAGAGCCTCCATTCAGCTGAAGGAATGCGTTTCGAGATAAGCCGCAGTTGAGCAGGAGAGCGCTCGACACTAAAAGCCAAATTCCTCGTACGGTAAGAAGGTCTACAATCATACCTCCCTCCGAAATAAACGGATGGTTCGCTCAGGGCCGGACGTACAGATAGAGGGTATGGGAAATTCCGGTCTCCGAATTTACCATGATGGATTTCTCAGGTTCCCAGCCTGGCACCTTGAAATCGTGAGTAACCACCCGCGCGCCGGAGCGGAGGTCGCGTTCCATAAGCGGACGCAGGCGCTCGTTAACGCTGGTCAGCAGATAGAGTGTTACGACCGTGGCGCGGCGCAGGCTAACCTTATACATATTTTCATGGAGGATTTTGGCGTGCTTCTCGAGCCCCAATTCCGCAATGCGCTCCGAAGACTGCTTGTACAGGTCGTCGTCCATCTCGACGCCCACCGCCTCCGCCTTAAACTTTTGCGTCGCCATGATCACGACCCGCCCGTCTCCCGAGCCGAGGTCGTAAACCCTGTCGTGCTCATCAACCTTGGCGAGCTTTAGCATTTCTTCCACTACCGACATCGGTGTGGGAACGAATGGCGCGAGCCGGTCAATCTGCTCGCCGATTTTGTGAGACTGTGCCTCCTGTGCCCGTGAGAATTGACAGCAAGTGAGGACAAATACTGCCAGGATTGCAGCACCAGCGCCGGGTCTGCGCGGTGATTCGGTCTTCGGCATGTTACCCATCCTTTTGTGCGGCTGCGTGGACACAGGTCAAGCCGGAGGAAGTTCAATGTCCGGCCAGGTTTTTCTCACAAACTTCAGGCACCGTGCTAGACCCTTTTTGACCTCCGCCGGAAGTTCCCCCGCAAGACTCCGTTGAATGCCAAGGATCCATAGACCGATCTCACCCAACATCTCCGAAGAACTTGTCCACGCCGTTTCATGAGTCATGCTACGGAGCTCACTGGCTTCAGCGGGAAACCCAGAGTTCATGAGTTTGTCGATGACCGCGTCGAGCTCATCAATAAGGTCCTGGGACTCCCCGGACATCGTCCCTCTTCCGCTCCCGAATGTTCTGCCTCCAGCATGGATTGTAGCCAGCGCGCCAGGCCTTGTCGAGCGGAAGCGGGTTCGAAACATTTTGGAAGAAATTGCTTGCGGACTGGCAACTTCGCTTCTAGTCTGTGACGCTCGGATTTCGTCAGGCCTGCCTCGCCACCTCGACGACCGGGAATTTCATGCAACCTTCTTTGCGCCGCGAACTGACTTATCTGAGCGCCACGGCCATAGTGGTTTCAAACATGATCGGCACCGGGATCTTCACCACAACAGGATTCCTCGCGGGCGATCTCGGCCGGCCGTCGCTGGTTTTGGGCGTCTGGTTTGCCGGGGCGATGGTTGCCCTGGCAGGTTGCCTGGCGTACGCGGAACTCGGAATCAACTTTCCCCGCTCGGGCGGCGAATATGTTTTCCTGCGCGAGGCGTGGGGGCCTGCCTGGGGATTCCTGAGTGGGTGGATATCGTTCTTTGCAGGCTTCGCTGCTCCGGTGGCCGCGGGGGCGCTGGCGTTCTCCGAGTACCTGAGTCACTTTTTCCCCTCTCTTGCTGTGCGCTCAGGGCAGAATGGCGCCGGCGGTGCACTCTCGTGGCTGCACTTCGGCAATGGCCAGTTGTTGGCGCTCGCCGTCGTCGCCACCTTTGCCGTAGTGAATATCCTGGGCATCCATTTCGCGGCGAAGCTTCAGAACGCGCTGACGGCCCTGAAGCTGACGGTTCTCGGAACATTTCTCGTGCTGGCATTCGCCATCGGGGAGGGAAAGTGGGGTCATTTCGCGCAAACTGCGGTGCGCACCTCGCCGCACAGCTTGCCGGCGCAATTTGCAGTCTCGCTGATTTTCGTGATGTTCGCCTACAGCGGCTGGAACGCCGCAACCTATGTGGCGGAGGAGATGAAGACTCCCGAGCGGACGCTGCCGTGGGCCCTGGTCACCGGCACTGGCTTGGTGGCGTTGTTCTATCTCGCGCTGAACGTGGCATTCATTTATGCGCTTCCTCTGGAATCCATGAAAGGCGTGGTGGCGGTGGGCGCGCTTTCGGCCTCCGTGCTGTTCGGTGCGGCCGGGGGAAATGTGTTCAGCGCAGTCATGGCGGTGGGGATTCTTTCCTGTGTGAGCGCCATGGTGATCGTCGGTCCGCGCGTGTATTACGCCATGGCCCAGGATGGCTGCTTTTTCCGCGGCGCGGCGCAGGTCCATCCCAAGTGGCGAACGCCGGTCCAAGCCATCATCTATCAAACTGTTGCTACCACCGGCATGATCCTAACCGGCACGTTCGAACACCTGATGTACTACATCGGGTTTGCCCTGATCCTTTTTGCCACGCTGGCTACTGCCGGGGTCTTTCGTTTGCGCCGCCGCCCGGATTGGAAGCGGCTGCCAGCGGTAAGCTGGTGCTATCCGCTTGTGCCCGCCGTGTTTGTCGGCGCCAGCTCGTGGATGCTGACTTACACGCTGTTCCTGCGTCCCACCGAGTCTCTGCTGGGCTTGTTGACCATGGCCACTGGAGCTTTGCTCTATCGATTGGTGTTCCGGAAAACTAGTCCGCCCCAGCCGGCAACCAATTAGCCGAGATAAGGCGCGAATGGAGATTCAGGCGTCGAGTCCGAATACTGCTTGTGGGCGCACAAATCAATTTCATCCAGTTTAGCGGGATACCCCGCAACCACAGGATGCTATATTAGAGACCTCTTGAAGGACATGGACAGTATCTTTCTTCCCAGTCACTCTGGCTGCCTCGAATGAACTCACCTTTACTTCCGCCGCGCTCTTTTGACCTCCTCATCCATGCATCGGGCTTGAGTCACCGATCGCGACCGCGGCAGCGCTCGGCACTGGTTTGGACCCTTTTTTCGAGCGCGCTGATCTCCGCGCTTGTGCCGGCAGCTTCCGCAGTTGGCGAGGCTCCAGTCTCGTACGTGCTCGACCTGCGCGAACCCCGTACGCACCTGGTTCGCGTTACCATGACGGTACCCGCCGCGCGGCCCACGACGGAAATCCAATTTCCTGCCTGGAATGCCACTTACCAGATTCGGGACTTCGTCAGGAATGTCCAGGAACTCGAGACGCACTGCGACAAGGCGCCGCGTCAACTGGAGCGCGTCGACCTCAATACCTGGCGAAGCGGCGACTACTCGTGCTCAAGCCTGGAAGTCCGGTATGCCGTCTATGCCAACCAGGAAAGCGTATTCGGGGCCGTGCTGAGCGAAGAACATGCCTTCATGAACTTCGCCTTGCTTCTCTTCTACCTTCCGCAGGAGCGCGCCCGTGCCGTCACGGTGAAATTCCTCCTACCTCCGAAGTGGAAGCTGGCAACGCTTCTTGAACAGGGACGGTCGCCCGGTGAATTTGCTGCCTCCAATTACGACGACGTCGTAGACAGCCCGGCGGAAGCCGGGGGATTTCAGGAGTACAGCTACCAGCAGGGCGGGGCCACATATCACGTGGTCGTTCACGCGAATCCGTCCGACTACTCTTCCGAGCGGTTGCTCAAATCGCTCGAGAAGATCACAGCGGTCGAAACAGGACTGATGCGCGATGTGCCGTTTTCGCGCTACACTTTCATCCTGCATTTTCTACAGCAGAGCGCCGGCGGCATGGAGCACCGGAACGGCACGGCCATCAGTCAGGCCGCTTCCGATCTTCGGGACAACTGGGAAGGGCTGGAAACCACGCTCGCGCACGAGTTCTTCCACGCCTGGAACGTCAAACGAATCCGGCCTCAGAACCTCGAGCCGGTGGACTACATCCACGGGAATGACACCCGCGACTTGTGGTTTTGTGAAGGTCTTGCTAGCACTTATCAGCAACTCGTCGTGCTGCGCGCCGGCATGATTTCCCGCGCAACCTTTTATGAACGCCTGGCCGGCGAGATCCAGCTTCTCCAGGACCGGCCCGCGCGTCTTTCCCAGAGTGTCGCGCTGGCCGGGCGCGAAGCCTGGCTGGAAAAATACGCGGACTATTTCCGTCCGGAGCGCAGCATCTCCTATTACAACAAAGGCGCGTTGCTCGGGTTCTTGCTCGACCTCGCGATCCGCGACGCGAGCGCCAACCGGAGCAGCCTGGACGACGTTATGCGCCGCCTGAACGAAGACTTCGCGCGCCGCGGCCGCTGGTTTACACAGCAGGATCTCATCGCCATCATCTCAAACATAGCTCCCCGGTTTGAAGGAGTCGGCCAATTGTTTTCCGACTACGTCGAGGGTACCCGCGAATTGGATTACGACAGATATCTCCGATACGCCGGCCTGCAATTGGTGACGGAGACCACCGAACGGCCGACTCTCGGTTTTCTGAGCGTGCAGATGTTCGACAAGCCGATTCGAGTTGGGTCAATCGAACCGGGAAGCAACGCTGAAAAGAACGGCCTGCAGGTTGGTGACGACCTTTTGGAGATGGACGGTCGCGTTCTCTACTCCAGTCCCGACGAAAGACTTGCCGGAATGAAGCCAGGTCACAAAGTGAGTTTCCGGGTTCGGCGGGGCGGACGGGAATTCTCGATCGAATTCCGCCTGAGTTCGGAAACCCGGACGACCTATCGAGTGGAAGAGTTGAAGCACACTACGCCGGAACAACGACGAATCCGTCAGGGTTGGCTAGAAGGAACGACCGACGCCGCCCTTGGGGAAGGGAAGCAGTGATCCGCGCCTTGTTCGTCACCTTCGTTGCGTGCGTCTACCTTCTTGTCCTGGGAATTCCTCTCGTAATTTACTCAGCCCTCACCGGCCGTACAGACAAGCTCTACCGTGTTGGCGTGTGGGGATGCAAATCCATTCTGTGGCTGGCGGGCGTGCGATTGGACGTGCGCGGCCGTGAGAAAATCCCGGCCGGGCACGCCGTTGTCTTCATGTCCAACCATCAGGGCAACTGCGACCCGCCGGCCGTCATCACCATTCTCCCTCCCGTGGTGGTGATGGCAAAAAAAGAGTTCTTCCGCGTGCCCATTTTAGGGCGGGCCATGAACATCCGCCGATTCATCCCCGTCGACCGGAAGAACCGTGAGCATGCATTCGAAGCGATTGAGGAGGGAATTGAAGCGCTCCGCGCCGGCTACTCCTTCATGGTCTTCCCGGAAGGGACGCGCAGCCGCGACGGCCGCCTGTTGCCGTTCAAAAAAGGCGTGTTCGTCATGGCCATCAAGGCCCAGGCTCCCATTGTCCCGATCTCCGTGTCCGGCAGCAGCAAGATCATGACGAAAGGGAAATTCGCCATCCGGCCCGGTGTGGTGCGAATCACCGTCCACGACGAGATTCCCACCGTGGGTTGGGCACTCGAAGATCGCGAACAAGCGATCGAGAGAGTTCGCCAGGCGATCCTCGGGGGCCTCGCAACCGAGGAGTTACCACTCGCCACAACGACAGCCACCGTCTAGTCAGAAACCGCTATAACTCCACGCCCGCCTTCTTCACATGATCGCGTATCTTCCGGAAGCCCGCATACATCTCCGGCAGGTGTCGGTAAATGGCCGCGCATTTCAGCCACAACGCATTATCCATGGCCGGATAGCCTGAAATGACCTTGTTTGGCTCCACATCGTTGGGGATTCCGGATTGAGCCGTGGCGATCACATTATCGCCGATGGTGAGGTGTCCCGCCACGCCCACCTGCCCGGCGAGGACCACGTTCCGGCCGAGCTTGCAACTTCCGGCTAGCCCCGCCTGCCCGCAGAGGAGGGCGTTTTCGCCGATGTCGCAGCCGTGACCGACCTGGACCAAGTTGTCCACTTTGACGCCCCGCCGCAAGCGTGTCTCACCCACGGCCGCGCGGTCCACGCAGGCATTGGCCTGCACCTCGACGCTGTCTTCGATGACCACGGTTCCCGCCTGCACGATCTTGTAATAGGAACCATCGGCCTGCTTGGCGAACCCGAAGCCGTCCCCTCCCACCACCACCCCGTTCTGAAGAATGACGTCGTTGCCGATCCGGACGCCTTCGCGCACCACTGCATGCGAGTGAGCCAAAAAGCGGTCGCCAATCTTCGCACCGCGATAAATCATGACATAACTCTTCAACACGCAGTCATCACCCAACACCGCGCCTTCTTCGATCACAACGTACGGACCGATGGAGGGACTGCGACCCAGCCTTACACTAGGCGCAATGACGGCTGTGGGGTGAACGCCCGCAGGCCGACGGTAGGGTGGGAAGAAGATTTCCAGGGTCTTCGCAAAGGTCAGGTACGGATTCTCCGAGCGTAGCAGCGCCCGGCCCGGCGCCTGCACCTCCGGGTTGACGATGATCGCTGCCGCCCGCGTAGTCTTTAGCTTGCGATGGTATTTGGGATTGGACAGGAACGTCAGTTCGGTATCCGAAGCCTCATCCATGCCGGCAACCCCGGAAACTTCCAGGTCGGCAGGTCCTTCCAATACGCACCCAAGTCGTTCCGCAATCTCACCCAGTTTCATAGTCTCAATTCCTTTTCTCAGGTTTTCAGCAGCGGCTCCCAAGCGAGGACTGCCAGGAGCCAAAACGGGCGACCATGCGCAAGGCTTTTCTGCCGGTCGCTTCCCGGGGAAGCGTAGCAGCCAGACCGACCTTATGGCAACGCCCGGTACGAAAGTACCGGTACCTTCGTTACCTTGCCGACATTATGGGGTTTAACTGATACTCGGAATCATCCTAAGGCCTTCCCGCTGCTTCAGGGAAGGGAACTGGGAGCCGCAAGGGGGGAACTGGGATCTTGATTGACCTTCCCGCCCGGTACGGACTGCGATTCCAGGCCCGATCTGCTGCGCGGGGGGGGGGTGGCACGAGTTGAGTCTGTCACGTTTTGGGCGCGGGGCTGACATGGGGATGTTCCCTCACCAGCCTTCCTCAAGGCCCCGCTCCCACATTTGTCTGGTGACGTCCACGCTCATCCTCAAGGTCTCGATCGGACTTGCGGGAGTATGAGAATCGAGCTAAGCTAAGGAACGCGAAGCCCCCGGTGAGGAAAGAAACGGTGTCAACATGATCTATCCCCGTGCAGGCGTCAGGATCCCCTTAGAACTCCCGGTGGAAATCCGGTGGAAGAGTCGCGTGGGACGGCAGCGACAGGTGAAAGGGAAAACGTCATCGATCAGCGGAAATGGAATGATCATGTCCGTACCCAAACGGTTGCGCAACCAGACCCCCATTACCATCACGGTCAGGCTACCAATCGAAATGACGAAGGTTCCACTGGAACTGCTCTGCCGAGGGCGAGTGGTTGCCAAGCCTGCCGATTTCGGCGGGTTCGGGGCCATCATCGACGATTATCAAGTCCGGCCGGCCCGACGTCCCGCATGAGACTTGGTTTGGTTGCTTTGGTGAGCATTTTCCCAGACTGCATCGCGAACCTCGCGGTAGAGCTGGGGCGTCAAGGGACAGGCAAGGCATCAGCCCTGCGAGCGGGGGGCTTCTCTTGATCACACGGTGTCGGGGGATGGTCTCAGGGACAGTCCGGCAAACCCAGATTTGAGCCAGCGCGATGCGAGCCGCGAAGAAACTCAAAAGAAAGATCCGCATCCTTATCGCCGACGAGGGAGGTGTGTTCCGCCTCGGTCTCAAGAGGCTCTTCGGCGTCGAGGATAACTTGCGGGTCGTAGCCGAAGCCGACCAGTCCGCCCAGGTGCTCGAGTTGGCAAAAAAGTTCAAGCCCGACTTGCTTTTCCTCCAAGCCGAAATGCTGGGTGATGACCCGGCTGATTTCCTCGGTCAGCTGCACCACGTATGGGCAGGCGGCCGGGCCATTGTCACGAACTCGGGGCCAAGCTGCGACGACGCGGAACGGTACGTCAAGGCAGGTGCGGGCGGCGTCATCATGAAATCCACGGACCCGCCACTGTTCGTCAAGTGCGTCCACAAAGTCATGAACAACGAACTCTGGCTGCCCCGGCAGCAGTCTCCCCTGTCGGCCGAGGCTGCCCCGGTTGCTTCCGAGCCATCGCGCCGGCCCGCCGACACGCTGACCCGCCGCGAAAAATCCATCGTCAGTTGCCTCGTGCAGGGATGGCGTAATCGCGAGATTGCCCTGCATCTCAAGATCACCGAGCAGACCGTAAAGAATCACCTGCGTACGATCTACGACAAGGTCGGTGTCTCCGACCGCCTGGAATTGGCCCTGTACGCCATCCACAAGCGGTTGGAGTTGCCGCCTGTCGCCCCCGTGCCGACCGAGACAGCGGCGTAGTACCGCCCGAGTTGCCGGCGGCCGTCCTCTCCCGTTATTGCGGTTTAGAATCACCCGACGGTTGGAACAATCCGATCTGTGCGGGGGTGTCTGCGGTTTTAGGGCTGACGGCGCCCGTGCGCCGGCTGACGCGCCGAGTTGTCCCGTTGGCAATGACCCCAAGCACCTCGACGCTCGCCAGTGCGCTCCTGGGAACGAAGATTCTGAGGTTGTTGGAATAGAGATCTGCGGGGGTCACCATGAAACCCGGCGGCTCAACATCCAGCAGGTTGTTGGCCATGAGCCCTTCCATCACCTCACTGTCCGTGAACGTCATGCGAACCCACAGGCCGTCCAGCTTGGGTCGATTGCGAATGATCCGTCGTTCGGGCTGCTCCGGGTTTCCTTCGAAGTCCCGTACAAAGTAGACGCCCTTGATGCTGTCAAGAGCGACTTTCAGTAGATGACCCTCACGATCGAGCACTTCAACGCCCTCCGCGCCCAGAAAGCTGTCAGAGTTCACATAGCCCTTGATGATTCCTGAGTCCAGCTTGCGCAGGACCACCTTCTTGCGGGTCGAGGAAGGTACACTCGTGTTCGCCACGGAAGAGCCGTCCGATAAGCCAGGATGTCAACAAAATGCAACTTGGCCGCAGAAACCGGCTTGTGCTAGTATAGGTTCGCTATCGGGCCTGTCAAGTAGGTCGGCGAGAAGGCCGGAGCCTCATTCTTGAGAATTGTTCCTAAGGCAATGAAAAACAAAGGGTTGTCTGGATGTCGAGAGAGGCTTGTGCCCGGAGCGTGCCAGTCCGACCAAGACCGCTCGAAACCACCCCTTCTCGTCAGATTCGGCCTAGCCACGCAAATTTTTCGGGCGCGCAATGCCTGACCAAGCCCAGCCCTGTCAAGCCGATTCTAAATCAGAAGCGAAGGCCAGACGACTCGCCCAACGGGAAGACACAGTGGTGAAAACGGGGGCCCTCCAGGGTAGCCTCCTGACCCGGGCTCCCCTGGCGGCAGAGTTTGAAGCCTTCCTGGACTACATCCGAGTGGAGAAAGGCTTGGCAACGAACAGCATCGATAGTTACCGGCGCGATCTAGTTGGCTTCGCCCAATTCCTGCAGCGCGAGAGGAAAGAGCTGAAGAAAGTCACCCGGGAAGACCTCCGGGGCTTCCTGGCTTCTCTGTATCAACGCGGACTCAGCGCGCGTTCGGTGGCAAGGCACCTGGTCTCGCTGCGGAACGTGTTTCGCTTCCTGACAAGAGAAGGAAGCCTCCGAAGTGATCCGACGGCCGAAATCGACGCCCCCAAGATCGGCCAGAGCCTCCCCAAGTACCTCACGACTACGGAAGTGGAGTCGCTCTTGCGGCAACCGGATCCTGCCAAGCCCGCAGGACTGCGGGACAAGGCCATGCTGGAGCTGCTCTATGCCACGGGGATGCGTGTTTCAGAGCTGATCGGCCTGGGGTGGGAAGACTTCGAGATCAACCTCGGTGTAGTACGCTGCCGGGGAAAAGGAAACAAGGAGCGCCTGATCCCAGTGGGAAAACCCGCATTGCGCGCGGTGGAGGCTTACGTCCAGCACGGGCGGCCCGGGTTCGCGAAAAAGCGGAACGCGTCATTTCTCTTCCTGAACCAGCGCGGAGGGCGACTCTCGCGCGTCGGTTTCTGGAAGATTCTTGCCCAATACGGTCGCACGGCAGGGATTGCCACTCCGCTCACCCCGCACGTTGTCCGCCACTCCTTTGCTACGCACCTGCTCGAACGCGGGGCGGATCTGCGCTCGATTCAGTTGATGCTGGGCCACAGCGATATCTCCACAACCCAAATCTACACGCACGTTCTTACGGAGCGTTTGAAAAAGGTTTATCACGAGCACCACCCAAGAGCTTAGGGAACAGGTTGCAGGTAACAGCAAGGCGAAACGCTGCAACAGAAAACAAGGGAGCGGTGAACATGGTGCACACGCAGGAGGGAACAACGGACCTCGGACCCGGAACTGTAATCTGTACCCTGTACCCTGTCACCTAGACAGAAAATGAGCGACTACAACTTCCTGATGGAAAGCCGGCTTTCTCCTGAGCAAGTCCAGGTTTTGACTCAGCTGAGCCGCATCGCCCACGCCCAGGGAATGAACCTGTACCTGGTCGGCGGGGCGGTGCGCGACCTGACTTACGGCCAGCAAGTGGTGCGAGATCTGGACTTCACCGTGGAGGGCAACCCGCAGAGAATCATTCGCCAGTTGGAAGCGAAGCGACCCGCCACCGGCGTTCCGCCTCCGGCAGGCATCGAGCACCAGCGGGTCGACGCGCGGCTGAATTCCGTAGAAATCACCTTCACGAACGGGGTCCGGGCGGAAATATCGATGAGCCGCGACGAAGTTTACGCCAAGCCCGGGCGCCGGCCTGAAATCTCACCGGCGGCGATTTTCGAGGATCTGAGGCGGCGAGATTTCTCCGTCAACGCCATGGCGGTGTCGCTCCACCCGAATTCCCGCGGGCTTCTGCTCGATCCGACCAACGGCGCGGCCGACATTGAGAAACACGAGTTGCGGGTATTGCATAACCGGAGTTTTTCCGAAGACCCGTCGCGCCTTTATCGGATGATCCGCTTGGGAATGCGTCTGGATTTCAAGCCCGAGGAGCGGACCAAAATCTGGCAGGAGTCGGCGCTGGAAAACCATGTTTGGGAGCGCATGGAACCGGAACAGCAGGGACGCGAGTTGCGCGCCATCCTGCAGGAGGAGAACCCCGGACGCGTGGTCAAGGCACTGGCCGAACGCGGCTTGCTGGCCGGGCTCGACCGGAAGCTCGCCGCGGCGCGGCTGCCCTACGACCATTTCGCCAAAATCCGCAACGTCATGCGCACCGTTCCGGGTGCGGACGCCTTCTTCCTGAATTTCCATTGCCTGGTCGCGAAGCTGGGCGGCGAACAGAAAAACCGTCTGGCGAAGAAAATCCTCGCCGAACATAAAGACATCAAGGTGGCGATGGGCCTGGAGGGAGCCGCCAAGAAGCTTGCTAAGGCGCTCGCCGGCTCCAAAGCCTCACAACCCAGCCAGGTTTACACTTTGCTCTCCGATCAGCCCCAGCCTCTCCGGCTATTCCTGCTCGTCAATTACCCGCAGGCCAAAATTCAGTCGCGTGTGAAGAACTTCCTCTTCAAGTTCCCGGCGGTGCGGGCAAAGCTGCCGCGCGCGGACCTCCTGACGCTGGGCCTGGAGGCCACCCCCAAGTTCGAAAAGATCGTTCACCGTCTCTTCCTTGACCAGTTGGACGGTAAGATCAAGACCCACCCGCAACTTGTCAAGGAGTTCCGCGAGCTGGCGGGCATCAAGGAGCAACCGGCGAAGCCTGCGGCCCCGCCTCCGGTGGTTCACAAGCGCAAAAAGAACTAGCGCGGCGCTGTCCTCCCACGGCACCGGATGGGCTTTTCTGCTAGAATGCTTCGGGATGTCTTCCAGCAAATTCGTTCATCTTCATCTACACACCGACTACAGCCTTCTCGACGGCGCGTGTGAAATCACCAAGCTGATGGACCGCGCGGCGGAGTTGAAGATGCCCGCCGTGGCCATTACCGATCACGGAAACCTGTTCGCGGCGGTGAAGTTTTACAACGCGGCGTTGAAGCGCGGGGTCAGGCCGATTATCGGCTGCGAAGTTTACGTGGCACCAACGAACCGCTTCGACCGCTCGCCCGACTCCGACCGGCCGAACCACCTCGTGTTGCTCTGCGAAAACGAGCGTGGGTATCGCAACCTGGTCAAGCTGGCGTCGTCGGCCTACACGGAGGGCTACTATTACAAGCCGCGAATCGACAAAGATCTGCTGGCTCGCCATTCCGAAGGGTTAATCGGGCTCTCCGCCTGCCTGCGCGGCGAGGTCGCGATGGCGCTCATGGCCGACCGATACGAGGCGGCCCGCGAATCCGCCTACAACCTCCGGGACATCTTCGGCAAGGGCAACTTCTTTCTCGAGGTGCAGGACCAGGGCATTACCGAGGAACATAAGATTAACCCGCAGCTCGCGCGCCTGTCGCGGGACACAGGCATTCCCCTGGTCGTCACCAACGATACGCACTACTTGACTCAGGCCGACGCCCGCGCCCAGGAAGTCCTGGTCTGCATTCAGACCGGGAAGACGATGAGCGACCCCAACCGGATGAAGTTTCCCACCGACCAGTTCTATTTCAAGTCGGATGAAGAGATGTTGGCGCTTTTCGGAGAAATCCCTGAGGCATTGGAGCGCACGCTGGAGATCGCCGAGCGCTGCAACCTGCATCTGGAAAAGAAGGAGCACGTCTTCCCGCACTTCGAGGTTCCGGCCGGTGAGACCCTGGACAGTTACTTCGAGAAGGTGACGCGGCAGGGCTTCGCGGAGCGGAGCGCACGCCTGGAGCGCTTGGCGGCGGAGAAACGCCTGCGCCACGAACTCAAAGAATACGACGACCGCCTGGAGCGGGAAATCGAACTCATCAAGCAGATGCGCTTCGCAGGCTATTTCTTGATTGTTTGGGACTTCATCCGTTTCGCGCGTGATAAATGCATTCCTGTCGGCCCGGGTCGGGGCTCGGCGGCCGGCAGCCTGGTCTCCTACTCGCTGCACATCACGGACATTGACCCCTTGCAGAACGATTTGCTTTTCGAACGCTTCCTCAACCCGGAGCGCATCAGCTTCCCTGATATCGACATCGACTTCTGCATGCGGCGGCGTGGGGAAGTTATCAATTACGTGACGGAGAAATACGGGCGCGACAACGTCAGCCAGATCATCACCTTCGGCACGATGGGGGCCAAGGCCGTGATCCGCGACGCCGGGCGCGCGCTGGATTTGCCCTTCGCCGAAGTCGACCGCATTGCCAAGTTGGTGCCCAACACTCTCAACATCACTCTGGCCGATGCCCTGGCGACAGCGCCGGAACTTCGCCAAGCCAAAGAGCGCGACCCGCGTGTGGCCGAACTCTTGACCATTGCCGACCGGCTGGAGGGCCTGGCGCGTCACGCCTCGACGCACGCCGCAGGCGTGGTTATCTCTCCCCAGCCGCTGCAAGAGATCGTCCCGCTCTACAAGAGCAACAAGGATGAAATCACCACCCAGTACGCGATGGACGACCTAGAGAAAATCGGCCTGCTCAAAATGGATTTCCTGGGGCTGACCACCTTGACCGTGCTGGACGACTGCCAGAGGCTGATCGAGGCAACGCACAGCGAAACGCTCGACCTGGACAACCTGCCTCTCGACGACGGGGAAGCGTACGCGCTGCTCGGCAAGGGCCTTACGGCGGGCATCTTCCAATTTGAAAGCCGCGGCATGACGGACATCCTGCGGCGCGTCAAACCCAACCGCCTCGCCGACCTCACGGCGTTGAACGCGCTTTACCGACCTGGTCCTATCCAGGGTGGCATGATTGACGACTTCATCGCGCGGAAGACGGGCCGCAAGCGGGTAACGTACGACCTTCCGCAATTAAAGGACATCCTCGAAGAAACCTACGGCGTGATTGTTTACCAGGAACAGGTAATGCAGATTGCCGCGAGCATCGCGGGCTTTACCCTGGGCGAGGCCGACGTCCTGCGCCGCGCCATGGGGAAGAAGAAGCACGAAGAGATGGTGGCGATGAAAGAGAAGTTCCTGGCCGGGGCGCGCAAGAACGGAGTCCCTCCGCAAAAGGCTGAGAAACTCTTCGATCTGGTGGAACAATTCGCGGGCTACGGCTTCAACAAGTCCCACTCGGCGGCCTACGCGCTCATCGCCTACCAGACCGCCTATTTGAAGGCCCATTATCCGGTGGAGTTCATGTCGGCGCTGCTCACGTCGGAGATCGGCAACCAGGACAAGCTCACTCAATACTTGAACGAATGCCGGGACATGGGAATCAAGATCCTCCCGCCGGACGTCAACTCGAGCGAGCTGGCCTTCACGCCCGCAGAGAAAAGCATTCGCTTCGGCTTGACGGCCATCAAGAACGTGGGCGAAGCCGCCATCGATTCCGTGCTGTCGGCACGCTGGAAGCTGGGACGCTTTGATAGTCTGCACCAATTCTGCGAGAATGTTGACCTTCGCCTGCTGAACAAACGCGTGATCGAGAGCCTGATCAAGGCGGGGGCGATGGACTCGCTGGGAGCGCGACGCGCCCAGATGATGGCAGTGCTCGACCGCGCCATGGAACTCGGCGCGCGGCGACAACGCGAGGCTGCCAGTGGCCAGCACGGTCTGTTTATGGACGGGACCGAACCTCAGCACCCGGCGCCCGTGCAGTTGCCCGACAGTCCGGAATGGGGCGAGACGGAGCGCCTGGCGGCAGAGAAGGAAGTTTTGGGTTTCTACGTCACTGGCCACCCGCTCGAGAAATATGCCGCGCGGCTGGCGAGCCTGACGCGGAACGACAGTGCTTCGCTCGATTCACTCGAGCACGAATCGCCCGTGACCCTGGCGGGGATTCTGACCAACCTGCGAGTGAGGCCGAGCAAGAGGGGCGATTTGTGGGCGAGTGCGAATCTGGAGGACATGCGCGGCGCGGTCGAGTTGCTGGTCTTTCCACAGGCTTTGCAGCAACTCCAGGGCGTGCTCAAGCCCGACACAGCGCTGCTCATCAAAGGCCGCGTGCGGCATGAGGAGAATGCTCGGCCCAAAGTAGTGGTGAGCGAAGCACGGCCACTGGAGATGGCTGCGAACGGCTCGAAGTCCGAGCTGCTGATTCGCGTCAACCTCGCCGCAGCGGGAGAAACCGTCGTTGAGGAATTGGAAAAGCTGCTGGCCAAGTATCCGGGCGAGAACCCCGTGGTCTTCGAGCTGTTCCGGCCAGGGGATTTTCAGGCGCGCCTTCGCCCGCGCAAGGCCCGTGCGGTGAAGGCAGAAGGCGAATTGCTTAGTCGCCTTAGGGAGATCTGCGGCGCGGAGGCCCTTCCCCTCGAAAAGGACGGGAGTAGGGAGTAGCGCACAAAGCATAAAACGACTTTTTCACCTGTAACCTGTCCCCGATAACCTGTAACCTGTTTTCATGGCAGATTCACGCGGACAAACCGCAGTTGCGCAGGAACTCGAGCGGCAGATCGCCGAGCTGGAAACGAGCTCCGACTCCGAGGCCGCGCTGGAGGAGGTCGACCGCCTCCGCCAGCAGCTCGACGCGATTCGGCAGGGGCCCTCCGGAGAGAACAAAGACGCTTGGGCGCGCGTCCTGTTGGCCCGGCACCCGCAACGTCCCTACACACTCGACTATATCCAATTACTCTTTACGGATTTCATGGAATTGCACGGCGACCGCCGCTTTGCCGAAGACCCGGCGATGGTGTGCGGCCTCGCATCCTTTGAGGGACAATCCATAATGGTCGTGGGCCACCAAAAGGGCCGCGACACCAAACTGAAACTGCTGCGCAACTTCGGTATGACCAAACCCGAGGGCTATCGCAAGGCTCTGCGCTTGATGCAGCTCGCCGCGAAATTCGGTGTGCCCATCATCACGCTGGTGGACACGCCGGGCGCCTACCCGGGCATTGGCGCCGAAGAACGCGGCCAGGCCCAAGCCATCGCCTATAACTTGAAAGAAATTCCCAAGTTGCGCGTGCCCATCATCGTGTTAATCCACGGCGAAGGGGGCAGCGGAGGCGCGCTTGCCATTGCCATCGGCGACAAGGTGCTGATGCATGAAAACGCTATCTATTCTGTGATCTCTCCTGAAAGCTGCTCATCCATTCTGTGGCGCGACTGGGACCACAAGCAGGAGGCCGCGCGCATCCTGAAATTGACCGCCGAAGACCTGCACAAATTCGGCATCGTGGACCAGATTGTCCCCGAGCCCTCTGGCGGGGCCCACGAGGATCACGCCCAAGCCGCCGCGCTGCTGCGCCCGGTGTTGGCCGACGCCCTGCGCGAGCTCTCAGCGTTCTCTCCCACCGAACTCCTCCGCCGCCGCCACGAACGCCTGCGCCAACTGGCGACGTTCGTCGCTGAGAGCTGAATGCGGCTAGTAACCCCACCCCGCCACAGTCGAATCGGGGTCACGACGAAGAAGGCTTTGTTGTCGAGCAGGGTTTCCCCCGCGCCGGCCGCGCAACTGACGGTTGACTTTACGTCGATGATTGGACTCCACCGCACCACCTGACGATGAAACCCGTGTGACTGCCTCGAAACTCTCTGATAGCGCTCTTACCATCTCTTGGCCCCGGATCGTTCTCGATTTTTGCGAAATAAAGTGCTTGACATGACTACAGAGTTCTGGTAAATGAGATATCGACCTGGACTGGACAGGTCATTTTATTGACACGTTAGTGTAAGCGCTTCCAGGTTTGGTAATCCGGTTTGACTTCGCGCTCCCACCTTCCCCTATGGCGGGGCGGCAACCCCCTCCGCCATCGGCGGCCGGCGGTTAGCGTTACTTCTTGGCGTCGAGCGTCAGGTCCTTTCTCACAACTGATGCATGGAGGTAGGTTATGAAGAAGTGTATGATCTTCCTGAGTCTGTTTCCCCTGCTCTTTGGGTGCTCACTCACCTGGGCTCAATTCACCGCCGGCACGATCTTAGGGACTGTTTCCGACCCCAGTGGCGCCGCCGTCCCGGGGGCCAAAGTCGTGGCCACGAATCTCGACACCGGGTTTGCGCGCGCGGCAGAGACCACCCAGGCCGGTGACTACATGATGTCCAACATGCCGCTGGGCAGATATCAGATCACGGCCGAGGCTTCGGGATTCAAGAAAGCCGTCGTGGGGCCCGTCACCCTCGTCGTGGACCAGAAGCTGCGCTCCGATTTCAAATTGGAACTCGGCAGCCTCACCCAGGTGGTGGAAGTCACCGGAGTGGGCGCAACTCTGCTCCAAACTGAGCAACCGGACATGAACCAGATTGTGCAAGAAAAGGAGATCAGAGGACTGCCCCTCAACGGAAGAGATTTCTTTGCGCTCCTGATGCTTTCCAACGGTCTGCAAGACACCTCAAACGACCAAGGAGGCGCGACCACGAATGTCACCTTTTCGGTGAACGGAATGCGTCCGGAAGCGAACTCGGTGACTTTGGACGGTATCGAGATGTCGAGTATCCGTGAATCGGACGTCGACCTCCGCCCCAACCTCGATGCGATTAGCGAGTTCAAAGTGCTTACCTCAACTTTCTCAGCCGAATATGGCCACACGGCCGGCGGGGTCATCTCGATTCAAACTAAAAGCGGTACAAACACCTTTCACGGCAGCGCGTATGAATTCCTCCGGAACGAAAGCCTCAACGCCGCGAACTTCTTCACTGTCCTGGAGGACCCGACAAAGCCATATTCCAAGGAGAACAATCCCAAGTACAAAGCTCCTCTCAAGCAAAACACGTTTGGAGCCACTCTGGGTGGGCCGATCAAGAAGAACAAGGCGTTTTTCTTCATGGACTACCAAGGTTACGTGGTCCACAGAATCAACACGGCTTTCGGCAAGGTGCCCGAGGCGCGGTTCCGTGACGGCGACTTCTCTTCGTTGCTCCCGGCATCAACCTTGCTGGATCCCAGCCCGCTTGAGTATGTCGATCCCAATCCCGATTGGGACAACTGCCTCCCGGAGGGAACCTCTGTGTGCTGGCCGACTGGCCTTTACGATCCCGGAACCTATGGAACGGGCATCTACGATCCGGCGACGGGCAGCACCGAACTGTTCCGAGATCCAAGTCGCGCCACACCTGAAAATCCGCAAGGTCTGAACATCATCCCGGTGGATCGCTTCCATCCTCTCGGCTGGGCCTTGATCAATGCCGCGGCTCTCCCCAACCTTCCTGGCGACTACCCGCTGGGAAACTACTTCATCCGCCAGCCCCAGCGCACCCGGGGCAATGAGGCCGGCCTGCGGATCGACTACGCGTTTTCCAGCAAGGACAACTTCTTCGTCCGCTATCGCTGGAATGACAGCTTCCTCGACACCGCTGATGCCCTGGCGCGCCCCGACGGGCCCATGCCGGGAATCGGGCTGGAGGTAGGTGATGACTCCCGCGGAATCGTCCAGGGCGGGACACACCGCGATCGGAACAACAACTTGGTTCTCTCGGAAGTCCACACCTTCAGTCCCACCCTGGTCAACGAGGCTCGCTTCGGATTTCATTACTACCGCCTCGACGTTTTCCAGCACGCGTACGGGATGAATCTGGCAGAGAAGTTCGGATTTGAGGGTGTGAATGTGGACCCGCTCTTTTCCGGTCTGCCCATCATCTACATGAACAATTACAACAGCCTCGGCGGCGACGACTGGAAGCCCCTCTTCTTCCGGGAACGGAGCTGGCAGCTCAACGATAACCTGACCTGGATAACCGGCAGACATGCCCTGAAGACGGGATTTGAGTACCGGCCGCAACGCCAGGACAACTACTATGCCCTGTTCCCGCACACCGCCTGGTGGACCTCCAACATCTACACTTCTTGGAGCATATGGTGGGCGGGTGGACATGAGTTGGCTGACGTCATGCTGGGGGTGCCGGGCTACGGCTATCACGGCCGGCGGTTTGGCAGCCCGGTTTTGAAGGATCAGCAATACAGCTTCTTCGTCCAGGACGATTGGAAGGTTACGGACAAGCTCACGCTGAACCTGGGCGTCCGCTATGAATACGTGTCGCCGTTTTACAGCCCAACCAACGAAATGGCCCTGTTCGACAAGGAGAAGATGACGTTGCTCTACGCGGGCAAGGATGGCGTCTCGCGTTACATCCTGTACCCCGACAAGAACAACTGGGCGCCGCGCGTGGGCTTAGCTTACAAGATCAATCCGAAGACCACGCTGCGCGCCGGCTTTGGCGTGTACTTCGACCCCGAGAACGCCAAGCGCGACGACATCAAGTTCAATCCTCCCTTCTACCGGCAATACACGACCGATCCGTATATGGATGCGTATCCTGACGATCCAAACCAGTATAGGTGGGACTTCTGGTCACCCGAACCACCCCCCTTCGACGAGCCGGGCAGCTACCCGACGGGTTATGACACCTTCAATGTCTCCCGCAACCTGAGAACGGCCTACTCCGAGCAGTACAGCCTCGCCGTGCAGCGCGAACTGCCGTGGAATATGCTGTTTGAAGCCGCGTACGTAGGGAGCCAGGCCCACAAGCTGCCCTTCGTCTTCAACTACAATGCAAAGCCGGACCGCGGAGGAGGCAGACCTATTTCCGACCTGGGGGACGTGCAGATGGTCACCAACACAGGCGATATGGTGTACCACTCGGGTCAGTTCAAACTGGAGCGACGGTTCGGGAAAGGGCTGTACTTCCTCACCTCCTATACCTGGTCGAAGGCAATCGATACGGTCAGTTCCGCGAACTTCGATTCGGCGGTTACTGGAGGGGTGCAGAACATCTACGACCCCAAACAGAATCGGGGTGTCTCCGACTGGGATGTGCCGCACCGGCTGGCCTTCAGCTATGTTTACGACCTTCCATTCGGCAAGGGCCTTCGGTACTTGGCGAATGCGCCGGCCGTCGTGAATCACCTGTTGGGCGGCTGGCAGATGACCGGGATCTTCCAAGCCAGCTCCGGAGTGCCTGGAACAGTCAGGGTAGGCTTGAGCTTGCCTGGAGGGGACGCTCGCCCCAATCTGGTGGGAAACCCCAACTTGCCGAGTGGGGAGCGCGGGCCTGACATGTGGTTTAACACCAAGGCCTTCGTCGAGAACCGCGACGCCGGCGGAAACCTGTTGCCCGGCAACGCCGGAAGAAACATCATCCGGGGGGCTCCGTATACCAACGTCGACCTGGGCGTGATGAAGTTCTTCAACTTGACTGAGCGCTGGCGGCTCCAATTCCGCACCGAGTTCTTCAACCTGAGCAATACGCCGCACTTTGCCCTGCCAATGATGAAGATGAGTGATGTTTCGTTCGGGCGGCTAACTCATACGCGGAACCCGGTGAACTTCGGCTCCAGTGGAACCTCATACGCGAATCGGATGATCCAGTTTGCCTTGAAGCTGGAGTTTTGATGCGCATTGGGGGGGCGGGTTTGAAACCCGCCCCTCTTTCTTCTTCCATCCATTGCAATCTCACCGATGGGGGATCTTCCTTGGCTGCCCCCTCTACGCTGCCGCTTCATTCTGATCGGAAACACGCCGCTCTTGCCCTCTGGTTTCTTCTCATAGTTCTAACAGGCATGGCCGAAACCGCCCGGGCCGCGCGCTACTACTTGGATTTAACTTCGGGCGATGACGCCCGCTCCGGACAATCACAAGACCAAGCCTGGCAATCGCTCGCCAAGGTCAACGCAACGACTTTCCAGCCCGGAGACGAAATCCTGCTGAAACGCGGCGCCCGCTGGCAGGGAACGTTGCACCCCTTGGGTTCGGGGACGTCTGACAAGCCCATCCGCATCGGCGCCTACGGCGAGGGCTCGCGGCCCTTCATCGATGGCGGCAAAGGTCCAGCCGTGCTCATCCACAACCAGGACGCGTGGGTCATCGAAGGACTGGAGGTCACGAACTCGAAGGACTCGAAGGAGGATGCGCTGAAGGTGTGGGCCGGGCCGCGCCGCCCTCACTACCGCTTCATCCGGATCCGTGACTGCGTCGCGCACGACGCCGGCGGCTCTGGCATCCACGTTGGCGAGGGAACCTACGGCAACTACGACGACGTGGTCATCGAAGACTGCATTTCCTATAACAACCAGGACAGCGGGATTTTCATTCAGGGCAAAGACTATGCCGAGGTACGCGGCCTGGCCATCCGACGCTCCGTGGCCTACGGCAACGGCTGGGACGGAATTAAGATCTATAGCGGCCGCGACGGTCTCATCGAGCACTGCACGGCCTACCGCAATGGCTGGAAACAGGACGCGCGCGTGGGTATCTGGTGCTGGAACTCGGAGAACATCGTTATCCAGTATTGCGAGGCGTATGAAAACGTCACACCCGGCGTTCACGACGGCGGGGGCTTTGACATTGACTGGTCATCCGCCAACTGCGTCATCCAATACTGCTACTCGCACGACAACGACGGGGCAGGGTACCTCTTCATGGGGAGTGGCCGGGGGTTCACGACGCGCTCGGTGGTGCGCTTCAACATCTCGCAGAACGATGGCCGCAAGAACGATTACGGCGGAATCCTCTGTTATGGCACGCTCCAGGACTCTGACGTCCACAACAACGTCTTCTTCTTCGAGGGGTCGGCGGCCGGCGCCGCCATTCACTTCCGTGGCGACAAGGAAGCAGGGTATCCGTCGAGTGTCCGCGTCTTCAACAACATTGCGATTGCTGACGCAGGACGGGCTTTGTTGCGCGTCGCCCCCGAAGCCGTCACGCAGAACAACACTTTCGACTTCAACGATTACTTCTCGCTGGCCGCGTTGAAATGGGTTTGGGGTGAGAAGGAGATTTCCGATTTTGAAGCTTTCCGGAAAGCCACCGATCAGGAAGCCCACGGCTTCGTCGCCGACCCGAGGCTCAAAGGAGCAGGGAAGGGAGGATTGGGTCGCCTACCGCTCGAAGAGTATCGCCTTTTGCCGGACTCTCCAAACTTGCAGACTGGGACCGATTACCTGCCTGACTTCGGCGCCCTCGACTATTGGGGAAAGGCGCTGCACGAACTGAAAAAGCTAAACATCGGCCCTGAGCAGTAACTACCAGAGGCTCGAAGCCCCGGCTGCACAGGTCCCTCACACCATTCTTGCCATGTTATATTGGGCGCGAAGGGCGCCCAGCACTCCATAGTCAGGGCGCTGTGGGTTTTGTACGTGCGTCTCACAACGCTAATCTGCCTCGCGACGTTGCTTGGGGTGCCGGCGGCACAACCCCAGATTCCTGCGGGCGACTTAGCACGCGCGGAAGCATTGTTGCGCGTCGGGAAGATCGCAGAAGCCGAGTCGCTCTACTCCAAGGTTGGGAAGAGCGACCCTGACTACCCGCAAGCTCTCCTCCGCCTGGGAACGATCTACTACTCGACCGGACGTCCGACGCTGGCCGAAAAATGCTTTCAGGAATACCTGACCCTCAAACAGACGGCAGAAGCTTTCTGTTTGCTTGCCGGCGCGCAGTTCAACCTGGAGAGGTTTGACCAGGCCTACGAATCCACCAAGAAAGCGCTCAGACTCGACACGAAATACGCGAAGGCTTATACGGCGTTGGGGATGATCTATACGGCTCGCAAGGATTGGACGGACGCCGACGCCGCCTACCGCGAATCTTTGCAGCTCAATGACAGGGATTCGAGCACGTGGTTCCTGCTAGGCCGCTCATACTACCTGCGCAATGAGTTCGGCAAAGCCAGGGAGGCGTATGAGGCGGCGGTCAAACTCAATCCTCAGAGCATCCGAACCTACGAAAACCTGGCGCTGACACTCGATCTGCTGGGTGACCCCGCGGCAGCCGACAAGGCTTTCCGGGAAGGCGTCCGGTTGAGCCGGGGCGCGCCGCAACCGGATGCGCGGGTGCAGGTCGCGTATGGAGTATTCCTGTTCAAACTTGACCGCCTTGAGGAAAGTCGGGCGCAATTGAGTGAAGCCGTGAAGGCCAACCCTCAGAACGCCGACGCCCACTACGAACTGGGCCGCGTCCTGTTTCGCCTGAAGGAATGGAAGGCAGCCGCCGGCGAAGGGGAAGCCGCTCTGCGCACAGGCGGGCCGGATTATCGCGTCCACTTTCTCCTCTCGAAAATCTACACCACCTTGGGCGAAACCGAGAAAGCTTCGTCCCACGCCGCCGATGCCGCGCGGCTTGGGGAATTGAAGTAGTGGCGTTCCGCCGATATTTCTCTACGGCTCGGTAATCGCAAGGATCTGATCGGCAGGAATGTTATCCAGTTGCTGTCGTGCGCCGCTCGGCCAGCGGATTTCGAGCTTCTTCACCAGCCTGTCTTTCCCCAGCCCAAAATGCACGCGGCGATCGCTGGAACTCGCGTAACCGACGCTCGTCGTAACGTGGTTGTACTGAACACCTCCCGCCGATTCCAGCCGGATTTTCGCACCGATGCCGTCGCGATTGCTGCGGCGGCCTTCCATCTTCACCTCCAGCCAGTGGTTGCCCGCCGGGGAAACGTTGCGAAAGACTTCTGCCGGAGCGTCGAATCGCGACACGACGACATCGAATCTTCCGTCGTTGTCCAGGTCTCCGAAAGCACAACCGCGATGGGGAGCGGCAACTTGAAAATCCTTTCCGGCAGTTAAGGAGACATCCACAAACTTGCCGTGGTCGTTCACGAAAATGGTATTTCTCTGCCGGAAGGGAACGTTCATCTCTGTCTCGATTTGGTCGTTGACGTGGGAGTTTGCCGCGAACAAGTCCTTCCACCCATCGTTGTTGAAATCGAATACTCCATTGCTCCAACCGCTCAGGAATATGCTCAGCCTCCCCAGCAGGCTCGAGTGGGTGAAATCTTCGAATAGCCCGGCGCCTTCGTTGTGGAAGTAGCTGAACATCTCGTTGGAAATCGCGGTTACGACGATATCCGGCCTGCCGTCGTTGTCCACGTCGCGAAAATCGGCACCCATGTAAGACAGTGCCGACCCGTCGCCATTGTAGGCGACTCCGGAGGTCAGTCCGACTTCGCTGAACGTCCCGTCCCGTTGGTTGTGGAAGAGGAAGTTTCGTGTCGTGTCGTTGGCCACGAAGACGTCCATGTAACCGTCGTCATCGTAATCCGCCACTGCCACACCCATGCCTTTGCCCAGGTATCTGCCGATGCCGGAAGAATTCGACACGTCAGTGAACGTTCCATCGCCATTATTGCGATAGAGCCTGTTAGGGAGGGGAGCGAACTTGGAAGGATGGCAGAAGACGCGCAAATTTCTCGACTCCGATCCGCAGAAAGGGTCCTTATCCAGTCCCCAATCGCAATAATTCACCACGAAAAGGTCCAGCAAGCCGTCGTTGTTGTAATCCAGCCACGCGGCGCAGATCGACCACATCTTTCCGCGCTTCGGATCGACGCCCGACAGGCCTGCATGATCCGTAACGTCCGTGAAGGTGCCGTCGCGATTGTTGTGAAGGAGAAGGTTGCGGTTGACTCCCGCCACGTAGAGATCTTCCCAGCCATCGTTGTCGTAGTCGCCCACGGCTACGCCCATTGAGTAGCCTTCACCCTTCACCCCCGCCTGGTCCGTCACGTCGGAGAATGTACCATCGCCATTGTTTCGATAAAGTCGGTTGTAATATTCCGGGCCGGTTTTCACCAGCTCCGGGATCTTCGCACCATTCACAAAGTAAATATCCTGCCAGCCGTCGTTGTTGAAATCGAAGATCGCCACGCCGGCGACCATGGGCTCGATTTGATACTTGTTGGCGGTGGCGCTGTTGCGGAGAACGAAACGCACGCCGGCGCGCGCGGCTATATCCTCGAACTGTACGGGGGAAGTTCGTGGAGGTTGAATCCTCCCAGCTTGAGGCTGACCGAGGGCCGACGAAAGGAGCGCGGTGAACACCAGCCCGGCTGCGCCAAGGATCCGGATTGAAGGTGCCAAGCCGGATTGAAACCTTGCCTGGGCCTTTTCCGTGAGCGGTGGTGTAGGACTGTATCGCATTGAAACAGTGACGAGCCCGATCGCAAACCAGCGGACTAAACTCATCCACTTCCGATGTTATCCCGTGCGCCACACCGTCGCAAGGTCAGGGAATCCGGAACACGCACCGTCACCTGGAGCTTTATTGCCTTCCCGTACGCGGGCCTCTATAATCGGAAAGTTCAAAGGCTGGGCCAATACCAATGACACATGATCCCCTTTACCGTGATTACGAAAGGCTGGTAGAAATCACGATCAATAGGAAAAAGTTCAAGGTCCCTGAAAAGAATACTTGCCTGCGCGCCTTTCAATATGTAAGCCCCGAAACCGTCCCGTACGGGCGCTTTTGCTGGAACCAGGAGTGCCAGTTGTGCCGTGTCGCCTACAAGATGAGCAATCAGGCGGATGCCCCTCCGCGGCTTGGATTGGCCTGTAAGTTTCTGGTCGCCGATGGCATGGAAATCACTGAACTTTCCGACGAGTTGAAGTGGACCCTCATGGGAATTCTAAAGCCCGCCGAACCCCGCCCACCTTTGGACTAGATGGCGAGTATCGACAAGCGCTCTTCCCCCCTTTCTGGGAACCCCTTTCCAATCCTCGTAAGCGTTTGTGACGCCTGTCAAACTGTCACAATGCCCCTTGGCTCGGCCGGCCGAGGAGGGGTACCTTTTTCTGGTTGTGGGGGTTTCAGGCGGAGAATAACGGGCAAATTGCTCCATCATCCCGCAAACAACCGGGGTAAGCAGTTGCTAACAAGTTTAGTTTTCATAAGTTTACCAGTCACTGGGGACTGGATTCCGTTGGGAGTCTCAAAATCGCCGTTCGGTGTATTCCCGTTTACTGTAACTCGCTCAGAAGTCAAAATTACGCGGTTTTGAGGCAAGACTTGGCTTTTGACTAACCCAACTGCGGTCAGGGCTTCGCAGGGCTACATAAAAGTGACTTTAGTTAGACGACCTACTGGCAAACGTCAGAAGACTGGGGTGTACGGAACGACTGCCGAGACGACGGATTTCTTTCACATATCTGCATGCTGTGCCTGAATTTGAAAACGAGGTGAGAGATGAGCACTACGCCAATTAATGAGATCCCGAAGATCGCTAATGGACTCGTCCAGATTGCTTCCAAAGAGGAATCGATCCAGCGGCGCTTGCAGGAAGAACGGAGTCGACTGGAAAGGGAAGCAGGAATCGAGAAGCGGCAGACCAGCCACTTCCACAAGCCCATCGAGAATCTCTTCCTCAAGTCGCAACGCGAAAAGACCACGATTCTTTTCGGCGGTCTCACCTGGAAGCACGAGAAGCTCATCGACGCGGCCCTTTCGAGCCTTGGGTACAAGACCGAAGGGCTGCCCGTGCCC
>Ga0315291_10001614_pt1 | contig 30096 bp, 26 predicted proteins | sample YL17G12_20_MG_FD_203070 | JGI IMG/M metagenome (GOLD analysis project Ga0315291, IMG submission 203070) | Sediment microbial communities from Yellowstone Lake, YNP, Wyoming, USA - YL17G12_20 | ecosystem: Environmental > Aquatic > Freshwater > Lake > Sediment | place: USA: Wyoming | collected...
CCATCCATGACCATCTCTCCAAGAGATCCTTTTCGCGGAGATATCGTCCAATCCCGGGCCCGAAGGTGAGAAAATCATCTGTAACGATGCTACAGTGTCTTTATAATTTATGATTCTTGATTTGGGAATCAGCTATCAAAAATCATAAATCAACCATCAGACTTCTCTACGCCTCGGACTCTTGGGCCTGCGCGGGCAGCTCGGGGGCGACGGCGGGCACTTGGCGGTCCACCCACTCGCGCTCGATCTGCTCCAGAGACTTGCCCTTGGTCTCGGGCAGTTTCCGGAGAATAAAGAGGAAACCGAGGACGCAGATGCCCGCGTAGAGCCAGAAGGTGCCCGCCGGACCCAGCCTGGCGTTCAGGATGGGGAAGGTGTAAGTGAGAATAAAGCAGGCAATCCAGAGAGAGGCGACCGCCACGGACATGGCGGCGCCTCGGATGCGGTTGGGAAAGATCTCCGAGATCACGACCCACGTCACGGGCGCCAGCGACATCCCGTAGCAGCCGATGGCCGCCAGCACCAGCAGCAGCATGGGCAGACCCTGGACCCCGGTGCGGTAACACAGGCCCATCGCGATGTAGATGATGGCCAGTCCCGCCGAGCCGAGCAGCATCAGCGGCAGACGCCCGCCCTTGTCCACCACTCCCAAAGCCACGAACGTGAAGACCAGATTCACCGAGCCGGTCCAGGCGATGTTCTTGAGCACGTCGGAGATATCGTAGCCCGCGGCCCGGAAGATTTCCTCGGCGTAGTTGAAAATCACGTTGATGCCGCACCACTGCTGAAACACGGCCAGCCCCACCCCGAGCAGCAGCACCTCGCGCATCCGCGGATCCAGCAGGTCGGCAAAGCGCACGTGCTGGATCTCCTCGCGGGCGAGCGTCGCCTGCACGTCCCGGACCTCCGCATCGCCGTAAGCAGCGCCGCCGACGCGCGCGAGCACGCCCCGGGCCCGGTCACTGGCGCCGTTCTTGACCAGCCAGCGCGGGCTCTCCGGCACAAAGAACATACTGACGAAAAACACCAGGGAGGGGGCCGCCGTCAATGCGAACATCCAGCGCCAGCCCGTCTGGCCGTACCACGAGGTCCGGATGAACTCGTCGCTGGCGCCGATGGGAAGGTCGCGAACGAGCAGCCAGTTGATAAACTGCGCCGCCAGGATGCCGATGACGATCGTGAGCTGATTGATCGCCACCAGACGGCCGCGCATCGGGGCGGGGGCGATCTCGGCAATGTACATCGGCGAGAGACTCGACGCCAGGCCGATGGCCACGCCCCCCAGCATGCGCCAGGCGACAAACACACCAAAGCTCGGCGCCAGCGCGTTGCCCAGAGACGTCCCCACGAAGAGAGCCGCCGAGAAAATGAGCAGACGCTTACGCCCGAACTTGTCGCTCAGCGCCCCGGCTACCAGAGCACCCACGAGGCACCCGACCAGCGCACAACTATTGGCCCACCCCTTCTGCGCGGCGCTCGTGAGGTGGAAATACCGCTCGAAGAAGGGCTTGGCCCCGCCGATGACGACCCAGTCGTACCCGAACAGCAGGCCCCCCAGCGCGGCAATCAGACAGATCGACCAGATAAAAGGCATGTTGTACCGCGCCCTGACGCCCGACGTTTCTTTCATCGAAGTCACCTCGGTTGACAGCTACCCATTGAACGACCCTGACAAATCCGTCAGCCGTATTGTACCCGGCGGAGCCCTGCAGAGGAACGGATGATTGATTATTGATGATGGATGATTATTGGCAGTTGTCGGTTCTCAGTTGGCCGTTGGCAGTTACCGGCCTGCAACTGGGCTCAGCCCCAAAGCGAACCACGCATCCAAGCCCTCGTGTCGGCCCGAGGAACGATGCCTGCCTACAGGCAGCCGGCGCCTCCGGCCTGCCGCCATCATCAATCATCCCTTCCTCAGTGAGGACTATTTGCGTCCTGCATCGCCTCCATGTGCTTTTTGAACGTCTCGGCAGCGCTGCTGTCCTTCTCCAGGTTGCTCCGCGCCCGCTCGGCGTCGGAGATGGGAGTCAGCGCCAGCGGTTCCTGGGCGACGCGCGGAGTCAGGAAGATGAGCAGCTCCGTTTTCCTCTTCTCTTTGATGGTCCGTTTGAAGAGGTTGCCGGCAACAGGAATGTCACCGAGCAGCGGGACCTTCCTGACGGTATCCGTCTCCTGGTCCTCGATGAGTCCGCCGATGACAATGGTCTGGCCGTCACGCACGGCGACTCTCGTCTCGGCAGATCGAGTAATGAACGTCTCCGCCTCAAGGGTTTCGGAGATCGCAACCGTCTCTCCCGTTCTGGTCGTTATCTGCGGAACGACCACCATGTTGACAATCCCCTCGGGATTGATCGACGGTGTGACGTTCAGGACAATGCCGATATCGTTGCGGTAGGTGATGGTGGTCTGCGTCTGGCCGGCCACCGTGGTGCTGCCGGTCGGGATCGGCACCTCTTCCGCCACGGTGATTCGGGCCAGTTGGTTGTTCCGCGTCAGGACGTAGGGCCGCGACAGGACGTTCAACCGGCCGGTCTCCTGCAGGGCATGCAGCACCAGGTCCAAGTCTCCTTGAATGGTCCTCACGGACAGGCCCGTCGGGCCCGTTGCGCCCCCCGGCAATGTCAGCGTAGGCGGCCGGCCAAAGACTTGGGTGGTCTGCGTGGAGCCGCCATCGTTATTGAGGTTCAGCATGGAGAACTCGGTGCCCAGATCCACGCTGTTGGTATGGCTCAATTCCGCGAAGAGCACCTTGATCAGGACCTGGGCGACCGGCTTATCCAGCTCCTCGATGGTCGGCTTGATCTTCTGGTAGTTCTTCGACGAGGTCATCACAAGCAGGGAGTTTGTGTTCGGATCGGCCTGGAAATAGGTCTCCTCGGAAAGGTCTTCCGCGGCCGAGGTGCCGGAGGCGCTGGACGAGGCGCCCCCGCCCGCGGCGGCCGGCGCCGCCTGGGCCCCTCCCGACCTCTGTCCACCCTGGAATTGCGCGCCGGTCCGGCCGGTGGTCCGCTGGCTCAGCGTCTGCATCTCAGTGAAGAGGTTGTTCAGGATCGTCATCAGGTTCGTGGCGTTGGCGTTCTTGAGCGCGTACACGAAGATGCGACGCTCCTGCTCCGGGTTTTCGTCGAGCTGTTTGACGATCTGGGCGATCACCTCCAGCGTGGAGGCCGGGCCGCTGACCACGATGGAATTGGTGCGCGAGTCGGCGGAGGCGATCACCTCCACGTTGGAGGCGCTGGTGGTCGTCTGACCGGTCTGCTGCTGGCCGCCGGGGCCAAAGGGTCCGCCGCGCGTGAACATAACCTGCTGGCTCTGCTGGCTGCCGGAGCGGGAGGAACGCGAAGAGCTGGTGCGGCTCTGCCCGAAGACCTCGTTGATGAGCTCGGCGGTGTCCTGGGCATCGGCGTACTCCAGATGGAAGACCCTGACGTCCGCCATGTCGGCCAGCGGCACATCCAGTTTTTTGATCACGTCGGCCACCACCTCCAGGACGGTTTCCGGCCCGGTGACCACGACGGTATTGGTGCGGCTGTCCGCCGCCGCGGAGACTTGCAGCGTGCCGGTGGTGCCGCCGGTCGCGCGGCCGGCCTGCTGGATGCCCCCCGGCCCCTGGTCGCCAAACGGACCGCGGAACATCATGGGGCCGCCGAAGTCGCCGCCCCGGCCCGTCCGCGAGGAGGAGCGGGAGGAGCTCTGCTGCTGGCCAAAGAGCTGGTTGATGACGTCCGCCGCATTCATGGCGTCCGCATAGCGAAGCTGAAAGACGCGTACGTCCGCCACTTTGGCGCTCGTATCGTCCAGGCTCTTGATCATGTCGGCCACGAGGTCCAGGGCCTCGGACGGTCCCCGGACCACCACGGAGTTGGTCCGCTCATCGGCGGCCGCCACGACCTGCACGTTGATGCCGCCCGTCTGGCTGCGGGTGCGGTCCTGGTTATCGTCGCGGCCCCGGCCCCGCATCTCCATCATCATCTCGAGCGGCCCGCGCGGACCCTGCTGGTTGCGCGTGCCGCTTTGCTGCTGCTGCTGAAAAATGCTGTTGATCAGCGTGGCGGCACTCGTGGCGTCGGCACTCACCAGGCGAAAGACCCGGATCTCGGCGACCGTCGCCATCTGCGTGTCCAGGGCGACCACGATCCGCATCAGGCGTTTGATGTTGGCGGTGGTGTCTGTGATGATCAGGGCGTTGCCGTCCTCATTGGCCTCGATGCTGGCGTACTCGGGCTTGAGGGCGTCGAGGTTCTGCTTGAGGGCGACGGCGGTCACGTGGCCCAGCGGGATGATATAGGTGACGACATCGTCACCCGCCACGATCGCTTCCGGGTCCCGCCCCGTCAGGACGGGCATATTCTCGACCTTCGCCTTCGCAAGCGACACGACCTTCAACGTCTTGCCGGTGAGAACCGTGGTCAGGTTCTTTTCCTTGAGAATCGAGTTGATCAGAGAGACCGCCTGATCCAGTGCGACGGGCTGGCGGCTGACGACCGTGATCCGGTTGTTGACCAGGGGCTCACTGGACACTACTTTCAAGCCGGCGGTTTCCGACAGGTACTCCAGAACGCTTTGCAGCGGGGCATCTTGAAAGTTGAGCTTGATTTCCGTGCCATTGGTCTTGACGACCTCAACGGGCTTGGGCTCGGCCGCGGATGGTGAGTCGGCGGCCTGCTCGATAGCGCTAGGACCGGGCGTCGCGAAGAGAGCGACGACTAAAATGGCCCCAACCATAATGGCTCGAAGACTCTGCATGGCTATTGTCTCCTTCGTAGGCAAACGGATTTCGGTCATGGTCTTATCGAGACCCTACTGCTGCCCAAGTTCTTGTTTTCGCTGCTCCATGAGCCGCTTGAGAATCTCCGCCTCATCCCCAGCGGGGGTCTGCGGTTGTCCGGCTTGCGGTGGATTCGGCTGCGGCTGGCTGGCCTGTGGCAGACTGGTCTGCGGTTGGCTGGACTGCGGCCGCCGGGCCGGTTGCGGTGCGGCGGCCGCCGACGAGGATGCCGGCAGTTGGGGCGCTGCACTCGTTGTGACGGGCCCGAGCCTGCCTTCCAGGTCGTATCCCAGCTTGATGGTGGTCGTACGATCCTCGAGTTGGTACTCGATCCCATCGAGGTCCAGGGCCTTGAGTACGCCCCGCGCGACCCGACCATCCTGGCGCAGCCGCAGGACCGTGCCCGCCTGCGTGTCCTCGACAAACGCGATGAACTCGTTGTCCTGCTGAACGATGCCCTTGAGGACAAAGTGAGACTCGGGATTGGGCACCACGACATCGTTGGGCTCCCTGCCGTCGCCCGCCTTCCGGACAGGGCCGCGCTGCCGCGAGAAAATGTTGCGATCGAGAATGATCCGGTACTTTTCCCACGGATCCTGCTGCGGCGTCGCGTCCCGACCGCCGCCGGTGGCGGGCCGGGCGTCGACTGTCAGTGCCAGTACGATCGCCGAAAACATCAGGGCCGTGATGGTGTTACAGTAGCTGCTCTTCATTGTTCCCCTTTGGCTGTTCCGGTTGCGCCGGCTTCTTCTCGGAGGATTTCCGCTGGGCGCCGAGATAGAGCGCCGACAAACGAAGCTGCAGGGACATGCTGTCGCCGGCCTCGCTGGTGGAGCCGAGCTGCATATCCTTTACTTTGACGGGCAATTCCGCGGTCTCGACCTGCCAAAGGAATCGCGCCACGGCGTCCAGCCTGCCCCGACCGGCGACCACAAAGGTGATCTCCTTCAGGCCCTTGTCGCTGGCCAAACGCTCCGGCTTGACGGAGGTGAGCGTCAGCCGGGTGTCCTGCGACCACTTGTCCAGCGCCCGTACGATTCGGCTTTCCACGTCCGCGTCGTTCTGCAGGCCGTCCGACGACATCGTCTTCCATTTCCGCTCCATCAGCCTTCTTCGCTCGAAGAGGTTCCGGGCCTCGTTGATTTGAGCGAGCAACTCCTGCTTCTGATTCTCGACCTGCTGGAGCCTCTTCAGGGCCGGGGTGAGAGCGAATTTGTCCACGAGGAGCGCCCCCACCACGATCAGGGTGATGATGGCCGCGATCCGTTCTCGTCTGGATAGAACCATAGCTATTTCGCACCCTCGAACTTGAAATTGACGGCGAATTCCTTTTCCTGGGAATCCCGGCCGGCGTCCCGGATATGGACCATTTTGACCTCCGAGAAAGCCTTATTCTGCTTGATGTTGTCCAGAACCTCGTAGAAGCTCTCCTCTCGATTCGTTTTGCCCACCAGCGCCCCCTTGCCGTTCTTGTTGAGGGCCAGACTCGTGGCCCAGATGCGGGGCTCCTGGGGAAAGGCCTCGGTCAGTGCCCGCAGGCACTCGAGGAACTGCGGCTGCCGGGACGTCCAACTGCCGGCATAGGAGACGCGGTCCACGATTTCCCGGGCGGCCGTGATGTCGTCGCTCATCTGCTCCAACTGCTGGGTGTAGGCGGCCACATCGAGCCGGTCGCGCCGCCAGTCGGCCAGCACTGCCCCAAGCGCCACGAGGAAAGCCACGCCCAGAATCGCTGTCCAGACCACCACGCGCTGGCGATGAGAGGCTTTCTTCGCGCCGATCTTCGGATTCAGGAAATCGACGGCAGGCCCGCCCGCCTTGACTGCGGTCAGTGCCACCGCCGCCGCCGCCACCGAGCGCGCCTCCTGCGGCTGGCCAGACTGCGACGACAATTGCGTCACGCCGTTGACGACGGCAATCTCAGGGGAGAGCCGCTCATGGAGCGAGCCGACGATCTCCTCCGGGAAGCCGCACGCATCATACGCGGTGAGTTGACAGGGCCGTGACGGGTCTTGTCGCGACGACAGCAGAATCAGCCGGCGGATGCTGGAAACCAGCAAGGGAGTGTAATCATTCGAGGTTCCATCTTTCGATCCCAGCGGCACGTACTGGATGGATTGAGGCCTGCCATTCGACTGGTTCCAGAATTCGCAATACGTCGGCCGCGTATAGAGCCCATACCCATGCTCCTGACCCGCCTCGGACAAGGCTGTGCCAAGCGCCAATGCTGAGACGGTTATCGAGTGGGCCTGCAGACCGCCGGCGCGGACGAATTCCTCGATTTGCTCGACGAACTGCCGCCGGGCGGCCACCAGCAGAACCTGGTTCTGGTCCGACACACCGGCCCGGCCGCAATAGTCAAAGACCATCTCATCGGCGTTCAGCGAAAAAGCCCGCTCGGCCTGGATACTCAAAATGCCCGCCAAAGCATCCGCGCTGGCGCGCGGCACGACGATTTCCTTCGCCAGGACCCACTTCGCCGCGATGCCGACTACGGCCTGCTTCGACGAGAAGCGCTGGTCCCGCAGGAACCGGCGAAACTGCTCGCCTAGCGCCCGTATGTTTTCCGGACGGAATTCCTGCTCCCAGGGAAACACGCCGGCCCGGCGGACTTGCGGCCGACCCGACCGGATTTCCAGCTCCGTCGCGACGACGCCCAACTCGTCGATCGCCAGTCCTAAGATGGTTCGCGTGCCGAACATTGCCATCGTTCACTCACTTCGCATTCAAAATCGCTTTGGTCAGCGGCTGTCCCTTCCGCAGGGTCGCCACAATCTGCGGGTCGAGAGGCCAGCCGGAATCCGTCAACGCTTTCCAATAGACCACGCGCGGGGACGCTCCCTGCATATCAATCACCGCCTTGTACCGCTTATAGGCGCGCCCGTTGTGAGAGGCGCCGATGATGTCCGCCGAGTACTGAGACGAGCGGATCGTAATGTAACTGCCGATGCCCGTGGCTTTCTCCCGGGTCAGCACTTTCGTTACCCAGGCGGTGGAGTCGAGAGCGGTATTGGCACTGCGATAGGACAGCAAAGCCTCCACGTCGCTTTCCTCCAGACCCGGAAGGCACAGCAACACCTCTTTCGAGGCCGTCTTGACATTCACCAGTCCCGTGAGCGTCTGGGCACTGCTCGTCGTGAGCCGGTCGGCGATCGCCTCGAACTCCTCGTAGGTCAGCCCGGCCCGAAAGTAAAAATCGATAACGCTCGTGTACGAGGCGTTCGTGGAGACCCGATTCATGATCTCCAGGGCCCGATCCTCGGAAGCGACCTCCTGCAATGCGGTCTGCAACTCTTTGCGGGCCGCCGGAGTATTGATGTTGATGCGTGCGTTGCCTTCGCCGTCCACGTTGGCTTCGACACTGTAAACCGTGACGTAATCGTAAAAGCCGGCATCGAGCCGGCCGTTGCGATTGTCGGCCGGCGCACTCGCATCCCCATCGTTCTCGTGCTCGTCCAAGACTCCATTGAGGTTGGTATCTTCGCCGTAAAGCAGCTCCGGCGAGGCCCCTTTGATCAAGAGAACCTCCTCGACCGTTTCCAGCGGCGCATTTTTGCAGTGATAGGGCTGCGGCCGGAGGAGATAGTACTCGTCCTCGGCGCCTCCCGTCGTCACGTCGCTGTCCGTATCCCGCCAGTCGATGATGGACGCGGCCAGCTCGGATGTCATCCCCGGCAGCTTCAGCAGCATCTCGAGCGAGGCGGAGTTCAGGTTGATCTTGCCAGCCTCGTCGGTCAGCCCGTAGTCGAACTCCCGGTCGTTCTCCAGATTCGAACGAAGCACCCAGAAATAGCCGGTTCCCACCTCCATACCCTTATAGGAATCACTCGTGTCGGAGGTCGTGCTCTGCGCACTGGCGGCGGCGACCAGTTTCGCTTTGACGTACTCCAAAGCCCCGGCGGCGAGGCACTCGGCTTCCAGGGCGGCGACCTCATTGGCCGACACAATCGCCGCCACGCGCATCGAGCGTGCAAACACCAGCGCCAATCCCGCCAGGACCAGCACCACCCAGATCGTGACGATCAGGACCGTCCCGCGGCGGCGGCAAGGCGTATCGAGCTCTCTGTCTGTCCGGTGTCTCATGTCCCCGACTCGCTTGCCTGCTGCGATGAAGTCTCACAGGGTATGGCGAAACTCTGGATGAGTCTGCGCTTTTGCAGTTCCTTGGTGCGATTCGTGCTCTTGTGCGCGATCTGAATGTCGATCTCCACCGCCCGCGGCAGGCTGTTGGCGTCAGTCGTGGAGTCCCATTGATCGACCCAGTCATTGCCATCGTAATACCGGTAGTTCAGGGACACGACCTTGCGACAGAGGATCTGTTCCTCCGGCTCGGCGGCTTTCAGAGGCAGCAGATTCGTCGTCGCGCGACGGATGAGACGATAGGTCCCGTCGTCGGTATCGGCGTCTTCTTCCAGCAGCAGCTCGATCTTTCCCAGGCCCCCCGCCGGCTGCGTGGTGCTGGCGTATATGTGAGTCGTATAGAACGACATGCTGTCGGCCTCCACCCCTCTGATGCCCGCCGAATCGGTGCCGATGAACGCCCCGGCCATAACGCCGTCCGGCGGCATGACGCCGCTGATATCCTGCTTGAGCAACTCGATGGCGTTAATGGCCGTCTCCGTGGGCTCGACGGCTGCCAGAGCACTACGCTGGGCCCGGAAACCCGTGTACAAAGCCGTGTACAGGCACGAGGCGGCGGCCACCATCATGGTCATCGCCACCAGCAACTCCAGCAGCGTAAACGCGCGATCGTGTCTTGTCCGAGCCGGCATCTCAGGTGCCCTCCGGATATACCAGCGTGCTGAACGTCACGCCGCGTTCTTTGCCCGCCGACTGCCAGGATACCGTCAGATCGAGCTGCCGGACCGAGGTATCGGTCCAGTTGCTGACCATGGCTTTCCACTGGTACCCGGGCCAGTCCGTCCCGAAATCGCCCTTCTGATTGCCGTTTTCCCAGTCGCGGGTGACGGTCAGCTCGGTCAGCTTCATTCGCGCCAGGGACGCCGCTTCGACCTGCTTTCGCGACAGCCCCGCCACCCGGGTGCACAGACCGATGCTCCGCATCGCGACCGGCATAATCAGACCGATCAGCACGACCGTGGCGAGCAGCTCGATGAAGGTGAACCCGCCCGGGCACCGATGATTCTCCCTTGTCTTATCTCGACGCATATCTGGCATAGGTCTTCGTACTTTCGATGATCGAGAATGATTCCGTGGCGGTCGGACAGGTCACTTCAAAGGCACGCCCGCGCCGATCAATGAGTCGGACCATCCCGGCCGTGACCGTGCCGTTCGGCGTGAAGGCCAGGAACGTGTCGCCATCCTTCTTCTGGAGCCCTTCCAGCTCCATGACCATGTCCTTCGGGAGCTCAAAAACCTGCCCGACTTCCGTCTTGAGCTTCTCAAAAGCACCCGTCCGTTGCGCGGTCAGCCAGTAGGTGTGCCGCTGCGTGTCGAAATTCAGCCGGTAGATGATTCCTTCGCTGATGGCCTGGGACCGCGCCAACTGAGTGAGTGCCAGAATCTGCGCTGCCGCATCGTTAATTTGGCGGGAGGCAAAGAAACCGCTCAGAGACGGCGCCGCCATCGCCAGCACGGTCGACAGGATCACCATCACGAGAATCAACTCCAGGAGCGTAAAGCCCCGGATGCCGGCAGGAGGACGGAGGACAGAGAACGGAGGACAGAGGACGGGAAACCGGGTGCCATGCTTGGGACCCCAAACGCGAAAAGACGCGTTTGGGAACCCCTTACGCTTGCGTAAGCATGTCGCGGCTGCTGGATAAACATATCCGGGCAAACCCGGACATGCCACCGCACCGGCGCTGATTCGCCATCCGCTATCCGCCATTCGCAATCGTCTCATCTCTTGTCTTCTTCCGACCAGTTCATAATGTCGTCGTCGCCGCCGAGCTTTCGATTCGGGCCATAGGAAGACAGGTCGAAGCCATCCTGATTGTATTGGCCCGGAAACCGGTACACATAGTCATTGCCCCAGGGGTCTCTCGGGATGCCCCGCCGCAGGTATGGCTGCTGCCAGCCGTCGGCCTCGGAGGTAGGCTTCTCGACCAGGGCCCGCAGCCCCTCGACCGTCGTCGGATAGCGGCCGACATCGATCTCGAAGGCGTCCAACGCCACTTCGAATTGCGAGATCTGCGTGCGCGCCGTTGTGATCTTCGCCTGTTCCGAACGCCCCGTGAGCTTGGGCAACACAATGCCCGCCAGCGACGCCAGGATTACCAGCACCAGCAGAAGCTCGATCAACGTAAACCCGGAGCGTGATTGCGAATGGCGGATGGCGGATGGCGGATTCCCGCCGGCAGCCTCCTTCGCTCCCCAACCCCAAATCCGAGACCCGCTATCAAGAGAGTCCGAGATCCGAAATTCACACTCGATCCTGCATTCCCACAATCTCATACCGTATCCTATTCAACTCTTGATGTGGATTAGTGCCCGTGCATCCAATCCATAACCGAAAATCGCGCACGTCACGAATGAGTTTTTCGTAGTCTGTCATGTCGAGCGAAGCGAAGCGGAGTCGAGACATCTGGCTGCGGACTATACGTGTCTCTTATTCGCGGCCAGATTTCTCCGCGCGGCCTTCGGCCTGGGTCGAAATGACAGCGTAAAGCGAAAAATTCCTTTGTAACCGGCATCAGTCCTCTCACCGAATCAGCTCCTGCAAACTGAAGATGGGCAGGAGCATTCCGATCACGACCGTACCCACAATGGCCGCCATGACAAACAGCAGGGCCGGCTCGGCCAGCGCGACCATCATCTTTAAGCGGCGGTCCAGCTCCTGCTCGTAGGCCCCCGCCAGACGGGTCAGCTCCTTATCGAGCCGGCTGCTCTCCTCCGCGACCGATACCATCTCGATCACCGAAGCGGGAAACAACAGCCGGCAGCCCTCGAGACTGCGGGCCAGCGACGCCCCGCGCTGCACATCCTCAATCGCGTGATTCACCGTATCCGCCAGCACCTGGTTGCCGATGGCCTCCCTCGCCACGCGCAGGGCGGCCACCAGGGGCACACCGGCACCGACGAGAGTTCCCAACATGCGACAGAACCGCACCAGCGCGAACCGCGCCACCGCCTGGCCCAACAGGGGGATGCGGAGAATCAGGCGTTGCATGGTCCGGCGTCCCTCTTCGCTGGCGGTCATGCGCCGGACCGCAAACACCAGCAAGGCGAGGCCCAGGGCCAGCACGAACCAGTAGCTCACTAAGAGCCGGCTGGTGGCGACAATGGTCCTCGTCAGGCGGGGCAGCGAGCCGCCGAACTCCGCAAACATCTGGGAGAAACGAGGGATGAAGTACGTCAGCAGGAAGATCAGGATTCCCGCCGCCAGCACCGCCAGGATGAGCGGATAGACCAGGGCGGAGGTCACCTTGCCTTTGAGGTCCTGCTCGCGCGAGCGGAACGTGGCGATCTGGTCGAGCACCAGGTCCAGGAACCCGCCCGTCTCGCCCGCGCGGACCATGGCGACGTAAACCATCGAGAACGAGCGGGGATGCTGGCCCAGCGCGTCCGCCAGGGACATGCCGCCGGCGACCTGGTCGTGGATGACGGCCCAGAGTCTGCGGGCCGCCGGTCGCGAGGCTTCGCGCGTCATGATATTCAGAGCCCGACTGAGAGGCACGCCAGCCGCCAGGAGGTTACCCAACTGCCGGGTGAAGGCCTCAATCTCACCTTTGGTCACGCGGCTGGTATGCGGCAGAACACTGGCGGCATGTCCTTCCTCCTTCCGCTCCACGGCAATCGGATTGAGGTTTCGATGGAAAAGCTGCTCGATCGCCGCCGCCCGGTCGGGTGCCACCAGCCGGTCCGCCACCTGCCGGCCCTGCGTATCGATCGCTTTGTAGGTAAACGTGGCCATCTCCCACTCTAAGATAGTCGTTACAGGTCAGTCGTCAGCCCGTCGAAGTCCCCGGGACAGAACACTAAGGACGACGTGGGACCCCCGCCTCCGGCGACGATTCGTTCCCGGTCGAGGGCGGCGGAGCCACACCACTGCCGAACGTGTCATCCTTGGTCACGCGAAGCACTTCCTCGACCGTCGTTCGGCCTTCACACACGTGTCGGAACCCGTCGTCGCGGAGGCTCCTCATGCCCTGCCGGGCCGCCACTTTCCTCAGCTCATGGGCCGAGGTGTTTTCCAGAACGAGCGATCGGACCTCGTCCGTGACCACCATCATCTCGAAGATGCCAATCCGACCGCGATAGCCGGTCCCCTGGCAGCGGCGGCAGCCCCGGCCCTTGTGCAGCACCTCCGGCAGCTCCTCACCGAACCGACGCCGCAGCGGTGCGAGCTCGCTCGCGGAGAGTCGTTCTTTGCACTCGGGGCAAATCACGCGCACCAAGCGCTGGGCGAGGACCGCCTCCAGCGAGGAGGCGACCAGGTACGGCTCGATGCCCATATCGACCAGACGGGTCAGCGCGCCCGGCGCATCGTTGGTGTGAAGGGTCGAGAAGACCAGGTGCCCCGTGAGCGAGGCTTGAATCGCGATCTCCGCCGTTTCCGTGTCGCGGATCTCGCCGACGAGGACGACGTCCGGGTCGTGTCGCAAAATCGAGCGCAGCCCGCTGGCGAAGGTCAGCCCGGCCTTGCGCGAGATTTGAATCTGGTTGATCCCGTAGAGCTGGTACTCGATGGGGTCCTCGATGGTGATGATCTTGCGCTGGACGTCGTTGATTTGTGACAGAGCCGCGTAAAGCGTGGTGGTCTTGCCGCTGCCGGTCGGACCCGTCACGAGGATGATGCCATGCGGTCGTTCGAGGATGATCCGCATGGTCTCCAGGTCCCGGTCGGACATGCCCAGCTTGTCCAGCCCCAGCAACATGGCCGAGCGGTCCAGCAAGCGCAGCACCACCGCTTCGCCATAGAGCATGGGAATGACCGAGACGCGCACGTCGATCTCGCGGTCGGCGATCCGAATCTTGATGCGGCCGTCCTGCGGCACACGCTTCTCGGCGATATCGAGCTTACTCAGAATCTTCAGCCGGGAGACGATGGCCGCCTGGAACTGCTTGACCTCCGAAGCGACCGACGCCTCCTGGAGGACCCCGTCGATGCGGTAGCGTACCCGCAGGGTATTCTCGAACGGCTCGATATGCACATCCGTAGCCCGCAGCTCGATGGCCTCGGTCAGGATCTGGTTGACGAACCGGACAATCGAAGCCCCTTCGGCGGCCTGCGTCAGGTCCATATCCTCGTCGGCGTCGGTGTCGATCACCTGCAAGCCGTTCCCACCGGCCTCCGAGATCATCGACTGCACGGTGTCGGCGCCGACGCCCAGATAGCGTTTGATGCACCGATCGATGTCCGTCAAGGGGGCCAGCGCGACCTGGAAGTCCCGGCCGGTCGCCATACGCAGCTCATCGATGGCCGAGGTGTCGAAGGGGTTGTTCGTAACGACCAGGCATTGACCGTTGTTACCATCCAGCGGTAACACGTGCTTATCCAGAAGAATGCGGGCCGGAAATTGCGAGAGGAACTCCTTGCAGAGCGTCTGCTGCTCCAGCTCCACGTACAAGAAGCCCAGCTCGCGGGACAGGAACCGCAGCAGGGGCTCTTCCGCTACCCCGCCGGCCGCAAAGGCCCGGGCGGGCGGCTCGCCTCGAGCGAGCAAATCGCGAATCCCCCGGGCAGCGGCCTCGTCAATCACATCCTGCTCAACCATTCTGTCGATCAGTGCATTCATCGAGCCAACCACGCGTTAGTTCAACTGTCCCATCAGCACCAGTTGTGCTTCCTGCCGCAGGGTGAGAATCTGGCGCAACTCCTGCTGTGCGGCTGCCAGTTCCTGCCGGGCCTTCTCCCGCTCGCTGCGCACGGCGGTAAGCTGGGCCTTGATCGCGTCGGGACCGGCCGATTGATTTTCGAGTGTGGTACGCAGTTGGTCCTCGGCTTTCTCCACGGCCGTCGGCTCCCGGTTCTCCATTCCCGGCGGTCTGGGCCTGTCGCCCTGGCCACGATTCTGGTCTCCTCCTCGCTGTCCGCGGAACCCGCCGAAGAACATTCCCCGCCCCGGGCCGCCCCCGACCTGACGATTGAGGTCCATCACCTTCATGAGACGGGGTTCCATGACCTTCCACGCCTGGTCATCGACGCCGAGTTGCTCCTTCATGCGCTGGGTCATCATCTGGCGCATCTGCGCCGGATCGAACCGACCAGGCCCTCTATCGCCCTGACCGGGTCCCCGGTCGCCCTGCCCCTGCCCAGTTTGTCCCTGCCCGCCTGCCGGAGGTTGGGCCACGGACAGCCCCCCGATCACCAGTGCCACCACGCAGGCAACCACACCGACCACCACCCCTTTTTTACGCATCTTTCTTCTCCTTTTAAGAGTACTACGACCTCATCTCGTGGGAAACGTATCGGGTCCCTACCCGAATCCTTCTCTTTTCCCAATCGAACAATCGCAATGTGCGGAGGGCCTGGGGCAGTTCGTGCTTTTGCATCAGGAGCCTGCAAGCATCTCCGGTCTGCGGCCTCCGGACGGCGGATTTGTGATTTTCCGCCTTCAGGGGCCATCCGCGCCAGCCTTCCCGCAGGTCCGTATTGACGAACGACTCCAACTCGATTCTCATTTCTTCCGAGCTCATGGCCCTGACTCCTTCTGACCAAATCTCCCTGCGAGCAATGCCGCTCACGTCAACCTGTAAGTGGCGATGCATCACGGCCGGTTACAGGAAAATGGCCACGTTCCACAAGGAGGCTGAGCCGCTGGAAAAAAAGCCGGATTTCCTGTCACCAAAGCCTTTTTCACGCCACTAAAGTAGTGATTCAGAATGGGTGAGCCGATGACAGACGCGTGGTGCAAATGTAGCCCTGCCGCAGAGATGCTTGAAAGAGCGACGGCGATTTTGCAGAATACGCTTGTGGAAAATGCCGACTGGTTCGATGTGGCGGCCTCCGTCCAGGGCGACGAGGAGGCATACGCACGCCTGGTGCGACGCTATGAAAAGCCGATCACCGGCCTGCTGTGGCGCTTTACGCGCGACCCGGCCCAGTGCGAGGAGCTCGTGCAACAGGTGTTTGTCGAGGCATATTTCAGCTTGAAAACGTATCGCGGCGACGCCCCGCTGCTGCACTGGCTGCGCCGAATCGCCACGCGGACGGGCTACCGGTTCTGGCGGGAAAAGGCCCGGGAGCCCCAGGAAACGTCGTCAGCCGAGTTCGATATCCTCGAGCAGATCGAGGCGACCGAGGAGGAGCGCATCGACCCGTCCGAGGCGGCCGCCGTTCTGCAGGCGCTGCTGGCCCGGCTGCCCGCCCCGGACCGGCTGGTCCTGACACTGATGTACTTCGAGGACTGCGGCACCAAGGAAATTGCCGAACGCATGAGATGGAGCCGGGCGAAGGTCAAGACGCAGGCCCTCCGCGCTCGTAGAAAAATGAAGGAAATAGCCGAAAGAGAACATCTTTTGGAGAGACTGGGATGGACACTTTAGAGATTCTGGCCAGACTGGCACGCAAAGCCCGTGAAGAGCAGACGCCCGTCTTCGGCGTGGCGGACGCGGTGCGGCTTCGCATCCGGTCCGCAGGGCCGCAGTCGGTCACACTGATCCCGCTGGAGCTATTCGGCGGTCTGTCGGCTATCGCGGCTTCCGTGATCGTGGCTTTAGCGATCCAGCTATGGAGCTACATGAACAATCCCGTGATGGAGTTGCTAACGCCCTTGCAGGAGATACGACTATGGTAGACGAGATCAAGCCGGACAGCCCCGCGCTTCGGCCGCGCTGGCCATTCACCCGCCGCCAAGTGTTCGCGCAAATCGGGGTGGCCATCGTCATTCTGGTTTCCGGCATGGGCATCGGCACCGGCGGCACGATTCTCACCCTCAAGGACCGGATCATCTGGCACCCCCGACGCTTTACCGACCGACCACGCCCGCCGGTAGGTAATATTGTCAAGATGTGGCAGACGGAGTACGGCCTGACGGATGACCAAGCCCGCCAAGCCGAAGAAGCATTCAGCAGAAGTTGGGCCTCCATGCGGACCATCTTCGATGAAGTCGGTCAGAAGCAGCAGGCCGTGCACGCGAAGCTCGCGGAAGACATGAAAGGTATCCTCACGCCGGAGCAATATCAGAAGTGGGACCAGGAGTTCAAAGAGCGGGCCGAGCACTTCCGCGGGATGCGCCCCGGTGGGCGTCCCGGCGGTCCCCCTGGCGAGCATGACGGCAGACGCCCCGACCATGGTCCGTCCCGAGGCGACAGAGACTTCGGACCCCCGCCCGGATCCGGCCCTGGCGGGCCCGAGCCGACCCCAGGTGCGGGAAGCTTCCCACCCCCTCCTCCGCAGGAGTGATCCGACGCGCGGCGGGCTGATCAAGTGTAGACTTGATCGATGTAGCACCAGCGCCAAGTCTCTCCGGGTTCGATGGATTGCACGAGAGGATGCCCGGTTTCGTGGAAATGTTTCGTCGCGTGCTTGCCGCGCGAAGAATTGCAGCAGCCAACGTGGCCGCAAACCAGACACATCCGCAGATGAACCCACGACCATCCCAGTTTCAGACACTCTTCACAGCCGTTGGTGGCCGGCTCGACCGGGCGTATCTGGTCGAGATGTGTGCAGTCCGCTGTCATGCCATCCTCCTGAACTCATAATGAGGCCGCTTGCCATGACGATCGTTCCTGCACGTGGAGCCGTGCCGTCGCGGGAGTACTCGTGCCCCTGTCGACGTTAACCGCATGGCAGGCGCTTCTCGATCATGCAGACCTGTCCCACGGATTGCCGAGGCAAACCCGAGGGAAAATCGTGTCGCGCGTCACAGGGGCTTAAGCTCTCCCAGCATCGTCGGAACAAGCTCCGAGACGGTCGGATGGATATGCATCGCCCTTTGCAGGACCGTGTAGGACGCCTGGGCGTACATCACGTCCAGAATACAGTGAATCACCTCGTCGCCGCCCGTCCCGAGAATCGCAGCGCCCAGAATTTGTTTCGTGTCGGCGTCGACGAGTATCTTCATAAATCCCTGGGTTTCGCCCTTTTCGACCGCACGACTGACCCGCGTCATCGGCCGGCGCCCGACGAGGGCATGTCTGCCGGCACGACGTACCTGCGCTTCGGTCCATCCGGCCCTGCCCAGGGGCGGGTCGATATAGAGCGCATAGGCCGTGATGCGGTCGCTGACCCGGCGCTGATCCTGATCGAGAAGATTGGCGGCGACAATCTCGAAATCGTTGTAGGACGTGTGCGTAAACGCACCCCTGCCGTTGCAGTCGCCCAGCGCCCAGATGCCCGGCACGTTGGTACGCAATTGCTCGTCAACCGTGATGTACCCGTGGCTGTCCTGCGACACACCGGCTTTCTCGAGACCGAGGTCGTCCGTGTTGGGACGACGACCCACCGCCAGCAACAGATGGGACCCCCGGACCTCGGGGGGCCCCTCGGCACAGTCGAGGCTCACGACGACCCTGCCGTCCCGCTGCGCGACGCCGATGCACTTCGCATTGACGCGGACGTGGATCCCTTCCCGCTCCATAAGTTCCCTGATGGCGGCGGAGATGTCTTCGTCTTCGCGCTGGATGAGACGCGACGACATTTCCACGATGCTGACTTCACTGCCAAAGCGCCGGTACATCTGCCCGAACTCAAGGCCCACGTAACTGCCCCCGACGATAACCAGATGGTCCGGGAGGAAGTCAACGTCCATCATGGAGCTGTTGGTCAGGTACCTGACCTGATCGAGTCCGGGCAGCGCGGGTACCACGGCCCTGGCGCCGACGTTGATGAAGATGCGCTCGGCCGCCAGAAGGGTTGTGCCCACACAGACCTGACGAGGCGATTCGAAGCGAGCGTGGCCTTCATAGACCGTGCAATGGTCCATATTTTTGAGCCAGGTTTCGATGCCCGTCCTGGATTGTGCGGATATGGCATCCCTGCGTGCCTTGACCTTTCTCATGTCCACTCTCGGCGGAGCATCGATCGATACCCCGAAGTCAGCGGCACGGTAGGCCATATGGGCCGCATAGGCGCTCGCGATCATCGCCTTGGTGGGTATGCAGCCGGTATTGACGCAGGTGCCGCCGAAGAGCTTTCGCTCGATGACAGCCACCTTCATTCCGGCCGCCGTGAGCCTCGCCGCCAGAGGCGGCCCGGCCTGGCCGGTTCCTATGATGATGGCATCGTAGGTACTCGTCATAAGAATCTCCGGGACTCATAGGAACAGCCTCGTGTGTGATACGGCTCTGAGTCTCCCCGTTCCACGCTCCGGCCCTCTAGGTCGGTTGGATCCTTTCAAGCTTGAAAATCACGGGGCGAAAGCCGTCATTACAGGCGGCCAGAACGACGCCCTTTTCATTCATCCAGGGGTAATCCGCGCCGGATTCCAGGCCGGTGATAAAGCGAAAGAGGTCCGCGAAGGCGCCCGGACAGAAATCCGCCGGCATCGTTTTCATGTCGGCGATGAACTCCTGGCCCTCGTGGAATAAAGGACACACCGGCGGGCCCTTGCACGAGCAATCCAGCCGCGAGTCCGCATGGATCACGTCCCGATTAAGCCTCTTGACCACCGTAATCTTCACTCTTGCCATTTCCGCTCACCGCGTAAACGCTGACAACGCCAGTCTGTGAATAGCGGAAACCGGACTCAATAAGGCAAATGCTTTCTAAATCCAGTGAAATTCCTCACTGGCTGTTTCCCCGGTGAACGGCTAACCAGACGTAAGGTAAACAATCTCAGCAGTGCGCGCTTCTAAGCTTATGGAATAGCAGAGTTCGAGGTTTGCGACTGACTCTGGCGGTCGGAAATATCGAGCGGAGGAAACCATGACTCAACTTGCCACTACAACAGCAGGGACCAGCGCCCGACTGGTGAAAATGTATGCGAAGCCGCCTATCCTGCTGGGCTATACGTACGATTCTCAGGACGCCTATAAGGCCAGAGATGCGAACCGGCTGCTGGCGCTACGAATCGAAACAAACCGCTCGTGCAATCTTCGGTGCCGGTATTGTTATGCGGAAAGCGGAGGCGATTTGACCGCCGCGCTCGATATTCACCTGCTCCGGAATATCGTCCTGCAGGCGGCGCAGCTTGGAGCCAAATCGATCGTCGTGATCGGCGGCGGAGAGCCAACGCTGCACCGGCATTTCCGGGAGCTCATCCGCTTCATACGCCGCCACGGCATGATTCCGATGGTCTTCACCAATGCCGTCAAGGTCACACCCGAGCTGGCGGAGTTTCTCCATGAGAACAATGCCTCGATCATGGGCAAATGCGACTCGATGCGGGCGCACGTGCAGGATGAGCTGGCCGGCCGCGCAGGGGCTTTTGAGAAAATCCGGGCAGGAATGAACAATCTGATCAACGCCGGCTTCACCAAGGTGCGGAACCCGCACCGGTTGCGTCTGGGCGTTTCGTTCGTGAGCTGCCGGATGAATCTGCCGGAAATGGAGGACATATGGCATTATTGTCGGGAAAACCGCATCTTCCCGAATATGGAGGTGCTGACGCCCACGGGCCGGGCGAAGGAAACGCTCCAAGACCAATATTTGACAACCGACGAAATACGAAAGTACAAGCTGCGGCTGCTGGAGCTGGACCGCCGGCGGTTTGGTTACGACTGGCTCGTCTACACGCCCTTGATCGCCAGCGGCTGCCTGCAACATCTCTACAGCTTGTATGTAACCCTGGAGGGCAACGTCCGGCCGTGTGCTCCGACGAAGTTCGACGAGCATCCCGCCCTGAAGAAAGACGGCGTCTATCCGTATAACGTGTTCCGGCGGTCGCTCGCGGACATCTACAACGACCCCTTGTTCCGATACGTCCGGACCATCGACAGACGCCTCGAAGGCAGGTGCCACAATTGCGAGCATCTGGACGAGTGCCTCGGCTGTCGCGGCTACGCGTACGCCGTCGGAATCAACCAGGGCCAGGGACCACTCAAGGCACTGAGGTCCGAATGTCGGCAGTGCTTCAAGCAGGTTCGGAACGTGGAGTGTCCGGAATGAGCAAGATGGAGCTCGTGAGCGACGAGGCTTTGGAACATAGGCTCAAGCACCATTTGGAGCGGCGGGAGCTGCCCGACGCGTTCCTTTATACAGGTAACCACGGAACCCTGAACTGGCTGACGCTGGAGTCGAGCCAACGATTTCCCGTGGCGGCCACTCTGACCTCGCTCCTGAAAGAGCATGCCCGTTCGATAGCCCAGCGAATCCGAAACTGCCGGGACGTCGTCAGCATCGGCGCCGGCGATGCGCGGAAGGAGCTCATTCTGCTCGAAGAGCTTCTCCATTTTTCCAAACCGCGATGTCACATCGTCGATGTAAGCAGCCGGATGGTCGACGAAGCACTGAAGACGTTGAGCGGGCTGGGCCTCGAGATCACAGGCACGGTAGCATTCTGTGAAGACCTCGGCAGGCTGGCTCCCGATTGGAATCGCCCCGTTCTGCTGTGCCTTCTGGGAAACAGTTTCTGCAATTTCGACCCTGCCAGTCTTCTACCGATGATGGGCAATAATCTCGGCCCGTCGGACTTGTTCCTGCTCGATGGCAGTATGCTGCCGGAAAACGAGCGGGAGGTCGCGAGATGGAGGCGGGAGGTCGAGAGGATCTACAATTCCCCCGAAAACGTTCGCTTCAACACCGCCCCGCTCGTGAGGCGGGGCATGGACCCGGAAAGCTGCCGGTTCGAGCTGAAACTCGTCGGCGTGGACAGCCCGTGGGGACAGACGTATCGAACGCAAAAGAGAATCCATGTGCTGAAGCGGGCCGTTGTGCAGTGTGGGACCGACGCGGTCACGTTTGCCGCGGGCGACGTCATTGAGATGGGATTCACCTGCAAATATCGGTTTGCCCAACTGCGGCAATGCCTGGAGAGACATGGTTTTCGCGTGGCGGAGAGTTGGCCGGACCGGACCGGCGGCAACATCATCATCCTGGCCGAACACGCAACGACGGAGACCGAGCCATGAATACGGAGGTCCCGGACGCCACCGCTTGTTTTGGCTGCGACCATCTGGGCAGACTGACCCGGGTCATGGTCCACAAGCCGGGCGACGAATTGAAGGTTATCAATTCCGCCAACTATCCTGACTGGCTTTTCGACCGGGTACCCAATATCAACGGATTCCGGGAGGAGCACGAGGCGTACTGCGAGCTTTTGCGGTCTTGCGGCGTCGAGGTCCTGGAGTTGGCCGACCATGTGGACAACGCGTCGCAGAAATTGGCGAACATGCCCAACATTACCTATGTGCACGACATCGCCGTCGTTTCGAGCAAAGGAGCGATACTTTCATGCATGGCCTGGCAGGGCAGGAAAAACGAGCACCTTGTCGTCCGAGAGGCTTTGCAGAATATCGGCATCCCGATTTTTCTGGAGTTCGATGAGCCGCAGGATGCCTTTGAGGGCTGCCTTCTGCTTTCTCCACAGACGATTCTGGTGGCGGAAACCGAGCGGCACAGTTCACAATCCGTCCGGAAGTTCGTGAGAAGAGCGCTGTCCGCATTCGATGAGGTAATCTACGTCAAGATCCCCAAGGCCCGGCGTTACATGCATCCCGACACGATTTACAATCGCGTCACCGAACGACTGTCGCTGGTTTATCTTCCGGCAATTGAAGCGGCATACCTCTGTCAGAAAGGCGGGGTCGAGCCGATCGATTTTCCGGCGTTCCTGCGGGCCAGGGGCATTGAGTTGATCAACGTGTCAGATTCCGAGCAGCAAAGGCTGGCCTGCAGCTTCGTGCCGCTGGAGCCGGGGGTCATTTTTCATTACGATACCGCCCTGGATGGTGCCACGCGAAGGCTGCTTTCCCGCAAGGGGGTGGAGATCATATTCTTTCACCCGGAGGCGATGCGGGCCGGCGGCGGGAGTCTGCGGTGTATCACCCTTCGTCTGCATCGGGCCGGCACGACAACGAACACGCCGGCTCAAACGATGAAGACTCCCGGATTGCCGGGCCGTCAATCGCGCGAAGAGTGTTCAGGCGAACTCTCTGAGCGCTAACCAGTCTGGAAGTTTCCCAAAACTCGAAGGGTTCCCGAACGCGAAGTACCGCGTTCGGGAACCCTATGGCATAGATACAAAATACCGCGTCTTTACGGCTTCACTACCCGGATATCATCAATGTAGATGCGGCCGCTGCCGTCCGCCGCCGGATTGGCCCGGTCGCCGACACCGATGTACAGCTTCTTGACCTTGGCCAGATTCACCCCGGCCAAATCGCTGAGCGGAATCTTCCACTCGGTCCACTCGGTCACATTGACCGCCGCCGCATCCGGATGCGTGATGACCTTGGACTTGCCAGCACCGTCCTCCACCACCAGATACAAGCTCTGCGGACTGTTGGCCGGCTCCGGATCATCGCCGACCGCGGCCACCTGCCACGAGCCGGTACCGCCGGCCGTGATACTCGAGAACGCCGCGGTCGTAATCAAAGCCGCATCGTGGCTGGTCAGACACAGGCCGATGTACACACTGCCCGTCAGGGTCACCGAAACGGCTGTGCCATCGGCCTTCGGCAGGTCGGTCCAGGCCTGGCCGTCGGCGGAGTACTGGGCCGTGAAGACATCGCCCTTGCGGGTCAGCTTCACCCACTGCGGGGCCGTGATACCGGTCTTATTGACCTGCTCGGGGGTGTTGTCCGCGAACGTACGCCAGCCGAATGATACACCATTGCCCGGGGTTACGACCATGTATACCATCTTGGAGCCGCCCTCGAGCGTTTCGCGGATCATTACGCCGGCCTTGGCCCAGGCGTTGGTGTTCGCGACGCGATCCACCTTGACTACGATCGAGCCATCGCCGCTGAGCCGCTTAGAGGCGAAGCGGAAATCATCCGCCGCATCCCAGATGTCATGACCGGAGCCGCTCATGGTGATTACACCGCCGGCAGCGTCCTCGACAAAGGCCGCTGGGCGGCCATGGAAGAACAAGGTCAGGTCGGTAACGTCATTGACCGTCCAGTTCTGCACGGGCGAGAACTCGCGCTCGGCCTCGGCATAGAAAGGCGAGTTGATGTTGTTGTAGTCGAGCGGCATCGATTGACGACCGCCATGAACGATCGTCTGCTCGGCAAACGGCGGATCCCAGTTACCCACCGTGGAGGTCGTGGTGTTGGTCTGACCATCGATCCAGGTCTCATAGATGCGCGTGCCTTTATCTACCTCGTCGTTGTAACTCTCGAAGTTATCGACCACGATGAAGTCGGCAGTGGTAAAGCTCCAGACCGAGCCTTTCCACGGGCTGTCGACACTGGCATCGTTGACCTCGTCCACTCTCCAGTAGTAGGTTTTATTCCATTCCAGAGTGCCGGGATCAAAGGTGGTCTGATCCAGCGCCTGCTCGCCCTTGTAGATACCTGAACTGTCCGGTGTGGCATTGGCTACTGCTTCCGCATCCTCACCGAAGTAGACCTCGTGCTGGACCACTTTCTCGCCCGCTGCCCACATCAGCGTTATGTCTTGCGGAAGATTGACATCGCCGTTTGCCGGATAGAGCGCGCGGGCTCTCACCGGCGGCTGAAGCGGACCAGCCGGGATGATCTGACGGACCAAAGACGGGCTCTGCCAGAACAGATGAGCCACAGCCGGACCGGTGTTCTCATAGTACTCCATCCGCAACGGATAGATCCCGGGTTCCAGGGCAAGCGCGGGACTGAACGCGTCGGTGGCACCCTGATCCACCCATCGGTTGATGATCAGTCTCTCACCCAGCCAGAGCCGGGCGCCATCATCGGTGTTCGTGATGAATGTATAGCTGTCGGCAACCGCGATCTCCAAGTCCGCCGTCCAGCGGGCCGAGAAGTTGTCGACACCAATCGGGGCACCCGGACCACCGGGATCACCCCAACTGAAATCGATGGCCGGATCGATGCGAGTCAAACCCGGTGCTCCCGCAGGCGTCATGCCATTGAAGTATTCACCCCTGACGCCGCCGCCCGGACCGGTCGTCGTAAAGCTCCAGAGGTCCCCAACGTTCTTTGTACCGGTGCCGGTGGTCTCATCAACAGCCCAGTAGTAGGTGGTCTTCTCGTTGAGGGCCCCCGGTGTATAGCTCGGTGCAACCTGTTTCCCCCGGAACGCACCGGCATCGCGGTTTGCCACGGCATCCTTGTCGGTGCCAAAATACACCTCGTGTGAAGCCGCTCCCTGCCCCGCCTGCCACGCCAAGATGACATCCGTGGCCACCCATTTATCCCCATTGCGAGGCATGGGCGCGTAGGCCGTGGCCGGCGCCGCGGTAAAGCTCCAGACATCGCCGGTCTGCACGGTGCCACTGGCCTCGATTTCGTCGATGCGCCAATAGTAGGTCACACCCGGCTGAAATCCGGCCAGAGAGTAGTACATGGTAAACGGCTGACGGGGCGAGACCAGGTTCGCCGCAGTCAAGTCCGGGCTGGTGCCCAGATACACGGCATGAAACTGGGCGAAGGTGGCGGTCGTCCACTGCAGCAGCGGCATCGTGACGCCGGTCGCGCCATCGGCCGGCTGCGGATCATAGGCTTTGGGACGGGCCGCCAGCACCTTGATCTCGGCATCCTTCAAGGCCCGATTGTAGAGGCGGACGTCGTCCAGAATGCCCTCGAAAAAGGAATAGGAATCCTTACGGCCCGCGATGCGAACCGGCTCATTATTGAGTATGCCGAACGCACCCGACTGCGGGACACTGCCGGCGGGAACCCCATCGATGTAGAATTTGACGGACCCGCCTTTCACAAAGGTCACGGCCACGTGGTACCACCGCCCGGCGGTAACGGAGCCGGTGGAGTCATAAAAGACATAGTCCGTACCCTCCGAGGTCTGGTGTCCAAATTGCAGCACACCAGTGTTGGGCGACGTTCGGAACTCGTAGTTGCCCGGATAGTTGTTCGGTGCGGAGCCACTGGGCGCTTTGACCATCACGAAGTAATAAGTGTTGAGATTCTCCAGCTTCAACCAGGCGGCGATGGTCAAGGCACTGGTCAGATCGAACGAGGGATGGTCCGCCACTTCCATTATGTCATCGATCCCATCGAAACGGAGGGCTTCACTATCGACCTTCCCCGCCACCCATAGCGGATTGCCAACCAACGCGCCGTCGTGGGCGTTTCCGCTGGAGTCCTGCGCCATACTCCCGGAGGTCTCGTCGAGCTTCCACCAGCCGATAAGGTTGGGATCAGCACTCAAACCCGTTCCGGGAAGTCCCATGAGAACCATCACAACGAGACAAACGCGCTTTCGTATCATACTCGTCCTCCTTACCAAAATGGCGGCGGTGCCGCGCTGTTGCATACGTCCCATGGGCCCTATGCGACCCAAGGACCGATTCCACGAATGCGGGGCCGGGCCTTACTGAAGCGCCCGGTACGCATAAGCCTTCAGCATGAAGTCGAAATCCGTCCACTCCTCCTCGTCCTGGGGAGTCCTGATGAACTGGAACCTGGCCGGTTCGTACAGAGCCGTCAGATTCCAGTCGATCAGCCCCCGGCCGAACCAGCGGTGCATATCGACGTGGCCGTCGGCGAAGCTCAGGGTGCTGCTGTTGTCGCGGTGCCAGATTCCGAACGGATCGACCCAGCGTTTCGTTTTCGGGTACATCACCCAGGAGCCCATGTTGTAGCCCCGCGGGTCGCACTCGGCCAGAAACACCAGCTTGGTCGCGGGTTGCCTGATGTCCGTGTAGCGGATGCAGGGCTTAATCTCCCATTCCGAGCCGTCCTGCCGCACGCCGTTCATGCCGCCGGCAATCGAATAGGTGCGATAGGCGTACTTGTGGTACGGACTGTTCTTCCGCTTGTCGGAGGGACAGCGGTAGACGCTGATCTCCTTCACATAGGGCCACAGCAGGCCCAGCTTGATGTATTCCTTCTTCTGCTCCACGGAGGCCGTCACGCCATTGGGCGGGATGCGCACCCAGGGGCTCCAGGGGCTCTCGTTCTCGCGTTCGGGGAAGCCGCCGACCAGCTTGGCGTCATTTTCGTCCTTGTACATCAGCCAGGCGAGGGTCAGGGTCCGGATATTGCTGCGGCAGTGCAGGCTGCGGGCCTGCTCGCGAGCCAGATTCAGGGAGGGCATCAGGATGGCCATGAGAAGGGCGATGATGGCAATGACGACCAGCAGCTCGATCAGTGTAAAGGCCCTTCTTCCCATTGCGGTTCTCCGAGGCCCGCGTGACGGGGCCACTCCCTGCGATGCTATTGATTATACATCGGGTCGAGCATAATCCAAACATTTTCGGGCGACAACTTTCAGGTTTTCAAGGGCGATCCGTCAGAGTCCCGGGGTGCGGCAGGATGAACCGGCAGAAGAGGTTCGTGGCGAGCGCGGCATTTCGGGTGGCACAAGTGAGGCCGTCACACGCCCCAGCTTGTCGGAGGCGGCAATCTGGCGGCCGTCAGCGAAGACACGCAATCCTTTACCCCTGCCATAGCGCTGCCCAGTCTGGTCGTATAGGATGGTCAACAAGCGGCCGTGATATGGAACCTGATCGAGACAAAAGTAATCCCAGGTCCCCTCCGGCAGGAGGGGATTGACTTCTACGATTTCATCGGCGCGCGGCCGCAAACCGATCAGGCCGCTGATTACGAGATCGCAGTAAGTCGAATGGTTGTAGTCCTTGCCACGCTCCTCGCCGCCTTTGCCCGCATCCCACGTGCCGTTCTTCCAGCTCTTGAGCCGCGTGCGAGAGATCCAGTCGCCGGTGAGTGGATTGAGGTTTTCGTCAATCCAGGGAACGACACGTCCGTCGTCAAGTGTCAGGCGATGCGACCGAGTGTAAATCCTGAACAGGTCGAAGTAGTCCTTCCGTCCGACTATGTTCTGCTCGTAGCAATTGAACAGATTGGCGAGTCCGGTGAGCGTGACCGACGTCGCATAAGGCCAGCTCGGCCCGTTCCATTGACATTCGTGGCCCTCATAGGAAATGGCGAAGCCCGGGTGCCGCTGCTCGGCGGTCGTGGGGCCAAACGGCGTGTAGAAGCCTTGCGGATCCGTGAGTTGCTTCCATGCGACCGACTTGTCGCTGTCGGGCAGGTTGAAGTACCAGGGTGTGTATCCGTGCAACTCGCGTGCATCCGACAATCGCGTGTTCTCGCCACGCGGCCGCACCTTGAAGAACTGTGCGTCCGGGTCCCACAGTCTCTCCTGAACGAGTCGCTTGATCTCGGCGGCCTTGGCCCGGAAACGGTCGGCTGTCTCCTTCCGGCCGGTCCGTTCCGCGATGTGTGCAATCGCCAGAGCATCGCCATACATGTGACTGTTGATCGTGGCACGGTATCCCTGGGCCTTCGGATGAAGACGCCCGCTGATCGACATCTCCATGCCGTCCCGGTCGTCCACCTGCCAGAAGAGGCCGTTGGCGTCGCGCTGGTCACGTTCCCAGGCCTCGTAGTTCGCGATCAGATCGGGCAGCAGCTCTTTTGCGATCCGGTCGTCGCCGGTGACCAGAAAACGCGACCAGATCGCATCGGCGGCCCAGAAGCTGTAGCGTCGCGGCTCGCCGCCTTTTCGGAACCAAAAGAGCGAATACTCGTCGAGGTACTGCGGGTCGTTCAGCCAGCGTCCCTCGTACAGGTGGTGTCCGGCGGCGCAGTTGATGGAATTGTATTTGCCGGACCAGCCCACGGGGGGCAGAAACTCCGTAATGATGAATCCCGCCGGCGTCTGCTTGATGTGCTTGCGATACGTCCACCAGCGAAAGTAATAGGTCTCCTCGATTTCCCTGTCGGGACACTCCAGGAGCGGAATGTTGTTCTTCAGAAAGTCCCAGGCGGCCGCGTTGGGAATGTGTTGAACATACAGTTCCCTGTCGTTCCGGTTAAATGAATCGACGTAATGTCGGAAGGATTCCCGTTCGAGCGCGTACGGCAGAACCAACGGCTGGCCGTGCTGGCCGCTGCCACCCGGCGTCCCGACCGCTACCACAATTGATGTCGCGCACAAGAAGGTCATCAACCCCATGATCCACGTCCTTTCTGATGCCGTGCCGGAGCCGCGGTATCTGCAAAGCACGGCCCTTTGGGCAACCATTTGCAGACTGACCGTTCATGCTACCTTCCGGGTCTCCGGCATACAAGGGGAGGAATCACTCCCGAGGGGGAGGTGCCACATTGCGGAGCCGAGGCGACGAGCGGAGCTTCAGCGCACGTCGTAGCGCAGGAATGAGACAAAAGCCGCCATGAAGAAGAGCAGGTTGAAGAGAATCAGCAGCCCGATGTCCCAGATGGCCCAGCGCAAGGATTCCCTGAGTGTGAAATCGCGCTCCTGGAACTTCGGCACGCCGTCATAGTCAACCGGCTTACCCGAGATGGCGTGCCAGTTCTCGGCGACCCACTCGGAAGGAAATTGAAACAGCAGGTGCAGACTCTCCGGGTCCTCTGCATCCTCGCTGCGGATGTACTCCCGAAGACTCTCCTGATATCTGTTGATCTGCTGGTGCAGATGTTCAATTCGAGACATTCCTACGCCGGCAATCGCCTCCGAGGCTCGTTGGTAAACAATAGCCGGCGAGACACAGGTCAAGGAACGGCCGGTGTTGGCCTGCGCGACCATCTGCCGCCAGTGCTCATCCATAATTGCGTTGCGGGCCTCGACCTGGGCGTCGTAGTATCGGGCGGCGGCAGGAGGATTGTCCTCAAAGCTGTTCCAACTCCCGGCACCCTTGCCAAACTTCTCAGGATCGCGCCGGATATCCGCGACGGCCTCCGCCACCCGGCGTTCCATATCCGTGCGGGCCGGGATGCGGCGGAACGTTCCGGCGGCAATCCTCCCGAACGTCGGGATCAGGATCACCAATCCCACCCACACCAGCAACAGAACCGCCATGCTGCTCGCCGGATGGTGACTCCGACTGGAGACAAAAATGCCTGATAGAACAAAAATCGAGAGATAGAGGAAGGACACAAGGACCAGAGCAGCAATCTTCAGCCATTGACCCGCATCCATGGCGACGGTTCGACAAGAGGTTACGACAATGAGGTTGACCATCAAGCCTGCCAGCAGCGGTATTCCTATCGTCATCATGGCCCCGGCATATTTGCCCAGCAGGACTTTGTACCTCGGCACCGACCCCGCCAGAGTCAGACACAACGTGCCGGCCTGCTTCTCACCGCAGATACTGTCATACGTCAACAGCAGCGCCGCAAAGCTGAGGATCAGCGACACGATGAAAACCCAATCGACATTGCTGGAATGAGAGAACAGAAAATTGCCCCGGCTCCTCACTTCGGGCAGATCGGTTGTAAAGGGATCGAACCGGAACCAGTCGGGAAGAGTGTCTTCGAATCCGGCGGAACAAAGGGAAAGCGATTTCGGTTGTCTCCAGATTGTCTGATAATGGAATACCAGTCCGTAGAGATGCCCGGTCTGCTCGCGCAGCGCGGAGAGGTTCTGATTGGTCTGCCGG
>Ga0315291_10001615_pt1 | contig 30089 bp, 35 predicted proteins | sample YL17G12_20_MG_FD_203070 | JGI IMG/M metagenome (GOLD analysis project Ga0315291, IMG submission 203070) | Sediment microbial communities from Yellowstone Lake, YNP, Wyoming, USA - YL17G12_20 | ecosystem: Environmental > Aquatic > Freshwater > Lake > Sediment | place: USA: Wyoming | collected...
ATGGGCACATCACGGGATACCTACGATGACCCTCAGTTACTAGGTGTCCCTGCTCATGTTTTAGAGCATCATTATGGTGGCTGGAACAGTTTTGTCAGAGCTTGTGGGGTAGAGCCAGGGTATGTTGCAAAGAGTCCCGTAGAGCATGTTAAAGAGTACCTGACAGAGTGTATAGCCTGCGGGGAGGCTCTGTCTTTTTATGACTACGAGAAAAGGACAAAGATACCTGCCACGAGGCTCAAACGAATTTTCAATGCGGGTAGACCTTATGCACATCTGAGAGAGCGCCTTTTCATTGTGGCTCTTGACGTGTCCCTACATGAGGAGTTCTTGAAGAATTTCAAATAGGCTCTCCCATGAATTACGCAGACATGACGGGATATCTAGTCGAGCACAGTATCGTTGACCTGTCTAAGCATCTTGGCGTGTCAGTGTCAGCTTTTCATAGATATCTACGTAGAAAAGGGTACACTCCTCCGGTCCCGGAGAGCTATATCGTTAAGAACGACGACTGTTTATATGATCCTGATCCGAGTCCGCAGATGAGTTCTATGGTGGCGGGACTGGTACTCTCTGGGATACAGTATCGTAGCGATACGATAGCTGTTGAAAAACCCTGGGCAGAGATTATAGGTCTACTGTGTATTCACATGATGCTCGGTCAGTATTCTAAAGGCATTAGGAGCGTGAAAGGAGGCAGACTCGTGTATGAAAGCATTTTGTCATATAACGGGTCTCCCTGGGAGCGCCTGGGTCCAGAGGGTATAGGGATATGGTGCATGTTGTCGGGAGCTCGGTACGGTACAGGTTTCCTGTTACACGTGCCCAGTGGATATGTAGCTGATCTACAAAAGAATGTTGTGAGACTGAATGAAAAGTATCGCTGGGATATAAAGATAGGCAACAAGTTCATCTACGTACCAGGGGGGTCTTCTGTAGTCCGTGCATCTTCTCTTTACATTCATGAGTATTATTATAAAAGAGTGGGTATCCCTGAGGGGACGTGTGGGGCCTGGCTAAAGGCCCAACCATGGTATAATGATATAGAGAAACTGAGGAGAGCTTCTACACATCCTTTGGTAGCACGAAAACCGTTTAGCGGTAGTATGTATAGGGCTTTTGACGATGCACAGAAAAAGCAGTATTTACTAGCAGTGTTTAATCAGGTGAGGGTGCATGGATTCCCTTACGTTTTTATTACTGACGAAGAACGAGAAAAATGTTTTGATCTCATGAAAAAAACGACTATAAAAGTAGATGAGAATAAATGTTTAAAATACAACAATGTGTGTAACGTCTTACCTAATAGTTTCATGAATCATAGATATAGGCTGCGTGTAAAAGGTGAAGATAGTCCGTTTGAGGTTTTTCACGATGATAAAAAATTGAAAAAGGTACTGAAAGTACAACTCAGGGGTGATACAAACATTAAAGACAGTAACATACGAGCAGCTTTAAGTACCTATGAGACACAGGCAGTGGGGCAGTTCAATCCTCTTTTCGCTAAATTTTTTTGTGAGTTATACTGCGTACCAGGTGGTACTGTTATGGATCCGTGCGCCGGATTTGGGGCTAGACTGTGTGGTTGTGTGTCTGCCGGTAGAAAGTATATAGGCATAGACCCTTCCACTGAAACTTATACAGCTTTGCAGGAGTTGATATCTTGGCTTGAGGGTAAAAACGTCCACGACGGCTCGGTTATACAGGGGTGTGGAGAGGACCCTGCTTTTTATAAAGACATACAGGCCGACATGGCTATTACTAGCCCCCCATATTTTGATAGAGAGGAATATTCTGAGGAGAGCACTCAGAGTTTTAAAAGATATCCTGGTATAGATGCCTGGTTGGAGGGTTTTCTTGCTCCTATGATAAGGAATACATATAATGTTTTGAGACCTGGGTGCGTATTCGTGCTGAATATAGACAATGTAGAAGAATCTGTTATAATAGATCCAGCTGTGAGTTTGTCGCGGGGCATAGGTTTTCAGTTAGAGAAGACATACTATTCTAGTAAGCTCACTAGACCTGGTACGAGGAGCGAGTCTATGGAGCCTTTTTTTGTTTTCAGGAAGCCAACATGAGTCTCGTTTCCTGTGTATACTGTGGCTATCAAGCTAAGACCCTAGTGAGGCATTTGATCACTGCGATGCCACCTCATCCCGGTATGGATGAATACCGCACACTGTATCCTGATGCGAGACTGGTATCTGAGTCCGTTGAGGAGTTGAGGGCTGATACCCTTGCTCGTAGGGGTCTTAAAAGAGGTAGGAGACCTGGTTTTGTGTGTGATGCAGCATCAGAGAAGGTAGCTGCTACTAAAGAGGCTCGATACGGCCACGCAGGATATAACAACCCCGATAAACGTCGTAGGACCTTGTTAGAGCGTTACGGGGTAGATAATCCTATGCATGTGCAGGAGATCAAAGATAGGGCGCGTGACAACAAGATCATTTTGAAAGAAGATGCTCCTCCTATATTGTCGAGATCCGATATGGAGGGCAGGTTTTTATCAGGAAAAAATGTGACTCAGATAGCGGAGGAGATGTCAGTAGCCCCGTGGGCGATTAGAAAACTGGCAAAAGAATATGGGTTAACAGTTCCAGTCATTAGGAAAGAAATGGTGAGGCAGACTCCCGCAGAGTCTATACGTCAGTATTTTATAAAGTGCCATAGTATGGGTAGAGTGCTGCCTTTCACTGAGTATGGTACCCTATCAGGTTTCCGATACTACAGTAGGATGATGCGACTGTTCGGAGAAAAAGCTCCATATAGGAGATTCGTGGAGGATTTAAAGGCCGTAGCGCTGACCCCGGAGTTGTGGGACGGTTTCATAGTTAAAATAGGATAGTAGATGGCTCCGCCTAAAAAAATCATAGATGCTGTAGCACTGCGAGAGCTAATACAGCAAGGTGCTACGGCTATTCAAGCAGCGCGGGCTCTATCCACCAGTCGTCGAGTAGTCCTGAGGACAGCGAGGGCGATGGGTACTCCGTTTATAAAATGTAAAAAAGCTGTGTTCTCTCAGCAGGATTCGGATCGTTTACGAGAGTTGTATAGCCAGGGCATGAATGATTATGAGGTAGCAAAGGTAGTGCGCGTAGGTAGGAATCGCCTGAGATCGTGGCGTGAGGAGAATTCGGTCGTATCTCAATCATGTAAAAAAGGGCTCACTCCGGATATATGTCCCGATATCCATAGCAGACTTCTGGCAGGAGATACTCTCACTCGCATAGGATCTACGTACGGAGTCGGTAGGTCTTCTATCGCTAAACTTTTAAAGAAGAATCAGATAGAGTATTCAAAATACAGGCCTGCTGCCCCTGATTGGGCATCCGGTTATCGCCTATCGGATTATCAAACTCAGTTCTTTATTGGGGATCTATTTGGGGATGGGAGTTTGTGTAGTACTTCCGAGAGTAGCGCCTATTTTCATGCTGGACAATCTGTAGCTCAGGAGATGTTCGTGAGGTGGAGATATGAAACATACGCCCTTTTGATATCTAATGTCCGTGTGAATTCAGAGCATAACAGCATAGGTATAAAGACTTGGACATGTCGTGAGTTAGGGTACTGGTATGGGATTTTCTACGGTACTGGTGAGAAAGTCTTGACTCCAGCTATGGTAGAGCATTTTACTCCTGTGGGGTTAGCTGCGTGGTATATGGGAGATGGGTCTATTGCCCGGAACACTCCATACTATCACGTAGGTCTACAAGTTGATCTCATACCGATAGCTGAGGCACTGTCTGCTAAATTTGGGTTTTTATTCGATGCTAGGAAGCACGAGCATGAGTGGCACCTGTGGGTGCGTGATAGGGAGTCCTTTTTTAGCCTGGTAGCTCCTCATATTATTCCCTATTTTGCGTATAAAGTGCAAGACGACTATAGGCATCTTGTAGCTTCTAAATTGGATCCTAAAAGTATCTCCGTTATCACAGGGGAGTCGTTTCGGGAGCTACCACTAAATGAAAGAGAGGGTATAGTAGATTATTTTGTGAGTTATTTTATGCGGCGTGGTTTGACCTGCCCACACATGAATTTGAGGGATATTAAGAGCACTCTTCGTAATCTCAGGGCAGGAGTTTCAGGGAAGAGAACTCCTAAAGAATTGTGTGAGTGCTTTGCCCCCTATAGATTTGATAATTGTAGGCAAGGTAGTAGCCCTTTACGGATATGGCAAGATAAGAAAGCGATGAGAATTTTTGTAGAGGGTATACTGGGCACGTTGACTGGTATATTTAACGATGATAGTCTCTGGAGAGGGCTTGAGAGTCGAGGAGTGCCTATTGTGGATGATCCTATGTGGTCCGCGAGCGTTTGTAGATCTATTCTGCCGCGTGGTGGTAAGGTTTTGGATGTTTCTGTGGGATATGGGGAGAGAATGGTGGGATGCTCTTCTTGCCCCTCGATATTTTATGTGGGTGTGGACCCGAGAAGGAAGTCTGCACCTTTACTTGTAGAGTTGTCGGATAGATGTCGAGAGGCCTACGATAGTGATATTATTTTGATCCGGGATTGTTTTGAGGATTGTGAACTTTGTGGTGTTTTTGATCTTATTTTTATTGATCTACCCTTTTATGGAGAGTACTCCTACGGATTCGAAGGAGATCAGTGTCAGATTAGGTACCCGGTTTTTAGTGAGTGGCTGGATAGATTTTGGATACTTTCTATCATAAAATGCTTGGGTCATTTAGCAATAGGTGGCACTATTTTTATGAAAGTAGTAGGGTCGAGAAAATATGTAGCGGCTGATAGTGCTATAAAGGTTCTGTCTGATAAAATGAGTCACGATAGTTTTGGAGATTGGATAAAATTCAGTTGGAGGATTACATGAGACTGGCTACTACCAAAGAGGACGTGAAAGCTATCATGAATATAGTTCGCCCCTACTACAAGGCAGGTCTGATGGGTGTTTACCCGTCTATTGTGTACTATTCTGCGGTAGATAAACGATGCACGTGGGTAGAGGAGGTCGCTGGTGTGGTAGAGGGTTTTGTTATGACTCGAGTCATGAAAAGGTCACTCTCTTTGAGGGTCATCCAGATAGCTAAGATAGATGGTTCTTCAGTACGCGGGTCATTGTTGCTATCTCAGGCTGAGCAGTTCGCTCGGCAGGCTGGGCTGAGAGCGATGATTCTGGATGCTAAGAAACAAAACACGAGAGCTCTTGAATTCTATAAAAAACAGGGCTACGTCGAGCAGGGGGAGAAGGACGATTGTGTAGTTTTTCATAAAAGGATCTTGTAATGGTATCTTTATCTACCTGGAATATGGATTACTGGAAACACAAATCCTCGTTTCGTGAGTCCTGTGCATACTATTTAGAGGGAGTCGATTCTGATATCAAAATATTTCAGGAAACACTACCCGATTACACTGTTTTTAAAAAAGACAGTTTAGTGTGGCACGCTATAGGTGATAAAAGAACGTGGGGATCTGGGATATACTGCGAGAAATATCCTATAAGAGAGTTTCCTTTCAAAACAGCACTCTATGGATCTGTTGTAGCAGCGGAAATAGAGATAAGGCCAGACTATAGTTTGATTGTGATATCTTTGTATGGCATTATGGAATATGTAAATGGTAGGATTTATTCTATGACGAATCTGCATAGGATTTTTTCAGATTTAACAGGAATATTAGAAGGGAGTGAAACAAAGAAGAGGATCGTGATAGCAGGTGATTTTAACGCCAGCCTACAGTTTGACGATAGACAGCCTGTGAGATCACATCGCGTGTTTTTTGATCGATTTAAAGCATGGGGGTTGCACAACTGTTTTGAGGGATATTATGCAAATTTTATTCAAACCTATAGGAATGGAGGAAGTAGTGTGCCATGGCAGAGTACCTATATTTTTATTAGTGACTTTTTGGTACCTTTACTGAGATCCTGCGTCGTGATAGAAAATGAGAAAGTGGTAAGTAAATCTGATCACAACATTGTCCACATTGAGTTAGATTTTTAAAAAGGAGAATCATCATGCCTCGTTCTAAGAAAGCCTATGTAGAGGTACATCTCGGATATTACAAGCAGGGAGACGACATGGACCGCCATTTGAAAAATACAAAAACTCCAGAGGCTGCGTTTAGATCGCATGCAGAAAATATGCGATCGGTAGCTGAGCACCTCGATAAAGTAGCCTCTATGATCTCAAAGCATAAAGTAGAGGTGCAGGCAGATACGCACATGATTGGGATTTGTTGTGACAAGAAGATAGCTGATGCTCTTATTAAGGCTGAGCTGGCTGATAAAGATCCTATGGAAGATGAATAGATAGTACCGCTAATACTCTCCTAATAATATCTCCAGTAGATATAGAACGATATCTACTGGAGATCCTCTCTTGAAAAAGTCCCTCGTCAGTCTCACTGCCCGTCAGGACACGATCCTCAGGTCTATCTCTAAGGAGTTGGAGATCTCTTTGTCTGAATTGGTTCGTAGAGCCGTGGATGACTATATCGACAGTTTGGCAAAAGATGGTGCTGGCGCTTTGGAGATGTGGGATCCTACTACTAAGGAACTCATATGTAGAAAGCAGAAGCTCAAATAACCTTCTAATAAGAAACTGTAATTAATAGCGTTATCATATTTGGGCTTTTTTCATGCTGACACTAAGCAAGCTGCGGAAAATAGCTGCTGACGTACAGGCCTACAGCGATAAGGTAGACGTCATAGAGCATTTGAAAGATGTTTATGATATAGATATGGATCCAGATACTGATGAAGAGCATGTGAAAATTTTGAGTGATAGCCTTGCAAAACTCCCCCCGGAGTTGGTAAAAGATTGTGGGATAAAGACTTTGGGATTTGAGGATCTGGGACCCTCCAGAGAGTACTATCCTAATCACGGTAGGTACAAGGACAACACGTTGTATTTGAATCAGCAGATCCTAGATTCTCCTGTTTTGATAGTGGATCCAGATAGCGGGGCTGCTGCAAACAAATTCGACCAGACTCTGTATCACGAGCTCGGTCATGGGTGGGATGACGTACACGGTAAAGATGGTACTGAGCTATCGCTACAGAAAGAGTGGATGCGTCTCTCTGGCTGGTCTAAGGACCCTATTTCTGGATATAAGAGAGTAATCATTCAAGAGCCGGGTACTCCTGTATTAAAGGGGGAGTATTACTATTCTCCGGGCGCTGGGTTTACTAGGTTCTATGCGCGGAGAAACCCATGGGATGATCTAGCGGATTCTTTCTCTTATTACGTGGCAGGTCTAAAGAGTTTTCTACCTGCCAATAAGATCGCGTATCTTGATAAACACCTTAGCAAATATTTTTCAGGACGGTGATTATGGATTCCGACATAATGTCCGCATTAGAGAGTGTATCCTCGGTCCTTACAGACAGGGGTTTTGATAAAGAAGCTGCTACGGTGAGTGAGGCCGCAGCTTATATGAGGCCACATCCTCCGGTTTCTCGTCCTCCTGCCCCTACTCCTATGGGTACTGTTTGGGATAAAAGTCAGGACACGTATACAGAGCTTGATCCTACGGGTAAAGGGCAGCACAAGAGTGTTAAGCCGTTGGCAGAGATACAGAAAAATATAGGGATAATGACTCCAGAAGAGATAGAGTATGAGTTGCACAGTAATACAGATCCGGCGGTTAGAAAGTATCTACATGATTTTGTGAGCGTAATTAAGCAGGTACAGCTCGATAAAATAGCCTCTATTGTTAAATTGGCCTCTTTGGGGGAGGCTCTCACTGAAAAAGGCTACGATACTCTGGGTAGGAGACTTTTTGAGGCTGCTGGCAGACTGTCCGCTCAGGTAAAAAGCTCCCCGGATAAGCATGCTACACCGAGTATAGAGGCTGTGTTTGAGGCGTCAAAATCTGCTAAAGATTTCGAGGATGGTGTCAAGAAACTGGGTCAAATGTATGAGGATATATCAAAGCTAGTGAAGGAGTTTGATAAGGAGTACCTCGATAAGATAATGCATCCTCTTGATAGGAAAGAGATCACTGAGGAGGAAGCTAAATCCAGGACTATCGAGATGATCCGCGGGACTGATCTCAAAATAGATAATAGATTCAAGACCATATCCTAATCCTACAACGAAAGGGGTCTCATATGTGGAGTGCATTTTGTGGAGCGGACGGGAAGCCCTCGATGATGCGTTTGCTCACGTTTATCACTACTGCTACGATCCTGGGGACGTTCATAGCTCACAACATCATGTCGATGATTACTGGGTCATGTTCTTTTGTGTCAATGGGTTATCAAGAAGCCGGGCTTATCGCGGCGGCTTTGGGACTAAAAGCGTTTCAGACAAAATACGAGAATAGTGGACCAGCAGATCAGTCTCCTGCAGCAGTAGAGCCCCCGACCACAGACGCTATCCCCACAGATAAAAAGGAGTGAAAATATGCCCGATCCAGCCAAATTTACTAGTAAAAAAAATTTCATGGAAGAATGCATGCACCAGACTCGTAAAGTTGAGAAACTACCCCAAGACCAGTCGATTGCCGTCTGCCTTAGTAAATGGAGAGAGGAAAAAGGTGGTAAGAAACCTCCGAGAAAGAAACAGGGCACGCATATGCTACTCAAGATATTAGCACAGAGGCTAGCAGAGTATGCTTGATAAGTCTTCATCAAAGATCGAGAAAACAGTCCAGGACGCCAAGAAAACTAGTAAAACTGTAGTTTTCTTGGGCGGATCTTGTAAAGACAATGCCTGGCGTGAAGGTATCCAGAAAGAGTTCGGTGATCATTTCTTTTTCATCGATCCCTATGATGAAAACTATGAGTTCAAGGACAATGTCTATGATGAGCTCGCGGGGATGGTCAATTCAGATTACATAGTATTCTATAAAGGTGGAGATCTCACAGAGCGTGAGAAAATTTTCCTGGATAATATAGGTCGTAGGGGCAAATCGGTAAAACAGTTTGAGGATCTGGATAAGTTAAAGACCTTTCTCAAGGGTATCACTGGTAAAAAAAAGCTCGCGAGTGTTTCTATGGTATTGAGAAAGTATGCTCTTGCTCTATATAAAGAAGCCATGTTGGCTACTAAGGATAATGTTGATCTTTTTGTTGAGAGAATGGCTCCTGAAGATAGAAAGAAAGTAAAAAAAGATCTTGATAGTCCTAAAAACATAGGGGTAATAGTACCAGAAGGCATATCTGTTAGACCGGGCACAACGACTCATGGAGGAGTGATACATAGAAGTGATTTTGGCGACAAAGAGTATGAGGATTTTATTAAACCGCTACTAGAAAGTAATAAAGTATTTGCTGAACCTGTACTCGAATACGATGAGGTTACCCATACTGTTAGGCATAAAGAAGCCAAAATGGGAGCCGCCTACAGCAAAGCCTCTACCCAAGTAGATCTCCCAGAGCAGCTCGCTCAAGAGATCATGGCCTGGGGTAAAGCTAATGTCTCAGACAAGGATCTCTATACTAAAGATGATGACAAAGGTCGTGAGGATGAGATCCATGTCACTCTGTTTTATGGGATCGTAGAGGACGCTGAGGACAAGATAAGAGAGATGATGTCAGGCGTGAAACCTTTTGAGTGTCGCCTGGGTCTGGTCACGGCATTCAAAGACGTAAAAGAATATGATGTCCTGAAGATAGATGTAGAGTCACCGGAGCTGGTGAAGCTCCATTATCTGATCCAGGATAACGTGAAGAACAAGAACAAATATCCTACGTACACGCCTCATGTCTCGATAGCGTATATGAATAAAGATAAAGCAAACAGGCTCATAGGTGAGGATAGGTTTAGAGGGACGTCTTTCAAGGTCACTGAGATAGTGTACTCGACGAAAGATCATGATAAAATCAAGATCCCACTCGGGTCATAAAATTTCAAATAACAACCACATTCAAAGGAGTCGGGTATGGCAGAGAGTCAGAAGTACGTAGCGCTCACTAATTTCAGTCTCAACCTGGACAATGGAGGTAAGCAGATCGATGTCCGTAAAGGTGATGAGTTGATGTTTGATGGACTCTACGTAGAGTATAAGGGTGAGAAAGGTACAGCGCGTCCCCTGGTGAAGGTCGTGGGAGAGTGGATTAGACCAGTCACTGGATCTATGCCCACAGTAGAGCAGATACCTCCTCTGACTCCATCGAGGACTAGGAATGCCACTGGAGGTAGGATTATAGAGGCTAGTGATATTGGTCAGGATCTGGCTACTCTGCAGCAGCAGGAGAGTTCTAATGCCGAGTTGAGAAGACTCGTAAATCAGTATGAAACAGAACCGGCACCTACACATATTTCTGAGCGTACTACTGATGATATGACGGACATGCGTAAAGAGGCGAATGTACAGGTAGACAACTATGATGACCAGGAGGTCGCTAAGGTCTCTGCGTCTGCTAAAACAGGGTCTGAGAAGGCTAATGCTGATATAACTGTAGAGAAGCAAGAGAGAAAGAAAGCTACGGTGGTATCGCATGAGGAGAGAGTGGTAAAAAAGACTGCCTATAACAAGAAGGCTGAGCCAGAGCCTGAGCGAAAGCACCTCAAGGTAGAGAAGGACGGATCGGGAGTAGAGGTACGTAAGGTAAAGGCTCCTGCAGTCCATAACAACAGTGTGAAATCGTCTACTGCGGAGTCTCATAGAGAGGTGTCCCATGAGCAGGATGCTGTGATAGAGACCAACTATGGTACGGAGAAAAGGACTATAGTGGGGTCATCTACGCAGGCTCAGCTCGAGTCTGATATCATTCTGAAGAGTCCTACTGCGTCAGCCAAGAGAGAAGTCATTACTGAGGCCTCTCAGGATGGTGTAGTGGTACGGAAAGTCTCTAAGATACCTGAGGAAAGTCTGAGGACTCAGGATGGCATCATATCTAAGGTGACTGTGAGTAGTGGTGGAGATATGGATGAGGGAGAAGTCACGTTTTCCTCTAACTCAGATATAGATGAGGGTGAAGCTACGTTTTCTAAGACTGAGGACAGTGTAGTGGATCTCGGTGGTGGCGTAGATGACGGTGACATTGATGTGAACGATATCTTGAATGGGGAATAATGGCGTGGATGATCTGTCTCGAAAAGTGATAGCGAGATACAGGACTGACCGGGACGATAAGGCTCCTGATCAGAATCAGTCCTGGATAGACTATATGCGGTCTCAGAGCGAGGGTATGCCTCTGCCTGAGACTGCTGTAGATCTACTGAAACATAGTAAGCCAGGTAGTCGCGAGCAGGTGAACTATAACCCGTATGATTATGACGACCCCTCGAGTAAACCCAAGGAGACTAAGGGGCCTCCTTTTGTCAGTGACATCCCTCCAGAGACTGATTATGCTTTGATTGAGCATCCGCAGCTGTTTAAAGATGATATGGATTTGGATGAGTGGTGGAAGGTACGCAGGCAGGACTTTACTGAGGATGAGCAGGAGCAGTTCCCGGCGATGAGCCTCACCTGTAAGTACGCTGCGGTACAGGGTGTCATAGCTCGATATCTGATGGATAGTATGCCTATCGTGGTATCGGAGTCGGAGTTTGACGGTTTGTTTATGACCACGAAGGTGGCTGCGTCTTTAGATGAGGTAGTCGATAAAGACTATCATTATTTGAATGATAGGAAGATGACGAGAGCTGAGTCAGTGACAGCTACATGGATCAATAAAGGTAATCCAGAGCAGAGAGACAAAGGTTTTTTCCAATTTAGAGTGGGTAGCCCGGGGTCTAAAACAGGACCGCATACCGTATACCTGCAGTTTTTACGAGGTGAGGAAGAAAAAGAGTATCCATCATATGCAGAGTATCCTGTCCAGATAGCGTGTACGTGTCCGTCTTTTTTGTACCACGGAGCGCAGCATTACGCGGTACATGATGGGTACATGTATATGCCTGCGATGAGAGCTGACTTAGTAGCTCCTAAGCAACAGAGCTTATATGTGGTGCACAAGAGTGAGACCTACCCTATGGGTAGGAGATACCCTGGTAGGGGGTTGAATTTCAGGGTTTGTAAGCATATCCTGAAAGTATATGATCTGCTCAAGAGTATGAGGATAGAGGCAGTGTATAAACAGTATCCTATTACGGCTCCTCCGTCTAAGATAATGAATACGGAAGAGTGGAAGCGTCTCATGAAGTTTGATTTTACTGAGGCTAACATCAAGCAGAGATTGAGAGATAGCAAGCCTAAGATACCCGCGTATTTCAATAGAGAAAATCTTACACAGAGTGTGATTGATTGGTTTAATAGTGTGTGGATACCTCGTACAGACGAGCAGAAGATAAAAGCTCTGCGTGATCTAGTAGAGTATCCTGAGAGGATCTTTTTCATATTGATGAAAGAAGCCTATCTGAAGAGCTCTCGTGGTGAGCGTATTTCAGATAGGCTGATAAATGAGGGATACGATTTGATGTCTAAGGTGGTACAGCCTGAGAATAAGGAGACTCCGCAGCAGGCTGAGATGCCAGAGGTACCTGAGGAGGAGAAAGCAGTAGGTAAAGGTACTGGACCTTTGAGTCCTGCGGGTGAGCCCCCAGTAAAACCTGCAGATCAATTTATTACAGAGCCCGAGACTGTAGAGCCCTCTACGAAGCCTGTACCCAGTGAGCTCGCTCCTTCTATGATCAAAGAGCGTCCGACGCCTGAGGACAGAAGAAGGCAGCGTGAGGAAAAGCGTAAAGAAGAGCAGAGGGCTCTACGTGAGAGAGGGCTGTCTGAGAGGGCTCGTGGGGCTCTGAAGAGGTTCCAGGATGAGACTCAGGAGCCTCGTAAGGAGAAACTGCGTCAGCTTGGTAAACGTCCACTGTATGAGGAGTGACCGTAGATGATATCATATCAAATGGAGTATCCTATATCAGATCTAAAAAAAGCAGTGCAGGAGGGGTTTCATTACATAGAATCTATGGATGAGATCGTAGGGATAGTGTATGTGACTCCTCCGATGGCTAAGCAGATTACACTAAGTATGCCTGAGGACGTCCATTTTGACTATATCCCTGAGGGTATAGGGATGCTGCGTACGGCTTACTTGAAGTTCCTGCCCTCTGTAAAAGAGAACGAGATACGTTTTATCAATCAGGATAAAACAGTAGAGCTAAGTTTGCGTCTCACATCAAAATAACATCTATATAGGAGTTTTGAGCTATGCCCACGTATGAGTACTTGTGTAGTGCGTGTAAGACTGTGGTGGATGTCGTGCATTCTATTAAAGAGAGTCCTGTGATCGAGTGCGAGATATGTAAAAGAGCTGGTAAGCACCATCCCATGGAGCGTCAGATCTCCAACAACATAGGCGGGTTTATCATAAAGGGATGGACTGAGGCTATGGCGTGGAGGACCAAACGTGAAAAAATGAAGAATAGCGCTGAGCTTGGAGTGAAGCAGATAGAGCGGTACTCTAATAGCGCTCGTCTACAGCCGAATGTCGCAGGTATGGAGGTAGATTCGTGGTCGGATGCTCAGAAGGTGGCTAAAGAGGCGGGATTGAGGCCTGAGACATATGATCCTATCATAGAGAAAGAGAAAAAGATCAGTAAGACTTCTGGTGTAGATGACAGTAAGTGGAAAGCTGCAAAAGCGGAGGCTGGCAAGCTTTAAAAAAGTATATCTTTCTTCACGGGTAAAAGCCTCGGATTTAGCGATCCGGGGCTTTTTGTTAATAATCTACTAATAAGTTATCTGTATGTGATACACACATAGGAGGCCTGCATATGGAACGAGTAAATTTTCACCTCACAGATGGTGAGCGTAAGGGTCTAGAGATGCTCTCGGAGATCACAGGGGTAAAGAAAGCGGAGCTGATTCGTAGGGCCATAGATGAGTACATCAAGAGGAAGAAGTGGGAAGGTGTCACTGGACTCTCAGAGCTGAAGGAGACGTTCGCATGAGAGACAAATTTCTGGGTCTGAATATTATCGTAGGTAAGGGCGAAGAGAAAGAGCTGGAGAGGTGTCTCAAGAGCTGTACACAAGGAGAGCTCTTCGATGAGATGGTCGTGACTCAGACATTCGAGGATGAGAATGTACGCGCTGTCATAGAGAAGTATGGGGCTCGTAGGGAGTTTTTCGCTTGGAACAAAAATTTCTCTGATGCCCGCAATGCGTCTTTCAGTCACAGTACCACAGAGATGATATGTTGGGTCGACAGTGATGACGAGATAAAACCCGAAGATTTTAGGAAACTCCAGGAACTGAAACCTAAAATCAAAGATTTTGATATAGTGCTGCTGGACTATGTGTACAATCACGATGAGAAGGATAATCCTACCTTGGTGCTCCCTCGAGAGCGCATCGTAAGAAACTGTAACTATATTAAGTGGCATGATCCCATCCATGAGTATCTGAACATGGACGTGCCACCAAATAAGATTCTCAAAACAAAGATCAAAATTGAGCATTACAGAACGCGCGCCTACGATCCGAGTAGGAACCTGGACGCTTTGAGGCTCGCCTATAAGGATGGTAAATGCTCTCCTCGCCTGAAGTTTTATTTCGGGAAAGAGCTATCTGACTGTGGCTATTGGGAAGAGTCGGTAAAAGTCCTGGAGCCGTACATAGAGGAAGCTGCGGATTTCCGGGATAATATGACTGTAGCGTGCATTAGACTGAGCAAATACTACTACGAAAATAAGAACTACTCAGCTGCGAAAACATACTCCATGAAGGGTATCCGATTCAATAGTATCTATGCTGAAAATTACGTGACTTTAGGGGTCATATTCGAGATAGAGAATGATCTCGATTCTGCTGCGAGCTACTACAAAGAGGCCCTCACGAAGAAGCTTGAAGGTGGAATGTCTCAGATAGTTGATTTTTATGGGTTCATACCAGCGGCAAAACTGGCTATACTCTATTTCACCAAGAGAGATTATGAAGAGTGCCTGAAATACTGTGATGTGGCTCTACAGCATAAGTCAGATAATGCTCAGATTATAGAGCTGAGAAAGACTGTGTCTATAGAGATAGAGCGTATGAAGAAGGGCAGTACTATACGGGAAGAGGATGAAAGCAAGCTACGTAAGCTACTAGCAGAGCTTGATTTTACTATGAGCGTACAGAAGAACAACAATGAATACGCGGACATCAGGATATCTCGTATCAGGAAACTCGAGGTGGTCTGGATGGTACCGGTGCTGGATATAGATAACCCATCTATACGGATACGCCGGTATAATGTATCGAAGAAGATGGAGCAGATGAAGATATCCAGTAGGATTATCACGGAGTACTATGGTAAGAGTGCGTTCGAGCTCAGAAATGAGATAGGATCTGCGTCAGTAGTCGTATTCACTCAGTACAGTAATTTTGATATGGATCTCATGCGGTATATCAAGCCTCTAGGGATCAAGACTGTGTTTGATCACTGTGAGGCCATATTCGGGTATCCGTTTGAGCATGAGTGTATGTTGGAAGCTGATATGGTAGCGTGCTGCTCTACGAAACTGGAGGAGATGACTAGGCAGAAGGGCATATCTCGTACTGTGGTGCTGAAAGACGCTGTAGAGGAGAGGAAACCATCTACAGAGAGAGTATATACGGATAGGTATCCTAAACCTAAAGCGGGGTACCTAGGTATGGGAGGCAATCAATGGTTGATTTCGGAATGGTTGAAGGACACTATAGAGTCTGCTGGATATGAGATAGTTCTATGTACAGAATGGGGAAATGCCACTAATAAATGGTCGATAGACACGTGGCCTGACGTAATGAATGAGTGCGACGTCATACTGTGTCCTCAGCGTGTGGATGTACAGCCTGCTAAAAGTAGCGTGAAAGCAACTACAGCGATGGCATTGGGTATGCCTGTACTGGCGTCCCCTCTACAGGCGTACAAAGAGGTTATACAGCACGGTGTGAATGGGTATATCTGCGATACTAAAGAGGATTGGTATAATGCTCTGGTAACACTGAAAGACCCTATTTTGAGAAAGCAGGTAGGTACTGCTGCTGTAGAGGCTGTAAAAGGTTACTCATTGAGCAATATCACAAAAGAGTGGGTAGATACTCTGGATAGCCTCATCAATGATAGGCTCAAGTTCCCGGAGCCTGTGACTGTAGAGGCAGTACCTGAGCGTAACATCGTGGATATTATCATTGCCAACTATGGCAATGTAGAGTATCTGAAGATGTGCATGAGTTCTATTTTCATGAATACCCTTTATCCATATCATGTCATAATATCGGATGCGGGTAGTGATGAAAAGACATGGGAGTATCTGAGGACGCTGAAAGGCGTGACTATACTCGGGGAGTCTGGTAAGAGAGTGACGTTCTCGGAGGCCTGTAATGCAGGGATACAGGCGTCCAGGACTAAGTTCTTTGTGATCCTGAACTCTGACGTCATAGTATCTAAGTGCTGGCTCACGAGTCTCGTAGACAAGATGGAGCATACGGACAGGCTCGCAGCGTGTGGTGTGCTGAGTAATTGCGACCGCGGCTGGCTTTTTGGTATATCTGGTAAACCAGAGTATCCTATGCGTCTTGAGAAGTCTGGCGTAGACCTCGTGCCTGGTATGAAGATAGGTACGATACAACCTCATGTGGAAGAGCTCTATGGTTTCATGAAGAAGTCTAATGAGACCTACAAGGGTAAATTTGTGAAGCAGGAGTGGGTAGCAGCGTATGCTACTATATTTGCTCGGTGCGCGATCGATGAGGTTGGGTTGTTCGACACTCAGTACAAAAACGGGTGTGAGGACTGGGATCTTTGTCAGCGCCTGTCCCGGTATGGGTATGCGATAGGGCAGGCTATAGATTCTTTCGTATACCATTTTGGTGGGGTGACTAGAGGTAGCTACGAGGAAGAGAACAGGGAGTCCTATAAGAAAGAGGATATGGAGAATCACGTCAAAATGCGTCGGAAGTGGGATAAGGAGCGCGTGATGATCTATACCGGCAAAGCTTGGGAGCCGTGGTCCAGGCAGAAAGTAGACGAAGGCATGGCGGGATCAGAGACGTGGGCAGCGTATTTGGCTAGGGAGTTTGTGAAAAAGGGGTATCGGACTACGATCTATAACGATCTCCTCACGGATGATAAGAGTAAAGCTGTACTGGATCCTGTGCATGATGACCAGGGTAAACTGGTGGGAGATGTGATCTACAGGGATTACACGAATCTCAATGAAGATGTGAAGTATGATGTAGTGGACTATTTCATATCATCTCGTACTTTGGAGCCGTATCATGGTAATGTGCATAGTTTGAAGAACTATGTTATGATTCACGACGTCTGGCTCTCGGGGGATCCTAATTTTGATATCATGCCATGGAGGATCCACGGGTATGCGTATCTATCTGAGTGGCATAAAGAGTTTCTCAAGCAGCATCATAAGATGCCTGAGGACAAGATGTTTCTCACGGCTAACGGGATAGATCATACCCTATATGCCGATGTGGATACGTATGAGAAGAAGAACCAGACTGTATACAGCTCGAGTCTGGATAGAGGACTATATCAGTTCCTGATGATGTTGCCGGAAATTAGGAAAGCCGTGCCTGATTTTAAAGTGATAGTGACATACGGTATGCTAAATTGGGAGGCGGCCATAAAAGCTCGGAATGATATGCAGGCTATGGAGCTGCTCAACAAAATAAAGGTTTTGATGGAGCAACCTGGGGTGGAGTATTTAGGGAGAGTTAACAAGAAGAAATTATCTGAGTTGCAAAAGGAGTCTAAAGTATTTTTATTTCCGACGCATTTTTCAGAAACATTTTGCTGCACGGCTTCAGAAAATGGATTATCCAAAAATCCCATACTCTCGACTGATTTTGCTGGGCTCAAGACTACAGTAGGATCCGCGGGGATATTGCTATCTCATGAGGGCATATCTCGTGATTTGGACTATCCTGATACATATAAACGTAGGTTCATTGAGGAGTCTATACGTCTGCTCAAGGATGATGGCTATCGTAATGAGTGGGCTATGAAGGCTTACAATAAGATGCAGGCGTATAGGTGGGACAAAGTGGCGGAGGGTTGGATAGCGCAGTTTAAGAAATAGCGCAAATAATAGACAGCAGTACATCAAGAGAGCCTAGGTAGAGATGATCTACCTAGGCTCTAATAATTTACTAATATGTTGGTGTTTACTGTACGGAGGTATTTTATGGACAAGATTTCATCGAGGCTCGATGCCGTAGCTGACTCTTTAGAGGCTCGAGGTTTCATCAAAGAGGCGTATGAGATCGACAAGGTAGCTGATGCTATAGAAGTAGCAGCAATAGCTCCAGTAGGTAATTATTATGTTGTGACCTATGTAGCTGCTACAGGAAAAAAAGGTGTCGTAGGTTTGTATGCAGCGAATCCAGCGGATGCTACTAAAAGAGTAGAACATATGATATCTGCGGATGTAGGTGGTAAAGTTACTAGTGTAAAGCCAGGAAGAGAGCAAGAGTTAGAGATCCAATAAGATAGATTTTCGTAGAGTACTTTAACCAGGAGAGATGTCATGTCTACACAGTTTGACACAGTCGGTATGCCGAGTTTCACGCAGAATGAGCCCGTAAAAGGCGGCCTGTTGAATACCGAGAGAGGGAATCCTTTGGGAGACAAAGTCGACAACACTGCAGGTACGATTGTCACTCCCGCGGCACAGGGCCTGAGCACGAATATGGGAGCAGAGATTGAAATGCAATCTAGACCCAGCACTCTGTACTAAAGCGATAATAATCAATTAATATCTGATAGTAAGTAGAAGCCCATAACGGGCATATTCATAAAACTCACACGTATTTCTAGGAGGATGTATTATGGCAGCTCCAGGGACATTGACAGTAAAATATTTCGGTACCAACGTTGGAAAGATCTATCTCTCCGACATCGATCGCCGTCATCAGCTGGGTGGAGCACCTGAGGATGGAAACTACAAAGCCGGTCAGGACGAGTACATGACGTGGGGAGAGATCAAAGTCCTGATGTACACAGATGATGTGATTTATAGCAGGCTGAATGGCGTCCTCAACTATTTCTCCACAGAAGGCAGTTCGATCATTTTCAAGAGCAACGGCGCACCGCTGACCCTCGTCGACGGTACGGACACTGCAGCAAACGAGAGGCCTCGTGGTGACTATGCGAACACAGGTCTGTTCGATGATAGTTTCATCAACAATGTGCTGGCTGGCAACTACACCACAGGTAGCGCAGGTACCCTCGGCACTGGTGCCACGGGATACTACATCAACGGAACAACTGGATACAACTACGGCAACGTACTGTAAACAGCAGTATCCGGTCGATCGATAGGACGGGGTTGCCGGGGTAGCACAAACCTCGGCAACCTTTTTTATATAGCACACCCCAAATAAGATGGGATAAGACATATGTCGGATAATCTGCACGGTGACCTGATCTGCACCAAAGACGGATATAAAACCTGTGATCTTTACCTGGCAGCGTTTTTTGCTACCAGCGGATGCCCGATAAAGAGCACCACGCGAGACGCAAAGAAAGTGTATTTTTATTTTGAGAGTAATGAAATCGTTGATAGGCTGAAGTCCTCGTACTTTTTGAGACAGGGTAAAGTAGATGCCCTGTCATATGCAGACAACGTGAAATCCCTGAAAAGCCTGTGCGCCAGCATACTCAGCAATGAAATAAAGCGAATTTGATAAACAAGGAACATCTCCATGGATATTTATCAAGGCAGTATAGGGACAGTGTCCCCGGCTTTTGGGAACTACACCCTGCAGACCTATATCAATATTGACAAGATGGGTGCAGGAGTGACAGGCATAGTGGGCCCGCTCGCTGGGCAGGGAGTCACCGGTACAGGTACTCTGACCGCGGTATCCTGGGACGTGGGGGTGACAGGTATCGTAGGCTCTCAGGCCACAAATTCCAAACATGGGTATTTCCTATGAAGACATCAGTCGTAGCGGCGATGAAAGAGTTCGCCAGTAAGAATCTCAAGCTGAAAGACGTCTCTTTTGTCGATTTTGACTCTATCGACCTGGAGGAGATGGACGCCTCCATCACTGAGGCTGATCTACAGGAGTTTTCAGCCAGCGTAGAGGTCTCTGCTAATCTCAAGATCACCTATGATGGAGTGCTCCCTGAGAGCTATAGGATACTGAATAGTATGCTCCAGGACTGGGTAGATGACCATGATGAGGAGCTCAAGAAGGTCATAAATCCAAAGCTCATACCGTTCCTGAAGGAGCATTACAAGGATGTAGATGTCAGTGACCTCAAAGAGGATTTTGACGACTATATCTGGGAGGATCAGGTTGATTACATGCCGGAGATCGATGAGGATAAGAAAGAGATCAAATTCGTGGTGGATTTGGTCCTGGAGGTAGAGGAGCAGGAAGAAGATGGTGATTGAGAAGGCTAGTAGTCTACCGCACAGGAATAGGCCGGTCGAGAGATCGGCCTGTTTCTTTTTTAGGGTTCAGGGGCACATAGAATCGATACGGGAGAATTAGGGCTTTTCAAGCGCCAGGTAGCGATAAGATCAAGTGCGTCATTGATATGGAGTGGTGCCACAGAGATGTCTCCGAAAAATAAGTCGTAAGCTAATGTATAATCAACGTCTTCTGGTCCTATATAGGCATATTTTGCGAGGTTGGCCCAGTAGGACATATATGACTCAAGCTTTTGTGGATCACAGCTGTCCATGAGAGCCTTGTATATATACGATGCCGTAGGCCACCCGGGTTTGAAATTAAAAAGGTTGTTGGCCTCTTTAACTAAAGAATCCCTCAGAGCACGGAGTTCTTCTTTGGTGTACACGGATCACCTAAGGTTGAGATTCTCAGACGGTTGCTTCATACGCCAGATCGCTACAGGCTCTAACAAGTCGTTGATATGGAGGGGTGCTGACGATATATCTCCGAAAATGAGATCGTAAGCGAGCGTGTAGTCTATTTGGGAGTTCTCGTTCGCTGGAATATGACGGACTGCCTCTGCGGCGTGCTTCATTTCCCTTTGTAGCTTCCCTATGTCGCTCTCTGTACACAGCATATCGATAAGGTAGTTCATCGTCCAAGAATGAGGCTCGAATGGCTCTTTTCGGGCATTACGAGCCTTTAAGAGCAGGTCCCTGAGTTCTGTCAGCTGTTCTCGTGTATACATGGATATCTTTCCATAGGTGAGTTAGGGCTCTTCAACCGCCAGACAGCGATGAGCTCGAAGGCATCGTTGATATGTAGGGGAGCCGAGGATATGTCCCCAAAAAATAAGTCGTAAGATAGTTTATAATCAATATCTTCCGGGCCTGTAGAGGCGCATTTTGCGAGATTGGCCATGTACGACATGTATGACTCGAATTTCTGAGGATCACAGTTTTCCATGAGGATTTCACATATGCCGAATACTGTAGCTCCACCAGGCCGGTAGTCAGGGCATCTGTTTATCTTTTTTATCAGGAGATCTCTTAGGTCTTGGAGCTCTTTTTTGGTGTACATGGTAATGCCTCCTACAGTAATATACCTTTATGGAACCAACAAATCAAGCACAAAGTAATATCCTACTAATAAAAACGCTTGATTATTGGTTGTAGCATATAGGTAAGGAGTTTTATGATGGGTATAAGAAGGGACACTTTTTTTAGAGACTTGGTACGAGTGCGAGTTGCTGCCAATGCCTACGAATCACAACGGGCCCTGTTTTTTAGAGAGATGGTTCCTGCGTATGAAGCTGCTGGAAAAAATCCTGATCAGGCTTTGGAAATAGCCCTTGAAAACCCAGCTACATATCCTATGTTTAATGCTATTGAGCCTATTAGTAGGGTTGACCTTAAGGGTATCTACACAATAGCAGTGTCAGAAGCTAGCGCTCATGGCATAGATAGAGCAGACATCAGATCTCAGAAAGGTGACGTATTTATACAGCAAGCGCAGAATATGTTGAAAATGTTGGAAAGACAGGGTAAAGGACCAGGATATCCTGATTATGACTCCATTGTTGAAACTATAAAATATCATAAAGAAAATCCTCGTACAAAAGAAGCTGTATCTCCTGCTTTGCATGTGAGTGCCATTTTTCTTAGGCGACTTAATGAAAAATCGGATTCTTGTTATAAGACATTAACACAAAGAGACAAAGCTCTAATACAAAAAGTTTTTGATAGTTCGGAACTCAGAGAGAAAAAAATAGATGATTTATATGTCATTATAAGAAAAGCTTTTTTGAGGAATTACTTTGTTAATTTCGATAAAATTAAAGCTGCAATAGAAGCTGCAGGAGTTAGAGCTATTCCTCGTGTTGCTGGTACTATTGTTAATGTACATAGAGTAGTCCTATCCTATATAGACTCCCTAGACAGAGGGTTCTAATCTATGGCAGTAGTATTTTATCCCGGTCAGACTCTAGGGCAAGATGACCTCAAGATATCCATCCGTGATTGCAGCGGGCAGTACGTAGACCCGTTCTATATACGGTACTCCCTATTCGATAACACCACGGGAGTGGAGGTCCTCATAGGGCCCCCAGACAGGATCCCCGCTACTACAGGCACGGGACAGTTCTATGTGAACGCTACACTGCCCCTGGACTCGAACATAGGCGACTGGGTAGTCAGGTGGAACTTCAGAGAGACCGCTACGTCCCCTCTGGTACAGGTCGCTCAGGAGTTCGCCCTGGTGAAGATAGAGGTCATTAAGAGCGTCACGAATAACGATACTGGTGATTTACTTGTGAGAAGATTGAGGATATTGCTTAGGGACAACGCACCCGACCGCAATTACCGGTTTCGTCCGGGATCTAGTGAAAAGTTTATACAGGCTCAGGCTCAGGTATTCGGATACATATGGGAAGATTACGAACTTTATGAGTATGTTCTAATGGCTATAGATATGTTCAACACTGCACCCCCCGTTACTGGGATAGATATCAATAACATGCCCGACAGGTGGAGAAGTACTTTACTTATGAGAGCGGCGGGTATGGCGTGCGGTGCTCTTTCTGTTAACTGGATAAATGACGAGTTTAGTGTGGTTGGAGATGAGCTAATAACCGTTAAAGATTTAGAGGGTCAAGAATACCAGCTCTCTTTCCAGGATCTTTTTGATATAATATATGGTGATATGATGAAAGAAGTACAGCGTAGAGTTAGAGAGGAATTTTTGGAAGATTTGGAGAAAATAGAAAATGAAAATATCTAGAAAATATTTTTCTGAAAAATATAACATAGAGATTCAATGGCTGACAGTTCTCTGTGATCAGGGTGTCATACCTTATGAAGTAAAAAATAGTGAAAAAAGAACTTGGATATTAATCGATGAGTCTTGTATAGATTTGCTTGTTCTGGGCAAACATTATGTAGTGTGCCCTATATGTAGCAAAAAAATGGCATGTGTTAATAGAGCACATGCTAGGCATTGTGTAGGAGGTTTGGGAACCCCACAGTATTGTGAGCTGTTCCTTTCTAGCCATAAAAAGAGTGAGGCTCAGAAAGTGGCTCAGTCAGAATGCCTAAAGGAAAGATTTAAAACTCCCGATGGAGAGATAACTAGGAATCAGATTGCGGAGGCAAGTAAAAAGTTTAATTCTAACCCTGAAGTCATAAAAAGAAAAAGAGAGATATCACGAGAAATACAAAATCGTCCTGAGGTTAAGAAAGCTAGAAGTAAAAAATCTAAAGAGATGTGGTCAAATCCTGAGTTTCTAGAACGTAAAAAGGAGTACGTATCAAAGAATAGAGACCAACTTGTTCAATCTGCCTTTAACGCAAGAAAAAGTCTGAAGAAAACGAGCGCACTTCACATAGCTTACAAGAATGAGATGAATAAGGCTGGATTGAAAGGATTCATTACAGAGTTTCCTTCAGGTTACTATCATATAGATGAAGCAGACCCTTTCGCAAAAATAGCAGTGGAAATAGATGGATGCTATTGGCATGGATGCAGTAAGTGCGGTTTCGATGGTGATAAAAGAATAATGCTCATAGATAAGAGAAAGAACACTTATTTTAAAAATAGGGGTTGGGTAGTTATACATATTAAAGAGCACGAGCTTAAATCAAATCCTAAAGCCTGCATAGAAATGCTAAGGACTTTGCAGGAAAAGAGAAGATTAATGTTCAGCGAAAAAATAAAGCAAGCATTCAAAGAAGGAAGCTTAAAAGTAAGGTCCCTACCTCCTGATTCTGATAAATCGGTCTGGTTGCCAATTTCTGACGTAGCACGTCATCTTACCCCTCATAAAAAAATATTGCATATACATACTGAGAAAGAATCTATAAAAGTAACTGAGGATCACTCTGTTTTCTTGTTTGAGGATAAAAAACCTGTTTCAGCAAAAAGTCTTTCTATTGGGGATAGAATAGTAGGGGTGACCGCCACAGGTGACGTAGAGTCGCTAGAAATAGTATCTATAGACATCCTTGATCCAGAAGAGAAAACCTTTGATTTATCAGTACCCGTTGCAGAGAATTTCGTGCTAACTTCGGGCATACTAGCACACAACACGTACAGTGTTTCAGGCGTGTCGCTTGACATAGAGAAATCGTCTAAATATGAATCGATGAAAAGGAATTTTTACGAAGAGGCAGATAAGTCTCAGGAGCTTGCCAAGAAAAGTATAAAACTGATCCGCGGACTAAAACAACCAAGATACGGGATCGGGATCTCGAGTGCCCTCGGTCCATATTCTAAACCTGGCGTTCAGTCAAGGAGAAATTTCGCTGGAGGAGATAGAGGAGGCTGGTCATAAGGACCCAGTTGACTTTGTTCTGTCATTGTGGTATATTAGATATCGGGATAGGAGGCCACAATGACAGTACCAAAGCATAGTGTCACTGCCGATAGAAAGAGTTCGTCTAAACTGGATCTCATTGTAGAGCACTATAGCTCTATGACCAGAGATGAGCTTGCCGCTAAAATAGGAGAGACCCCCCGCTGGATTAAGAGACAAATAAAGTTACTCAAGAGCACCGGAAGAATCCAGCCTAAACGCTCATCCCCTGAGCGTATCCTCACAGAATTTGATTGGACTGACGAGATCAAGCACAGAGCAATGTCTCTCAAAAGAGACAGGCTCATGCCTGCTCATGGAATCTGTAAAATACTCAAGGATGAGTTTTCTTTCGACGTACCTGACTACACGCTGGAATTCTGGTTGCTGAAGTTTGGGTGTAGAGATAGGAGTAAAGAGGAGTGGTTGAGAGAGTTTTTCCCCAAAAACAGAATGACAGCCCTGCTTGATAGCAACTATAGAATAGTAGATATCAGGGATATCATTAATAAGACTCATGGAGTAGATATCTCTGAGGATTTGATTTTGGTCTATCTACAGTCTATAGGAATAGAGAGTCAAAGGAACAGACGGGTCAGGATAATCCGTGAGAAAGCTAATGAATTCACGAAAGAGTGGTTGGATGATCAGATACAGGGTCACGCGGGTTTGTCTGGTTTATCTGAGAAAATGGGAGTATCAAAAACAGTCATAATGCATCGATTGAAGGAAGAGGGGCTCAGTTTAATAAAGCATAGGAAGATATGGTCCGATAATTTGGAGACTCTCCGTGATCTCATGCTGAAGCGCCCTCCTATTACAGCGGTCATATCAGAAGAAGATAGGCATCAAATGTTTTTGGGGTGGTTATTAGGGGACGGACATTTAAACTCTGATGGCAGATTTGTAGTGAATCACTCCCTCGCTCAATTGAGCTATCTGTATCTAAAATATCAGATATTAAGGGATCATGTGACTAACGTAATTACCGTTCCTGCGTTACATTTTTCAGGTGATGGTACTTATTTTGGTGGCAAAGAGCAGATGGGTATGTCGTGCCAGGGATTTGGGTCGTATACCCAATATTTAAATGAGGACGGATCAAAGAATTTTGATAAAATAGCGGTTGAGCTGAATGATCTGGGATGGGCATGCTATTTCATGGATGATGGTAGCTTGTTTTCTGACAAAATGGTTGTATCTATGAGCTGTGAGATGCTCCAGAGGCATAGGAACAGGTATAGATTTGGAGAACCGGTATCTGATCATGATCTGGAAGTTTTTGGGATAGAGCGTAGGTACCTTATCCCTCATATGTTCGACAAGGTTTTGTCAGTAGGAAGTGATACTGGGAGTTACTGGAAAGTGATATTACCTGAGCTGTTTAATGTTACGATCAAGGATGACTTTGACCTGTGCTTTATTAACAAAGCTGTTTGCGACAGTAATACAGATATCATGAGTAAAATCGTAGACTATTATCACGGTAGAGGATTTCCGGTGTACAGGATTGCAGACGTATACCTGACTAAAGAGTGGGAAAAACTACAGAAATTTAGAGCTGAGGCACTGTGGAAAAATGATACTGTAATGCGCTATCTACCGGTTGGCAATGCTCTATATAAGCATTTCATGCCTCATATGTCTGAGGCAAAATACAGGAACGTGTCCCCTAAACAGACTTTTGATAGTTTCTCAACTTTTTTGACTGTATTGGAGTACACTCTAAAGACTAAAAAGTCGGTCCTGCCAGATTTTGTACATGACAATCTCGTACATTTCAATGGTGGTGTCGTAGGTTTCCCATGCTCTGTGGCTAAGGCTGTGACCGAACGCTATTGCCCTGTGGGAGGGACTGTAGTAGATCCGTGCGCAGGATGGGGTGGTCGTTTATTGGGAGTGTCCGCTGCGAAGAGAAAATATTACGGTTTCGAGCCCTGGAGTAAGACGTTCGAGGGTTTGGGTGCTATCACCAAGTATTTCAGCTTATCAGACGCAATCGTCCGTGGCATAGAGTTTGACGGATCTATAGCTCCTGAATTTTGTGACATTGTATTTACTTCTCCGCCTTATGTGGATTTAGAGATCTATGGCAGGCCTTTCACTAAAAATGACTGGATTGTTTTGATAAAAGCTATTTTCTGCTATTCAGAAAAGAGTCTTAATTCCGGAGGATATCTGATACTCAATCTACCGAAATACCTCAAATTCATGCTACCCGCCACTACTCTAAAGGAGGAGCCTTCTGTCTACTGGAATACCTCCTCTAAAGTAAGGACTGTAGATAAGGCTGAGTGCCTGTATGCTTGGCGCAAACAATAGGAGCAAATATGAGTGATGTTTTGAAGGCTCTCTATGTAGAGATAAATAATTGTAGTACGTGTCCTTTGATGGACAAAGAGAAATCTTTGAGAGTAATAGAGGCTGTAGATTTTAACTGTGACGTATTTATAATTTCTCAGGCGCTAGCTGAGAGCCAACTCAGACGAAGTGGCGTAAATTTCTTTAGTGCTATGGGTACTGTAGGGAATACAGGTGGTAATCTTGAAAAGTTTCTTAATAGGCTTGATAGGACTATATACCCCCCTGTAGAGATACCTATCTCGGAAAATGTAAAGATACCTAAACGACAAGATGGGTTACTCTCTGTATACAACACAGAAATTACTCAATGCTATCCAGGAAAAAGTAGAAAAGGAGACAGGGTCCCTAGTAAGGAAGAAATTTCTGCCTGTGTTGGGAAGAATTTTCTGATCAGAGAGATAAACACTATTAAACCTAAGTTGTTGCTGTTAATGGGTAGATTAAGTCGTGACAGTTTTTATACACATGTGCTAAAAGAAAGTTTTCCAAAATCTCTGTCTGAACATATAAAGGATGTGACCGACATTGGGATTCCTACAGTAAAAGTGGGAGAGCATAGCTTGTCGGTCTCGCCAATTCAGCATGCTTCTGGTGCTAATCCTGAGTTTTACAAAATGCTGAAAAACGAAAAGTTGATAGCTTTGCTAAGAGATATTCTTAGATTAAGATAGATCCTCGGCTCCTGCCCCTGATAATTTTCTATTAATAAAGTCTCACAAACAGATTGTGAGGCTCATATGTCCATAGGAATAGAATATTTCGGTATCACCGGCATGATAGGTCCTGGTAGTAATGATTTTCTACCTCTCCTCACCGGCCCGTCCACTGGCGTGGATGGCCGGTATGACGTAGCTGTGGACCCCATCGACGGTCCAGCCCAGCGATATGATATAGATTTCGGAGTGACCTCTTATGGGGGTGCTGCCGCGGTGACACTAGACATAGCTGGATCGGACATCGTGGACGTACAGAATAACTACGGGCACGGAGTGACGGGGGTCCTGGATCTGCGCGTGGTGTACAACTACTAATCAAATAAGATAGGTACAATAATGGACGTCAATGTAGTCACAACTAAATTAGCGTACATAGATGTTTTTCAGTATAGCATCAAGAAATCTAACCAATTTACGTGCCTGGGATGGATCAGTAATCCTGTGGTCCCTGATACAGATCCTCTGGTACTACTCGCTGTGGCTGATCTTTCTGGTGACGTGCTAAACACCGACGCAGCTATACGGATAGAGCTCGTGCAGGACGGTAGTGATTACAGGCTCCAGTTTTCCAACTCTCTGTCTAAGAAAGTCCTCAAGTCTACCGGTGTCAATTTAAACGATAACCTGTGGCATTTTTTGGGCTATGTGTGTACGGGTGATGGGATCATGCTCTTTTACGTAGATGGTATCCAGGTACCGGCAGAGGATGGCCTAGGGGTAGACGGGATACTCAACTCTATAGCCTGGTCGCGTAGTGGTCGACAGGGCGGTGGAAACGTGTGGTGTCCTTACTTGTATAAAAGAGCTCAGACAGTGTCAGTGTACAACTGGAGATTTGGGGCTGGGTTCCAGATAAATCAGGGGTGGATACAGGAAATAATGGATAGAGAGTCACCTGTACTGGCGGCTGCATAAAAATGAAACAGATAGTATATGTCGACTCACTCTACGGGAATAACTCTTTCTCGGGGGACTTGGACTCTCCGGTCCAGACTTTGGTACAGGGGATCAGCCTCGCCTATGAAGGTGGGACGGTAGTCCTACAGTATGGTACTGGTACATCGTATGGTATTGCTACACTCACTAAGAATCTCACGTTAAAATCCGCCTATGGGGTTACTCCTCGCGTAGGTACTATCACTCTCACGAATGCTCAGGGACTGATAGAGGGGCTATCTTTTGATACTATCTCTAACGGCATCCTGGTAAACAATCCGGGTCTCGGATCTGTGATAGTACGTGACTGTCGTTTTAACGCCGTGGACACTGCTATAGAGATCAATGCTGCCCAATATATCAGTATCCATCGGAACTCTTTCAAAGATCACAAAAGCGGTGTGAAGATAAACTCAGCACAAGAGGTGTGCCTGAGTTCGAATGTTTTTGATGGCTATCCCATACAGAATAGATCTATAGAGATAGTCACGGCGCAAAGAGTGGATCTCTGGGGTAATACTATTTATGGAGCCTCTGGGGCGGCCTCGGGGATATCTCCCAATCAGAATCTGCGTGTAATATACGTGACCCTGTCTGCATTTGATATTCTCTACAAGAGAGTACAGCTACCTGGATTCGCGTGTGTGGACATCAACGGGCAGTATGAAGTAGCTGTAAACTCTGTGAATGGACCATCTTTCCTGTATGGCACTGACTACACGGTGATAGCGCTAGGATCTATGGTCAGCTGGGATGGGCTGGTACTACAGCAGACTCTGGTAGCGGGGGACGTACTGCGGATAATGTACTCTGAAAACCAGGACCCTGGTAATGGGGATGCTGTACGGCTACAGAACATAGGGGACCCTAATAGTCGTGTAGACTCTAATAGCATCACAGGGGACACGTATGCTGATACTGCTATAGGAGTTTTCTTTACTACTCCCGTGAAGATCAGGCATAACAATTTCTATCGTAATACTAAGGGATGGGACGGGGTGGTCCCTACAGGAGATACAGGGCTACAGTGTATCACTGATGACCCCCTCTATAGAGATCCTCTGGGTGATGATTTCCGTTTACAGTATCAGGGGGTATCGGGCACGTCCCCGAACATAGATGCTGGAGACCCTGGGCGCTGGAGTAACATATACTCTGAAATGGGTGTGGTGGTCGTAGATGGTAAATTTACCGGGTCCGTCACAGGCATCCGCAGTAATGTAGCTCCTTTTGATAGAGACCTCGACTATGACTCCTATAACCGTGGTGTGACTGGGATGGTGGGTACCACGGGGGATATAGGAGCACTCGAGTATAATCAGCACGAGACAGCTCTGGGCAACTACGTAGCTGAGAGAGGGTATGACATAGCACAGGCGGGTACAGCTACAGGACCTTACGCTACTATTGACAGGGGTTTTGCTAGAGCTGGTAGTTTGGATCTTTACGTGGATACAAATTTGCTGGACTGTCAGATAG
>Ga0315291_10001616_pt1 | contig 30055 bp, 27 predicted proteins | sample YL17G12_20_MG_FD_203070 | JGI IMG/M metagenome (GOLD analysis project Ga0315291, IMG submission 203070) | Sediment microbial communities from Yellowstone Lake, YNP, Wyoming, USA - YL17G12_20 | ecosystem: Environmental > Aquatic > Freshwater > Lake > Sediment | place: USA: Wyoming | collected...
CCCCGTAACGTTCCTGATGATTGCCGCGCCGCTGTTGATTCAGTTGTTGAGGTTCCTCCTGCGGCGGTGAATGTGAAAATGGTCCTTAAGAAAACTGCAACCGGCAAAGTCGTGTTGAAGAAACTGGTCACCGCGGCTACAGTATGGGGAAAAGTGCGCGGGCTTCTGGGGCGAAAGGGAATGGACGCCGACGAGGGGCTTATGATCCCACGCTGCTGGTGCGTGCACACATTTTTCATGCGATTCAGGATCGGCCTGATTTTCGTCGATGAAAGAAACGTGGTCGTGTCTGTAAAGAAGAATGTGGCGCCGTGGCGGCTGGCATTTGAGCCGCGCGCGGCGGCCGTTATCGAATGCGCGGCGGACTCACCGGCATTGCAGGAAATCAATCCCGGCGACAGGCTGGAGACTTTGGACGCGTAGCGGTTACGCAGAAAAGACGCAACGAAGGAACGATATGCGAGCAACGATACAATACCTCGACAAGAACGGGCAGCCGGCCGAACTGCCAATGCTGAGCGACACACTGCTCATCGGCCGGGAGCAGGAGTGCGAACTTGTGCTTGACGATCCCGGCGTATCGAAGCGGCACGCTCAGATAATACGCGTGGAGAATGAATACATCATCCGCGATCAGGGCAGCGTCAACGGAACGTACGTGGGCGAGCACAAAATAACGCATCATACGCTGCGCGACGGCGACCGCATCAGGATCGGCAAGTACGAACTGTTGTTCCGCGCCGCGCCGGACGGCACGGCTTCGTCCGGAGAACTGGCGACAATCACGGCTGCACACGAGGGAGGCGACGCAGCCGGGCTGGCGCGAGTGGTAGAACCGGCACCCTTTACGCAGCCGGGGTGGATTGAAGAGCAGATCGCAGCCATCGGCGCACGCGAGCAAGCCGGACGCCGAGCGGTCGCGTGGATAATGAACAGCGCGATCATTTTCGGCATCGCGTTGATATTGATTGTCCTCTTTGCGTTCGGCAACTCTGGAAGCAGCGCATCTAACCTGGGCATGGTAACGCTTGAAATGGGGTATCCTCAAGTTGTGTACGTGCCTGAGAAGCCTGAATACACGAAGATCGAAGTGTCGCCGCAGGGCTTGCTGGAGGTTTCTCTTGACGACGGCGACGCGACAGTCGCAGAACTGCGCACGACGGATTCGAATTTCAACATCATCAAGGTCGTTCCCGCCACCCCGGGCGACGGAACAATCATACTCAGGGGACAGCGTGACTACGTTATCAACGTAAAGGTCATTCCGAGGCAGAAGGAAGAAGAGCCGTACGCGGCGGAATATGCCGCCGCCAAGTCAAACGACACCCCGGATGATGTGAAACAGACGAAGGCGCGCTTGTGGCTGGAAGAGGCGAAGAACGTCATGCACGAACGGCCTTATACCGCGCTCGAGTGGGCTGATATTGCCGACGCATACGCCGGCAATGAGTTGACCGACGCGTTGAAAAGCGATCTTGTCCGCATTCTCCGCATAATCGATCCGAACGCATACGCCGACAATAAGATGACAGATACGTTGACACTGAAGGACTTCCACAAGGAGGTTAAGAAGGAGATTGACAGGCAATGGCAGGGGCTGCGCCTCAAGTACAGCCAGGCGGTGAAGCAATCCGACCTGAATGAGCGCGCAACAATACTAAAATCCATGATGGCGCTCATCCCCGACAAGCGGGATCTTCGTTACCAGTGGGCGAAAATCAACCTGGAAAGAACCAATTTTACCATCGCACAGCAAAGGCGGCCAATCGGGCCGTGGGGCGGTTAGCCTGATAATCAATGAGGACCGCGATGATTAAGCTCATAGCAGACGACGACGGCAAGACCGTTGAGTACATATTGAAAGAGGGAATCAACGTCGTCGGACGCGATGAAAAATGCGATATCGTGATCGACCACCACCAGATATCGCGTAACCACGTGTCCGTCATCGTGGGGCCAGAGGGCATCGTTGTCCAGGACCTCAACAGCCGCAACGGTACGTTCGTCAACGGCCTCAAGGTTACAAACACGGCCCAGATAAAACACGGCGACGTACTGGCGCTGGGCAAATACCTCCTGAAATGTATAGTTGTGGAAACTGCCCCCTTAGAAGAGGAGCCGCCGACTCCCGTTACCGTTGAACCTCCCGAAGCCGCGGACACGCTGCCGTTCAAGGGCAAATACGCGAAAATGATGAGCGGTGGAACAGGCGATGCGCTCCCAGCGAAATTTGATCCGTCCCATTATCAGATCGCAGTGCACGGCCAGCGAATCATAGTAACCGATCCTACGACCAATCAAGCGATAGAATTGTACCGCGGAACGCCTGATGCGGCGATCGTGGACAAACTGATTGAGGATCGTCGGAAACGCGAGCAACGCAATCTTATAATAGGCGTGGGCGGTGGCCTTGTTGCGCTGGCGCTGTTGCTTATCCTCGCTTTCGTGGCCATCAAGCCGGAACAGAAGCAGGAGCAACCGAAATTTGACGCCCCGGCCTACTATACGCGGCTCAACAAGGCCGTGGCGGCCTTCGAAAGCGGCGGCAAACTTGAAGACATCAACGCGATACTGGATGACGCCGAAAAGACTACCGGCTGGACCCGTAGTGTTGCATACCACATTCAACTGAAAAACATCTTCAGGCTCAAACGCAAACTGGCGGCTGACCCGAGCAAGGGCACCAACTGGTCCGAATTGCTCCAAGATTTGCAACCCTTTGAGGACAACCCGCTGCCCGAGAATGTTGACGCGGGAGTAACACGCGCGTTCATAGACGAGACTCGAAAAGTCGCCGAGAGAGAGGAGTCGAATTGGGAACTCCTAGACAATGCCAGAACGGCTCGTGCAAACTATGATGAGCGCAAGGCAATCAAACAACTCCAAGAAATCATCAAGAACCGGAACTCAGTATATTACAACGAAGCGCAAAAGATGATCGGTGAACTCACCGTCATGTTCGCCAACAAGCAGTTGCACAACGTGCTCAAGCCGTACAACATAACGCTGGACACGCTCGGAACCATCAAGGAAGAAAACCTTGACATGCGGCAGATCACCCAGTGCATCGATGTGGCAAACGACCTTCTGAAGAACAAGTTCTTCCGTAACGAGGCGGATCGCAGGGCGCTGGAAAACTTCCTAGAACTGTGCCAGACTTTCCGCGAGACGGAACAGAACAAGCGAAAGGCACTGGAACTCGCAAGGCAGTACGCAAAGGACGGCAAGCCGGACGAGGCCTGGCACGAAGTATCATACCTGGAGAATGACCGCGACCCCGCGATCAGCGCCGAGGTTGCACAGTTCAAGGCCGCATACGAAAAGTATGTGGCGGACATACAGGCAAAGACGAAACTTGACGAGGCCATCGCGGCAGTCAAAACGGCATACAATACCGGCAAGGGAAAGGAAGCGCTAGACCTTATTACAAAATACATGCCGGTGCTGAGCAGCGATGAATGGCTTACATTGCAGAACAAGATTTCTTACGTCATTGGGCTGTACGACGAAGCACAGGCCGCGCTGGCAAAGCAGGATATTCTAACCGCCAAACAGAAATACGAATTGATTATCTCGAGTGAGGAATCCCCTGCAAACTTCTATCGCGAGCAGGCGCGGCAATTCGGCGTAGCGTTCGACCAAAAAAGCGACGACGAGAAGGCAAAAATCTATGTAGCTTATGCCAAGCAGATGCTCGCGGACGGAAACTACCAGGCGGCTCTTGAGAACGTTCAAAAGGCCGATTCCGTGTATAAGGACGGCACAACAAAAGCGCCCGGCGGCACGGAAGTCCGCGTCGAGATCGACGGCGAGGGCGACAAGCGGCTTAAGGAAGCACGGCGATTGCATGACAGCAATCAGATTAGCAGGGGAATCGAGGTTTTGAAGGACGTACTCGATAAACACATCTACGCTGACGATGAGAATGGCGCCGCGATCGCTAACACCTGCCGCAATCTGCGGGATTCATGGGAGGATGAGTTGAAAAACCCGACGCCCTGATGAACTTATACCGAGGACGCATGCCAAAAGTTAACCCTCTGGTCATTGCAATCGACATCGGCGGGACGAACCTGCGTGCGGCGTTCGTGGATCGCGACGGCCGAATCTTCGGACGCGAGAGGCTTGTGACGCTTCTCACCCGCAATGGCCTGATCACACAACTTGCCGATGTAATCCGGCGGATGAAAGCAAAAGACAAGCGCGTGTGCGCCGCTGGCATCGGCTTTCCCGGCCCAATGAAAATCGACCAGGGCATTGTACTCACGCCGCCCAATATCCCTGACTGCGCCAACCTCCCGCTGAAAAAAATCCTTGAGCGCGCGACGAATCTGCCGGTGTTCCTGGAGAACGACGCCAATGCGGCCGCGCTCGGCGAGTACTGGATAGGCGCGGCTGAGGGCGCGGAGAGCATGGTTTGCATAACATTGGGAACCGGCATCGGCGGCGGCATCGTGCTGAACGGCAAGGTTTGGCACGGCGCAGGCGACGTTGCCGGGGAACTCGGCCACATGACGGTTCGACCCGGCGGCCGCATGTGCGGCTGCGGGAAACGCGGCTGCATCGAGACTTATGCCTCCGCAAGCGGCGTGGCGCGGACTGCGCGCGCGAAGATACAACGGAACAAGCATTCAGCCATACTGGCGCTGGCAGGCGGAAAGGCGTCAGCAATTACATCGGCGATTGTGTACCAAGCGGCAATGCGGGGTGACGTCATTGCCGGCAAAGTGCTTGAGGAAACCGGGCGCATCCTCGGAATGGCCATAGGCAACCTTCTTAACATTTTGAACCCTGCCATGGTGGTGTTGACAGGGGGGCTGGCTCGAGCCGGACGGCTCTTATTCGATCCCCTGCGCGCGGAGGTTCCGAAGCACTGTTTCCCCGCGGCTTTTCGGGGGACGCGGATTGTTCCAGGAAAACTGGGGGATGATGCCGGCATGGCGGGCGCGGCATTATCTGCATTTCAGAAGATGAAAAATTCTTGATTTGCGCCACGGAAGTGATACAATATCGCTCCAAAAGGTTCGATAATGAGCGCAAGTGCATTACATAGCAACGTGTTGGTTTTAAACCAGCATTTTAGGGCCGTGCACGTTACGACGGTTCGAAGGGCTTTTGCACTTCTGTGCAAGAGCGTGGCGGAGGTTGTGCACTGGCGTGACCATACCCTGTACACCTACAACTTCGAATCGTGGAAAGAAGTGTCCCAGTTCAGGGACCAGTTCGAACCTTATGACGACTGGATACGCACGGTAAGCTTTGAGATAGCCGTGCCACGCATCATACGCCTGCTTCTATACGCCAACCTTCCCCCGCAAGAAGTCAAGTTCAACCGGCGCAACATTTACGCGCGCGACGGAAACCGCTGCCAATACTGCGGGCGCAAGTACCCGACCACCGAATTGTCCCTGGATCATGTCGTGCCGAAATCAAAGGGCGGGCGGACGACATGGAGTAATGTCGTTTGCGCGTGCACGTCATGCAACAACACCAAGGCAGGCCGAACCCCGCGCGAGGCCAGCATGACACTTATCCGCCCCCCGGCGCGTCCTCACAGGAATCCGGTAATCCAGCTGAAAATCCGGCACGAAAAATACCGTTCCTGGAAGCAGTTCCTGGGAGAGGCATACTGGACTGTGGAACTGAAAGAATAATCACGCCGTAATGCCATCGGTCAGAATGTTTCACCATACGTGGTTTCTTATACGGCGATTTTATGTCTGAGACAAAGCATGGCTATGCGGCGCTCATCAACGCGCCCAATCTTTTGACCCTCTCTCGCGTTCTTCTCGCGATCGTGTTTTTTGTTATCATACCGCTTGGCGGGCGCTGGGACACATCGCATCAGTCTTTCTGGTATCTGACGGCGCTGGTGATATTCCTTCTTGCAATATTGACCGATTGGCTGGATGGATACGTGGCGAGAAAATATCATCTTGAGACGGCCTTTGGCCGCATCTCCGATCCTTTCGTCGACAAACTGCTCGTCTGCGGCGCATTCATAATGTTCGCCATTTATCTTGCCGGCAACCCATACATGATTTCGGAGAGCGGACGGCACTTTCATCTTGCGAACATTGCGCCGTGGATGGCCGTCATTATCACGGCGCGGGAATTCCTGATAAGCGCATTGCGGGGATTTGCGGAATCGCGAAACATAAAGTTTGGTGCGAACGTCTGGGGAAAGCAAAAAATGGTATTCCAGAGCATTGCGATCTGCGCTATCCTTGCTCAGCAGGCGATTTTCAACTACCGCCCCGCCTTTGCCGCCGCCGCAACAGTCCTTATATGGCTGGCGGTGGTTTCGACTATCCTGAGCGGCGTGCTATATATCTTTCGGGCGAAGAAGGTGCTGAAGAATGAACCGGCTTAGAGAACTGGTCGCAACGTTTTTCTACACCGGTTATGCGCCACTGGCTCCCGGAACCGTGAGCGCCGCGGTCGCCGCATTCTTCTGCCTGATTGTCCTACTCCTCGCGCCGCCGCCGCTTTGCTGGATCATCCTGGGGGGGATGATTATATCGGCGCTTGCGGGAAATGCTTTTAGCGCCGGGTGGGCACAGAAGCGTTTCGCAAGTGCCGACCCGCCATGCATGGTTATTGACGAAGCGCTTGGCATGTTCGTCTCGGTTTTTCTTATTCGAACCGCCTACCCCCTCATCCTGGTACTTGGCGGATTAGTGCTCTTCAGAATCTTCGACATCACAAAGCCGTTCCCGGCGAGGCGCCTGGAAAAGACGCCCGGGTGGCTTGGCATAATGCTGGATGATCTCGCAGCGGGGATTTATTCAAACCTGGTGTTGCGCGCAGGCTTCATTTGCTACAATATGCTTTTCGGATGACGAAAAACAAGAATGGCGTATCAAGGTGAGGAATGACATGAGCGAGAACGTGAACCCCCACCCCCAACCGGAAAACGCAATTCCCGTCGAATCCCAACGTCCGTCGGAGCAACCCCAGAAGCTCAACCCGCTGTCCACTCTTTCCGTGAAATTCGCGTGGCGCATAGGCCTCGCGCTCCTTTTTCTCTTGGCCATATTCGGGGCCGTAATCGCCTCAATGGTGCACGGCGAAATCAACGACCAGATAAACGCCGGCGGCGCGAAAATCGTCAACGCACTCGCAGCCGTTGATATGCAATACTGGCAGGCGGTACGAAATGATCGCGACTACAGAATAACCGTGAAATACTTTCCGCGACGCACCGATGCCTCGGCAAATGCACTACCCGATGAAATCTTATCGCTCAAGGAAAATCCTCTCAAAGAAGCAATCACTGTGGCCAACCTGGACACCAGTGACATCATCAATGTCATAATAACCAATGTTCCGGAACTAAAGCCGGGCGACACAGTTGAGCCGATTCTATCGTTCACTGCCCTGCAGGGGGAGGGCGCTACGGCGCGCTTCGACCGTGAGGAACCTTACATGGCGCGGAATGCAGAGGGACAACTTGTCAAGACGGACATCTTTATTTCGGATGACCGGTTTACGGAGGCCAAGCCCGGCGGGGGAAAGGAGACTTACCTGGTACGCCAGTTTCGCAAGCCCATCCTGAACAAGAAGGGCGCCGTCGTGGGCAACGTAATCCTGTTCGTCTCCGCGAAGCGCATAGACGAGGTGACGTCGCGTTTCGTCACAAGCGTCGTTATCGCCTGCGTCGCGGCGCTGGTGGCGGCCCTGGGGGTCTCATTTCTCCTTTCGTCCCTTGTGACCCGGCCGGCGAGAAGGCTCGTCCACGACATGAACGTGGTGAGCCACGGCAACCTCGACCATAAGGCCTTCGGCTATAAAGATGACGAAGTGGGGCTTCTGGCGCAGACCTTCAACATAATGACGCGAGGCCTGAAAGAAGCCCAGCAAAAGGAATTCCAGCGGCGGGCGCTCGCGCGGGAGTTGGAAATCGCGCAATCAATCCAGACCTCTCTCCTGCCCGCTGCTCTGCCGCAACTGGCGGCTTTCGAGATACACGCGGTTTATCGGCCCGTAAAAGAGGTAGGGGGAGACTATTACGATTTCATCCCCATCGATGATCGTCACTGGGGCATAATGATAGCCGATGTGTCCGGCAAGGGGATCCCGGGCTCAATGGTGATGACGATGGTGCGCAGCCTTATCCGGTACGAGGCCCGCGGGAACAACTCCCCGGCGGATACGCTGCGCAAAACGAACAACATCATCGCCCGCGATATAAAAAAGGGCATGTTCGTAACGGCTTTCTACGTCATCGTGGATCTCGAGCGCAAGGCGATCAAGATGAGTTGCGCGGGCCATAATCCAATGCTCTACCGGCATGCACGCACGGGCACGGTAAAAACCGTAAAGCCCGAGGGGCTTGCGTTGGGCATTCTCAGCGGCCCGCAGTTTGACAGGGAACTCCAGGAAGTGGTCATCAACATGGAACCGGGCGACCGGATGATTCTGTATACCGATGGCATCACAGAAGCAATGAATACAAAGAATGAGGAGTTTGGGATGGAGCGTTTTGGACGGGCGGTGGCCGCCGCTGCGGGGAAGAATGCGGCTGACTTCTCGCAGGCAGTTGTAAGCGAAATCGACAAGTACACCGCTGGAACGGAGCAGCATGATGATATAACGATGGTAAACCTGCGGCTTCTTGCGTGACCGAGTCGGGAGAAAAAGGACCGAAGGATGTCTGTCGAGAGAAAAAGGCTCGTAGTGCCGCGCAGTGTGCATTGTCTGGCGAAACTGCGAAGCGACGTGCGCCGGTTTCTTCGGCTGCACCCAATGCGATGGCGCGACGAGTCGCGCGTCGTGCTGGCGGTGGATGAGGCGGTGAGCAACATTATTATTCACAATAATGAGAAATCAGGCCTCCCGCCGATAGAGGTGGAGCTGCGCCGCGTTGACGGAGCGGTGGAGGCGATTATCCGCGACACCGGAAGTAAGTTCAATCCTCGCAAGAAATGGCCGCCGAGGTTGACGCGGGACAGGAAGCATCTGGGACTATACATCATCAGCAAAGCCGCCGATGAGGTGCGCTACCGGTTTATCGCGGAAGGGTGCAATGAGTTGACTCTCGTAAAGCATACGAAGAAAAGGTAGGGGGCCATGTCAAACGCCAAGAGGAACGAGGCGGAGCGACTTCACGTGGGTGTCGCGTACCGTCCGGACGGGGTGTTGCTCATTACGCTTGCGGGGTATCTCGATGCGGGTACCTTTGACGTTGCCGAGAAGGTGCTGGAGAAAGCCCTCGATGAGGGGCATTGCCGGATGATAGTCAACATGAGCAAGTTGACTTACATGAGCAGCGCCGGGGTCGGGGTGCTGCTGGCAGCAATAAACCGCGCGCGGTTGCTGGGGGGCGAAATCGCACTTTTGAAACCAACCCCGGTTGTTGCCGACGTCTTTGCGCTTATAGGCATGAGCAAGTTCTGCAAATTTGCGGACACGCTGGAGCAGGCCGAAGGGATTTTCCGCGCCCACCCGTCCTGAGAAGCCAACCGCCTTTTCACGTTCTCCCGCTAACATATCGACCCCGCGACATGTGATTCCAAGCAGGCACGCGCTGCCTTGAAAGCCGCTCCCGGCGCTGGTTCTGAGTCGTCACCCCCCCGTTCACCATAGTCTTAAAGTTTGCCGTGACCTTTGCCGATACAGGATACAGAACGGCGCAAAAGTTATGAGAGGGTGTGGCCGCATCCCCCTCAAGACAGCAGCCTGATCCGATGATGAACGGATGCAAGCGGATTAGGGAAAGGCGGACGGCCAAGTGCGGAATGAATTGTTAATCAGGGAGGATGTTCATGAAAAAACAAAAAAATAGGCTATTCGTTGAAGACAAGAGTTATCTTGAATATGTAATGGAAGGAAACAGCATAATAGTCTATAAAGTGCAGAAGTCCAACAACGGCTCCTTCATGATGCGGCGCATAGTCAAGATATATAAATAACCGCGCTGTATTAAGCAAAACGAGCCTGACCCAAGTAAGTCAGGCTCTTTTTTTTGTCCGATTTCCCTGCCTCAAACATCACATGCGTCAGGCCGATGGATTGCCGACGCCTTGCAGGTCCCCCTCCTGTTCGGCGTGTTCCTCTTCAATGGTTTCGCGTTTGGTGACAGGGACCAAGAAAGTAAAAGTTGAACCTTCACCAACCTTGCTTTTCACCCATACGCGGCCGCCGTGTAATTCCACGATTTTCCTCACTATCGCAAGTCCGAGGCCGGTTCCCTTTTCGCCGCAAGTGGCGCGTGAACTGACCTGGGCGAACTTTTCAAACATCTTTTCCACGTCTTGGGGCGGAATGCCTACGCCAGTATCGGCAACACTCACTTCCACAAAATCACCATTTCTAACGGCGCTGACTGTGACCGTAGCGCCCTCCGGCGAGAACTTAAAGGCGTTGCTCAGGAGGTTCCCCAAGACCTGTCCTATTCGTTCAGAATCAATCCACACCAGCGGCAAGTCAGAGGGCACCCTGTTGACTAAAATAATCTGCTTTTTAAGGGCCACAAGCGATTGTGAACGGAGACATTCCGCAATGATGTCACTGATGTTGTGGTAGCCAAGCGCCAGTTGAACCTTGCCCGCTTCAATCTTCGCGACATCCAGAAGGTCATTGATGAGGTGTAGCATCAAGGTGGCCTGCTGATTAACGCCGTCAATGGCCTCTCTCTGTTCTTCGTTCAAGTCGCCCAGCAGTTTTTCCGAGAAAAGGTCACACCATCCCTTGATAACCGTCAGCGGTGTTCGCATGTCGTGAGCGGCCATGCCGAGGAACTCGTCCTTGAGCTGATTCAGCACCCTGAGTTCCTTCTGTAGAATGCGGATGCGCATCGCGGAGGCAACCCTGGCGATAAGTTCGTGATGATTGAAAGGCTTTACCATATAGTCATCTGCGCCGCTGCCAAAGCCTTCCAGCTTGTCTTCAATCCTGCTCTTGGCGGTAAGCATGATGAAAAATATCTCGCGCATCTGCTTGTCCGCCTTTACTCTTCGGCAGAATTCAATACCATCCAGACCGGGCATCATCAGGTCGGAAATTATTATGTCCGGGTGCTGTTCCGGGACAAGTTTAAGGCCCTCGCGCCCGTCGCAGGCGGTGCAAACATCATATCCTTCTTTGCGGAGATGCAGGGCAACCAGCTTGCGTATGGATTCCTGATCGTCCACAACAAGTATCTTGCCTTGGGTCATTTCCTGCTCCGTTGTACGTTCAAAGGTCTTAACGGCATCACGATCCAGCACTAATTTCTCGTGTGCCTGCAAACCGAAGCGCAACTCGCGCAAGCAACCTGCACAGCGTTCCAAAACTGGGAACGCCGCACTTCAGACTCGTCACCAGCATTCGCGTCAAAATATCACGTTGCATGGTTCGGAACGCCCGGGCGCCGCAAAGATATTCGGCAACCAGCGCCGTCAATGCGCGATCCGCCTCCATGGCCGGGAACGCTATCGCGGGCCCATCCATGTAGAACACACGCGCCAGCCGCGCTGCGTCCCTAAGTTCCCTTCCCAAATCCGACGCCGCAACACGCGCTGTGTAGGCGCGAAACGAAAATTCGTTACGGCTGAACGCCCTGGCGATTTCAGTTGCGACGAGTTGGCCGTATTGCAGCGCCTGCGATATGCCCTCTCCGGTAAATATGTTTCCACCGGCGGCGTCACCTGCAAGCAGCAGGTTGCGGCCCGAAATCGGGCGCTGAGCATAATAGCCGCTGCCGTAACCGCCGAGGACCCTACCCTGAACCTCCATTCCTCGCGCGCGCAGTCCTTCCTTCAGGACGGCAACGAGGTTGCGGCGTTTTTCCACGGCATTCAAAGAACAGCAATATATTCCGCGGTTGAACCCGCGTCTGGTCCCATCGCAGAACGGGAAATGCCACATATAGCCGGGAATTCCCGCTGCATTGCAAGTAAAATCCACGGTAATCCGGCCGTCCTCAATGTCACACATATCGCCCGGGATTGCAGGCGTGTCCACCGTCAGTCCCACGCCGCGATACCGAGCGAATCCCGGCAGAAGCCTGTGCGTCAAGCCCCTGGAGCCATCTGCACCAACAACGACTTTTGCGCGGTAAAGGCCCTTCGGAGTGCGAAGCGTCCAGGCTCCCCGCGAGAAGCCAAGTTCTGTGACCTGTTCTTCTTCGCGCACCTCAATGCCGGCGGACTTGACCGCATCGCACAGCATGGTATCAAAGCGGTCGCGCCGCACTATCCCCATGCAATCAGGGCGTTCAATTTCCAGACAGTGATTTCCCAAAAGCAGTCTGATATGATTGATTTTTGCATGTGGAATGCTTAGCGAGAGCCCCATGCGCGCGAGAGCATCCATTGCTTCTACCGTCAAGCCGCCCGCGCATACCTTCATGCGCGGGTGGCGGTCTTTTTCAAGCACGAGGATGCGTTCCGCCAGTTGCGGGCATAGCCGCGCCGTCCAAAGCGCCGCCGAGCAACCCGCTGGACCGGCTCCCACTATTGCGATTTGGTAATATTCACTTTCCATTTTCGGCACTTAACTCCTGATACTTGAAACAAAAGGGAAAGACACACCCCGGAATTATAGCAGGGTTTCGCCAATCAATATTGCATCGGCAATATACTTGACTTCTCCTTTCGGGGAAACTATAACTCCGGGCATGTCCGTGGATTATACCCGGCCGACCGCCTCTTCTACAACTGCACCATAAACGGAAGGCATTATGACGCAGCGACTCAGTCCGACGTTAGCGGAATTCCTGAGAGCCTTAACGCGGCCCAACACCTTCAATATCACCAGGAACCGGCACATCATCTTCGGGCTGTTGTTGGGCCTTCCGATACCGATACTGGTGTTGTGGTTGGACTTTTATCTGACTGGAAAAGGGCCGTTTTGCCTTGCCGCAGTTCTGGAGCGATTTGCATTACGCCCATTTCACTACCTTTTCCTGTTCGTACCCTTCATCAGCGGCATTATACTGGGCGCATTCGGCACAATCCGCCGCGAAAGCAACCAGCGGATTCAAAGCCTTATCGAACAACTTGAATTCCTCTCGAACACTGACCCGCTGACATCGCTCTATAACCGGCGATATTTCGACGCCGAACTGGAAAAGGAGTTCCAGCGCGCCTCACGCGGAGGAGAGTCATTTTCGATTGTAATGTTCGACGTGGATAACCTGAAGGCGCTAAACGATTCGGATGGCCACGCTACCGGCAGCCAAGTCCTGAAGACGATCGGTCGCATCACCCACGCCAACTGTCGCCTTTATGACGTGCCTGCGCGATACGGCGGCGATGAGTTCATCGCGCTCCTTCCCAATACCACAAAGGAGCATGCGACCGCTTTCGCGAGGAGACTGTTCGAGGCGGTAAAGACGCACGATTTCAGCGCGGATGGCGTCAGCGGCAAGGTGCCGGTTTCCGTCAGCATAGGGGCGGCGACTTATCCGGACGATGCCGGCGATGCCCACTGTGTCGTGGAATGCGCTGACGCGGCGCTTTATCGCGCGAAAAAGGGCGGGCGTGACAAAATCGTGACATACGAAAAGCCCCGGTGACTTTGGGAACATCCGGGGCTTTTTACCGCAGTTGCCGCTAACCTGGTTTTTTCATCAACCGGCACATATTGCCGGGAGGGTCGTATTCGAGCGCGGTCAGGCAGCGCATCATCAGCATGATCCCCAGCCCGCCGGGCTTTCCTTCCCTCGCTCGCAAACGGGCGCGCTGTTCCGGATCCGTTTCCTTTCCCAGCGAAAGATAGAAGTTGTAGTCAAATCCCTTGCCCTCATCCTGCACGGTTATTGTCAACTTCTCGTGGTCAAGCGTATATCCCACGATAATGCGCCGGTTCGGCTGACAGATGTTGCCGTGCCGGTATGCGTTGTCCAGCGCCTCGCGCGCAGCAGTGCGAACCTCGCTGGCGTCATGTTCGTCGAGATCCGCCTGACGCACCAGGTGAGCAATCAGATCGTTGGCCTGGTCGATTTGCTGGTCAATGTTTGCGAACTCAAATTGCATTTTGTGTACGGCAAATTTATCCCTCGTGGCGGCGCGCCGCAGTTCGCTCTCGGCCACAGCAAACAGTTCCTTATACTCAAAAGGCTCTGTTACGCGATCGTCTTCCGCCACGTAGAACGGGCCGCGCCGACCCTCCTGCTCGCCGTAGACCTTTATCACGCCGACCATGCTGGACGCCTTGTTAACCTTGACTTCCTTGCATAGAGAGTCGGCATCCGGGACTGAATTGTCAATGATCATCAGGTCGGGTTTGGTGGTCGCAATGCTGCTCAAGACTGCCCCTCTATCCGGAACATGGCGAAACTTCCCGCCTGGTCTGTCTCCGCCCCAGCGCATGGCAAGAATGTCCGCGAAAACGTCTTTCTTCGGCATGACGAGCATTATTGAAGCGTCGACCGGCGTGCGGGGAAAACGCGGCTTGTGCGGAACGGGCTTGCGGGCGACACCGGACGCAGCGGGTTTCGGCGCGACGCGCTGGTATTCCTTTTCAACCAATTCCGTTGAGCCTGAATCAAAATACCCCAGCGCATGCGCCTCACCGGGGAAAATCTTGATGAACGTGTGAAAGCCGATTATCTTGATGGTTCTGATTACTTCCTGCGGCACGGAAGCGAGCACCATGTCGCCCCCGCGTCCCTTAAGGGTGTCCTGCGTCCGGATCAGTTCGCCAAGGCCGGTAGAGTTGATATATGTAAGGCTCTTGAGGTCCAGCACGAGCCTTGTGACGTTTTGGTCAAGTATCGTCTTGATCGCGGCCTGGAAATCAGGAAGTGTTTCAGTATTTATAATTCCTTCGACGCTGAGTATCACAGCGTTCTTTTTGCCCGGGGAGATCACCTGACGGGCAGTGCATTGGACGTTAGCCATATCTCTACACACCCAAAAATGGGAACGCTAAAATTCCAGTTACATATCGTACAAAGGCTACGCCTCTTTCGCTCTCTCTCTGATGAGGCGGCCCAACGTTTCTTCGCTGATCACGCCGGCGTCAAGAAGTGCGGCGATAAGCGCGTCTATCTTCAATCGTGTCGGGAAGCGAAGCAGGCCTTCCCTGGCTTCCTTTGTCGCGGCGGCTTCCATGGCCTCTTTAACGGCCGCTGCAGACGGCGGAGGATGAGCCTCTTCTTTGACGAACGCTTCTGCCAGCGGGGGCATGTCAGGTTTCAGCTCTGTCGGCATCTCAATCTCGGCCGCGGGGGATGGCCCGAAAAACTGCGCTATGGCCTCATCGATCTCCTTCTCGCCGGCCAGAACGGCCACAACGTTTTCGCCCGTTTCGAATTTAATTCCCTCAACAGTCTCCAAGTCCTGGGGATAGGCCATTGCCACTGTCAGTATGCCATTCGCCAGAGATATCGGCACGACCTTCTTTGCTCGAATTGTGTTTTCCGAGATCATGCGCCACAGCGCGGGAGGTATTTTGCGTTTGCTGAGCTTGACCGCTTCGATTTCCAGTTGCTTCGAGAGGTGCTTCAGAAGATCATCCTCAACGATATAGCCCAGCTTAACCAGGATGCGGCCAAGTTTGCCGCCAAGGTCCCGCTGTATCTCAAGCGCCTCCTCAAGCTGCGCCTGCGTTATCGCCCCGGATCTGGTCAGGTACTGCCCAAGCCTTATATCTTCAGGCATCGCCTCCATCAGTATAACCCCTTGCAAATGTTACGGTCATTAATGAACACCATTATATTATACGCCGGTAAGCGTTATTTCAAGCCTTTTCGTAATTCACATCACGCCGGCGGCATTTTTGACTTCCTTCTGGTACGTTTCGAAGGCGCGTCGCCTATCTCGTCAATATCCGCATTCGCGGCATTCTCCTCGTCCGGCCCAGGCGTAATGCGTCGGTACTCATTGTCCTTGAGACAGGCCACCTGATTCCTTCCATTCTGCTTGGCGTAATAAAGCGCGGCATCGGCCTCGGCAATAAGTTCCTTCATGTCTGTCAGTCCCGGGCGAAAAGCTGCAACCCCGAGACTCACCGTCACGTTGAGTTTCTTGCCGTCATCGCTGACAAACTCCTCCCCGGCGATCTTCCGGCGGATGCGCTCCGCCACCAGAAGCGCATCATCGATGCCGGATTCCGGCAAGAGCACGCCCAGTTCCTCTCCGCCGTACCTGTACGCGGAATCGTACTGGCGTATGGTTTTGCTTATCGTCACCGCGATTGCCGCCAGGACCCTGTCGCCCGTAAGGTGGCCGTGACGGTCGTTTATTTTTTTGAAGAAATCGATGTCAATCATTATAAGCGAAAGCGGTTTGTCCAGACGCTTGGAGGCATTGAAGTAATTCGCCATCTGGTGCTGAAAGTGTCTCTTGGTGTAAAGGCCGGTGAGTCCGTCAATGACCGCGCGGTTGTATAGAATAGGCGTTTTTATTGCCAGAGACATGTGCTTGGCCAACGCAACGAGCATGGCCTCGCTTCGCTCAATCTTTCCCGCGATTTCCTCCATCTCGCCGCTCAGGGGCACCATCGCCTGAAGGACGCCGAGGGACTCCTGGTCGGCAATGAGGGGAATCGCGAAGTTTACCTGATTTGGTCCCTTGTCGCGCAGGACGACGTGGTGCTGCAGCGCCTGGTAGATGTGACGTCGGTCGATTCGGAGGCGCTTTATGTCATCGTCAAATACGACAACGTCGCCGCGCCTATAAACGGCGGGCTGGAGTTTTAGCGAGCGTTCCGTCACAAGGAATATGGTTATTTCGCTGGCGCCGGTCACATCGCTGACAATGCGCGTTACTTCCTCAAGGATGGTCCGGAATTCGACGGCGTCATTTACCACGTGGGTGACGTTGCGCATTGCTGAGAGGAGTTCTATCTGATTTTGCAGATCCCCATACCGCGTGACAAGGTCCTTTTCGACCCGGCGATTAGACTTTTTCTCCCCGAGCAGCGCCTCCACCCGTGCCATGAGGCGCTGCGTTGCCATTACCAGCGCGACGGCATACAAGCATGTGAGGATCACCAGCGGGGCCAAAATATGCGCAATTTCCGGGGCGGTTTCCAGAAATTGAAACACATAGTACGTCATCACCCCGATGGTGATGAGCGGCAGTACCAACCACAGAAATGCCCGCAACACGTTCCGCCACTTCATGGTGTGCTTCCCCTCATGGCTTCCGAGTTCTCCGCCGTAACAGTTACTGTTTTTTTCAGTTTCGCTATCTTTTCAGAGTCAAAAGCCGCCTTTCCGTCCGGAAACCGCGCATCCGCTAGTTCATCAACGTTTGTAAAACGCCTCGTTTCCCTGTGCGACACAATTGCCCTGGCCCCACGCGGCCCCACACCCGGCAGCAGACTCAGTTCGTCTTCCGTTGCTGAATTCAGATCAGGCTTATACCTGACAAGGTCCGCGTATCCCCCTTGAGTGACGCCACGGAAACCAAAATGAGCATGCAAGCCCCACACTATGGCCCCCGCAATGAAAAATAAAGTAAGCAGGACCAACATTTCTTTCCGATCAAAGCCAAAAGTCATCGTACCCTGCCCGGCACACCCACGGCGCTAAGATAAACCGGAAACTCGTCCTTCCCGTCCAGTTCCAGCAGAGCCGTGACCTCTTCATCGTAAAACGCTCCCACCGCGCAGCATCCCAGCCCCAGCGCAGTGCCGGCGAGATGAAGATTTTCGCCAATGTGTCCCGCATCCATGAGAATGTAGCGCAAGCCGCGCTTGCCGTAACGCCACATCACGCGCTTGTAGACTGCGGTCCAGATAAACACAACGGAGCATGATGTAATAAATTTTTGTCCGAGGCACGCATCGGCCAGAGCCATGCCAATGGGGCCGCGCTTCAACTGCTCAAGTGAGAATTCCTCCACGTCAAGATGAAACAAGCCAGCATCGATTTCATCGCAGCGATTGACGGCAATATATGTTTCCACGGGATACCCTGCCCCGGCCGAAGGCGCCGCCCGAAGAAGGACATCGCCTTTCCGGAAAGTAATTCCCTGAGTCGCCCAAGCCAACTGCGACAACTGTGCAAGACTTATAGGGGCGTCGGCAAAGCCTCTCACAGAACGCCGCTCCGCGATGGTTCGGAATAATCGCGACATCTGTTTCCCTGACGGAACGATCAGCGGCACACGCGGGGCAGCGGAATACGACTTGAAAGGCGGCGCGGGAGCCCCCTCCGACCCGGCGGGCATGGCACCGGGCGCATATCGGGTCTGCCTGAAGAAGTCGTGAATGAACTTCTCGGATTCTGTCATCAGTCACGCCACATCTGGGAATGCGCGATTTCGCGGCTCCCGGTCAAAAGCCTTTCTTGTAGAATACACCCAATTTGTATTTGTCCTTGTTTTGTTCCAGCAGATGCTGAATTCCGTTAATGAGTTCCTTTTCCCGCACGGGGTCGGCATGCGCGATGGAGTTATCGGCCCCAACAGAAGGAAGCCACTGGAGAACCTTCGCGCAGATCATGGCCTCTTCGCGGCCAAGTTGAAAAGTCTCTCCCTTGGGATGATTGCGCGAGACTATTTCGTAGTATCTGACCAATTTCTCCAGAGGAACAGGAACCGGAGCGCCCAGAGATTTGTACACACGCTGAAGGCGGATGAGCGTAAGCAGCTGCCAGTTGAAATCGTCCGGTGTGAAATCGCGCTTCGCTTCGGAAATGTCAATAATCGCTTTGAACGTTTCAAAAGCCGTAGCATACTGTTTTTGCACAAGCATGCCGTCGGCCTCCATAAGTCTCTTATCGCGTGGTTGCATGGAGTTCTCCTGAGCGCAATGAAAAAGCGAACCGGACAAATTATATAGCGAGAATAGCGCGGCGGCAACAACATTCCGGGTCGTGCGCTGTTGTGCGTGAAAATTTCCAAGCGATTCGCGCGGGAAAGCGGGAAGCGCCTACCGGAGGGCGGAGACACATTCGTTATAAAGATCCTCAATGAACGCGGCGTCTTCTGCAATAGTCTTGACGTGCGGAGCCGCGTCGCCGAGTTCGCGCGCGAGGGACGGATTGTCCGCAAGCAGTTGCATCTTTGCCGCAAGATCACGGGGATCGCCCGACTTGAAAAGAAGGCCGGTCTTGCCGTCCTCTATACAATCCGCCATTCCGCCCAGATTCGAGGCGATTACCGGTGTATGAGACATGAATGCCTCGTGAATGACCAGCGGCGAGTTTTCATACCAGATTGACGGCACAACCAGCACGTCAATATACGGGAAAACCTCCGCCACGGTCTCCGGCTCAAATCGTCCGTGGAAGTACACGGGAGCGTCGCCGGCGAGTTCTTTCAGCCATGAGGTGTAATGAGGGTGTATTTCGTTGTCGCCGAATATTTCCAGCGTCACGCGCTGCGAGGCAATCTCGCGGAATGCACTGACCAGCACATGCACGCCCTTCAGTTCCGCCACTGTCCCAATGAATCCGAAACGAATCCGCGCATCGCGTGTTCGTTTGAATTCCTTGAAGACTTCCGTCCTGAACCCGTAGTCCGCCACGACCAATTTGCCCTCCGGGTAGCCGTTGCGCTTCATCTCACGCGCGAGAAAGGGAGAAGGACAGATAAGTTTGTAAATATCCGACAGCGCCTCACTGATGTAATTGTTGCGTCGGATTATGTCGGCTGCCTTCAGCGGGTCTGCCGGCGCCGGGGCGTCTCCCCGTTGCGCGGCACCGTGAAACCTCTTGTAATGCGAGCGCGCCGCATCCGTCAGGTCAAGGCCCAGCAGGCGGCGAGCAACGCGAAGGGCGAAATATCCCATGCGCTCCAAAGGCGATCTCAACGTAGGGTTGCGGTTCCAGCACTTCGCGCATAGTTCCGGCACGATTTCATCGCACAGCTTCACGCAGCCGAACGGTTTCCCGGCCCACTCCGTGTCATCATTTTTCTCGTCCGGGAAATAGGCGCGGAACCGCTTGCCCTCCTGCTCGCATACCGGCCAGAAGTCGTGCAACGTCATCACGGACGGAACGCCGCTTTCCGCGGCTATGCGCGGATAATTTGTCGAATGAAAGAGCAGATGTTCAAAATGCACTACGTCCGGTTTGAATGAATCCAGCACCGACCGGAAGATCGCGTCCATCCTCGGATTGTCGTATGTCTCCGCAAAATGTTTCTGGCAATGGTTGTTTATGACTTCGGTGTACGTAAAATCCTTGAAAACACTTTCGCACACGCCGTACTGGGCTCGTGATGGAGAATGTTCGGTGAAGAGGAGATGGACCTTGTGGCGCTGCGCGAGTTCGTGGCAGAGGTTGTGCGTGTAAACCTCCGCGCCCGCTCTGTGGCCGGGAAGGAAATCGTGTGATACTTGCAATATTCTCATATCACCCCGCCGTGATGATTGATTGCATCTTCGTAAATGCGCTCCAGCGCCCGGGCGTTCTCCGCGATGCTCATCACGTCCGGCGCGGCTTGCGCGATTTTTGCAAGGATCGAAGGATCGTCGAGGAGCAGGCGCATTTTTTCGCCCAGTTCGCGATAGTTGCCGGCCTCGAAGAGCAGCCCCGTCTTTCCGTCCTCGACGAGGTCCGGCATCCCACCCAGCCTCGAGGCGATGACCGGCGTGTGCGAAAGAAATGCCTCGTGCAGAACGAGCGGCGAATTCTCGTACCAGATGGAAGGAGCGACGAGGACGTCTATCTGCGCGTAGATGTCGGCCACGGCCGCGGGGTTGAAGCGGCCATGGAACGTGACCCTCGCGTCGCCGGCGAGTTGCCTCAGCCAAGCCGAATAGTCGGAGAGGGCGCCGGTGTCACCGAAGACGTGGAGCGAGGCGCGGCGGTCGTCGAGTTGGCGGAAAGCCTTGACGAGAACGTGGACGCCCTTCAGTTCGGCCACTGTGCCGATATAGCCGAACCTGACGCGCTCGCCGCGAGTTCTTTTGAAGTTTTTGAAAAGGTCGGTCCTGAAGCCGTTGTCGAGGACAATAAAGTTTTTCTCCGGGTATCCGTAACGTATCATCTCGCGGGCGAGGAAGCGCGAGGGTGAGACGAACCTGTGGACGTGCGAGAGGGCATCCCTGATATACGTGTTGCGTGCCGTAATGTCTGATGCGATCAGTGGCCCTCTGCGTACCGGCGAAGCGGCGTGCATTCCGGCTCGTCGCATTTTCGTGTAGAGACTGTCCAACTGCGGCGCGAGATCCATCCCCAGCAGGTCGCGTACGGTTTGGACTGCGAGGTAACTTGCGCGGTCGAGCCCGCGCGCCTTGGCGATGTTGCGCTCAAGCCATACGCCGACGGTGGGGTTGCGGTTGAAGCAGCGGGAACAGAGCGAAGGCTGAATGTCGTCGCATATCAATGCGCAGCCGTAGTGCTCTGCCGCCCAGGGATGCTTGCCGCGCAACTCTCCGGGGAAATATGCTCGGAAGCGCTTTCCCCACTGCTCGCAGATGGGCCAGAAGTCGTGCAAAGTCATCACGGATGGGATGCCGCGTTTCGCGGCGATTCGCGGGTAATTTGTCGAATGGAACATCAAGTGCTGCAAGTGCACCACGTCTGGCCTGAAAGTGTCCAGCACCACCCGAAAAACTCTGTCCATTCGCGGGTTGTCGTAGAGTTGCCTGAAGCGACTGATGTGGTGGTTATTTATCACCCTCGTGTAACCAACCTCGCCGAATCTACCCCTTTTCGCCGAGTATTGCCGCAGTTCCTGAACGCAGTCGGCATAAAAGAGATAAACTTTGTGACGGGTGGCGAGTTCGCGGCAGAGGTTGTCGGTATAAACCTCGGCGCCGGCGCGGTGCTTCGGAAGGAAATCGTGAATGACCTGCAGTATTCTCATTGCTTCGCACCGCTTTCTTGCAGCCATTTCCACGTGCGCTCAATGCCGTCCGCAAGTTTTGTCGAAGGGCTCCATTTCAGCGCGGCGGAAACCTTCGTGATGTCGAGCACGTTCACCGGCACGTCGATCTTGCGCGCCGGGGCATATTTCACCGCGAGGGACTTGCCCGTAACGCGTTTTATGGTTTCCACCAACTCGTTGAGCGCGGTCGCGCGGCCTGAGCCGACATTGTAAATGCCCGGGGCATAATCGCCGGCCACAAGCCGCACGCATGCTTCAACGGCGTCATCAATATAGATGTAATCGCGCTGAGCCGTTCCATCGCCCCAAATGGTTATGGGGCGGTTCTCCAGCGCGTTGCCTAGAAACACCGCCACTGCGCCCTGTGAACTGTGCATCCTCTGCCGCGGGCCGTAAGGATTGGCAAACCGGATAATCCGGTAATCAAGACCGTAGAGGCGATGATAAAGCGCGATATATTTTTCAATCGCGAGTTTCGTTATCCCGTACGAGCAGATGGGGTCATTGGGATGATCCTCCGGAATCGGCGTGCGCCGCGGAATCCCGTAAACCGTGCCGCCGGAAGAGGAGAACATGATGCGCTTCACGCCGTGCTTTACGCAGGCGTCGAGCAGGCGCACGGATGCAAGGACATTGGTCTCGATATCATAAGTGGGATTCTCGGTGGAACTTTGCGGCAGAGTGGTGCCGACGAAGTGAAACACGATGTCGGCGTCCTTCAACGCGGCCTCGACATCCGCCGCGTTGTTGAAGTCGCCGGTTACAAGGCTGACGTCACGCCGAATTGAGGCGATGTTGCCCTCGTCAACGTTCAACTTATCGAAAACCCGCACAGTATGGCCGCCTCGCAGCAGACGCTCCGCCACGTGCGAGCCCATGAAACCGCATCCTCCAAGTACCAGGCATTTCATCGGTTTGGCCTCTGGTTTCCCTCGCGTCACTTCGCAAGACCCCGGTAGATGTCCTCTATTTCGGCACTGTGTTCTTCAATACTTTTGATGTTTGTCTCGCCGGCGCGCATACGGCCCAGAAGGGCGGTATCATCAACGAAGCGCCTCATCACGCCGCGAAGACCCTCCGCATCGCCTGTCTTGAACAGGAAACCATTTCCGCCGTCGCTGATGAATTCACTCAGGCCGCCGACGTCCGACGCTATGACCGGCGTGTGCGAGCGCAGCGCAAAGAGAAGCATCAACGGCGAATTTTCATACCACAACGACGGCATTATCAGCACGTCCATCTCTGCGAGAACACGGCCAATTTCCTCGCGCGGGAATGTGCCGAGGAATTTTATGCGCGCGTCGCCGGCGGCGGCTTTGCGCACAAAACGCGCGTACTCCGGAAACTGCGCCTCGCTGCCGTAAATCTGCAACTCCAGCCTCTCGGACACAATTCTTCGGAACGCATCTATTAAAACGTGGCAGCCCTTATGATGGCTTAAAGTGCCGACAAAAGCAAAGCGGAACGCGTTCGAGGGCGTTTTCGCCGCGTCTTTCAGGAGAGCGGCGTTAATGCCGAAGTTGATTAGCCGGAACCGCGAGGTATCGAAGCCGTTCTTGCGAAACATCTCCAGCAGGAACCGCGTGGGCGCGATGACGACGTCCACGAGTTTCACCGCCTCCTTCAGCCGCGGCGCGCGGTTGAGCGCTGCGTCGAGGACCTTGTCCGAGGCGGCTTTGGAGGCGAGTACCTTGCGTGTGAGCCGCGCGCGCAGCGCCGCCACGCCCCGCCGCAGCGGGCAAGGCAGCCGGTCGATGATGAAACGCCATTTGTCCAAAACGGGCGCGTGGTAGCACTCGTAGCAGTCAAGTTCCGCCACCGGCCTCGCGCAGAGAGACTCGTCTTCACGCACGAGTTGCATCCGCGGGCAGATATACCAGAAGTCAGTCAGTGTCAGCACCGTCGGAATTCCGAGCAGGTGCGCGGACTTAAGCAGGGCGGCGCTCAGAAGCGAATTGTGCGTGAAGTGAATGAGATCAGGGCGCTGTTTTTCAAAAAACGTTTTCGCCAGTTCACCAAATTCCTCATTCCAATATTCGTACAGCGTCGGATTGTGCCAGGTGCGCGAATCATAGCAAAAGCGCGTCACTGGGATGCCGGCGTATTCCTCACGAAGCACGCCCCTGCGCGGAACGCCGGGAAGATTGCTGTGCTCGTAGCAAAGCACCGAGACCTCGTGGCCGCGCTCTTTCGCCGAGCGCGCGAGTTCGTAAGTATATGTCTCCGTGCCCGTGAGATGACGGGGAAAGAATTGGTGGACGACGTACAGTATCTTCACCTAGTGCTGCTCCGCTAACGAGTCATGCTACCGGGTCGCAATCACCACGAAGTTGCTGGGCATGGCGAAATCTTTCGATTTCGAATACAGTTTCTCGGCAATCCAGTTGCGCGAGCCGATCAAAAAGTCGCGTACCAACCCCGGTTCCATCGTTCTATGCGTGTGCAAATTGCGCAGTTCCGTAAAGCACTGGCGCGAATTGCCGTTCGGCGTAATCCGGCAGTCCTTGAAGGCGGAGAAAATCTTTCGCAAGCCTTCCTCCGAGAACCGCCAGTAATCGCCGGGATAATCGTGCTTCTCCCACGCAAAAGGCGCGGAGAGGAACACCTTTCCGCCTGGCTTAAGCACGCGGTAAATTTCCCCGGCAACATGCTCCGGATCGGAAACATGCTCCAGCACCTGCGTGCTGACGGCAAAGTCGAAACTGGCTTCGGCAAAGGGCATCGGCTTTTCCGGCTCCCAGACCGCGTCAACGAACTGGCCATCGAATATTTCCGTCCCGACATAGCGGCAGGCGGTGGGGGCGAAGAACGGGTAGTACGGCTTGTGCGCGCAGCCGACATCGAGGACAGATGTATTCCGGCTGATGCGATTCTCCCGGCCAAATCGCACGAGCATCTTGGCAATGCTCCTCAGCGACAGGTACGCCGGCTCCGTCATTCGAGGGAAGCGCTGATTAGACCCCGGCCAATGCTGAACGGGGTCAAGCGGCTTGCCGCTGAAGGAAATCAGTTCAAGATATTCCGTCCGCGCCAATTGCGCGTATGTTTCCTTCTCCGACAGGACGACATACACGCGGTAAAGTCCGTCCTCCTTGAGCCTGCCGTTGATGACGCTGGACGGTTGAACCGCAGCGCCGTCTCGCTCCAACTGCGCGCCGCCGGGGCTTAGAGAAACCCGGACTTCGCATTCATCCGCGATATTGTCCGCGCCGAATTGCCACGTGCCGAAATACCGCGCCGGGCTGGGCTTGGTTTCCGGGTAAACCTCAAAGGTCAGAAAAACCGATTCCTGCCTGCCGCCGGTCCGCCTGACGCGAATCCGGCGTTTCCGGGGCTGGAGGCTTGCGGCGTTCTTCGTTTCGAAATGTACTTTTATGTCCCACTCGGCCAAATTCCCTCCTCATCCTATCCAGACAGGATATTTGCCTGGCTTGTCCTTGTTGAGATTCACGTATTTTTCGCGGAAGTCGGGGGTGTTCGTGATGCACTTGTTGCACGCGTCGCGCTTGAAAAGTTCGTGCGCCCACATCCTGTCCAGTATTTTCCGTAGAGGCTCTTTCCTCACGTTGCCGAAAGAGAGCGGGACGTAAACGCAGGGCGTAACCTCGCCGTACGCGGTGATGTAAATATAGTCTTTGACCACGCAGGCGCAAATGAAATTCGCCGATTGGCCGTTGCAGGACTCCTGCTCCCAGTATGCGACGCCGGGGGCGAGCATTGTTCTGAATTTTGCGACCTCGTCGGGCGTTAACCGTTCCTGCACGGCGTCCTGCCATTTTCCAGTGAGCACCGGCGTCAGCACGCGCAGTGGCGCGCCGAGTTGTTTGCCGAGTTCAATGAGCCGTGCGAACTCTCCGCTGTTAAGCCGTTCGCGGTCAACGTACGCGCCGATTCGGACGGCGATGCCGGCCTCCTTGCAGTAATTGATTGCGGCGACGGCCCTGTCGAATATGCTTTTCACTCCTCGCATCCGATCATGTTTTTCGGGATCCGCGCTGTCAATGCTTATGTGGACCATGTCCATCCCGGCTTCGGCAAGTATGAACGCCATATCGCGGTCAAGCAAATAACCGTTACAGTCCATGGCCGTGCCCATGCCAAAACTCTTCGCGTATTTTATCAACTCCGGCAGGTCTTTTCGCACCAGCGGCTCGCCGCCAAAGAAGTTTATGCTGTTTGCACCGTTCTCGCGCAACTGCCTGATGATGTCCTTCAGTTCCTCGGTGGACATTTCATCCTTTGCGGAGACGCGGTATTTGCCGCTGCCGCAGTGGGCGCAGGTACACATGCAGCGGAAAGTGATGCCAAGTGTCGCGAGAAGGCACCCTGTTTTCCTCTGTGAGGGAGGCGTTTCTTGCCTTTGTGGCGCGGGGCCGCCAAACGCACGGCGGACGCGACCGATAAGACTGTTTACTGTCGGAAGTTTCATGGCAATCGCGCTCTCTTTATTATCGTATCGCCTTTAGCGGACTTTTCACGTAAGAGTTCTTCATGCTACTTAGTTGCAGTTATGATGAAATTGCCTACCATGCTCTCGTCACCCTTTCCTGATGCAAGCAGTCTGTACTTGAAGTTGCCCCATTTTATCAGCATGTCTCGGAGGAACGGGTTTTTGACCACGTGGTAGTAGTAACAGTTCTTGAACATTACCATCGCCTGCGCGGCGTTGCCGTCAGCGCCGATTTCAACGTCCTTGTACGGCGCGAACATTTTCTCGATCATATTGCGTCCGAAGCGCCAGAAATCGTAAGGCTGCTGGTGAGTCTCCCAGGCAAAGGGCAGCCCGACAAGTATCTGCCCGCCGTCTTTGAGAACTCGCGACACGTCCGCGAAAGCGGCGAGGGGATTGTCCACGTGCTCAAGCACGTGCGTGCACAAGACCGCGTCGAATGATTTGTCCGCCAGCGGCAGTGGCTCGTCCGGCTTGCGGACGATGTCCACGAACTGCCCGTCCAGTATATCGGCATTTGTGTACTTTAGCCCGCACGAAGCAAAGCAAGGGTAATAGGGCGCGTTGCCGCCGCCGACATCCAGCACCGACGAGCCGGCGGGAAGTTCCGCGGCGAACTTTTCCACCGCCTGGTACAACTTTTTCATCATCCAGTATTCCGGCTGGATGGTTCTCAAATTGCGCCTGCCGGATTCCGGCCAGTGCGCCGCGGGGTCCACCGCGCCACCGCTGAAGGACAGCATCCGGTAATACTGCGTCTGGTAGAGCGTCGCATACGTTTCCTTCTCCGCAAGGACAAGATAGGCGATGTAAAGGCCGTCCTCCCTGAGCGGACCCTGTATCACCTTGACGGGGGAAAGGACCTTGCCGCCGCATGAAACGCTTACTCCCTCCGTGTCCAATGTGATGCTCACATTTTCGGAATCGCCGATTACATCGAAAGGGAACTGCCACGTGCCGAAATGCCGCGCCGAATACTTGGGCATGCGCTCCGGATAGACATCAACGGTCAAATATGCGGGAGGCTTGCCGTCGCCGCGTTCCATCAACGCGGTAATTTCCTTCTCGCGAAGGCTTGCTACCCCCTTCATGCCAAATTGCGGTGTAATCTTCCACTCGGTCATGGTTCTCTTCCACGCCCCTGTGGTACCGGGCGTCTCCGGCCATCTCAGGCGCACGGCGGCCCGGGTATTTCCGTACTGTAATCGACAATCAGCGGGTATATCGTTGCGGTCTTGAAACCCTCGAGGTACCGGTCCCGGAAGCCCGGATCGTTCATGATGCAGTCGTTGCAGTTCGGATTTACGTAAACAGGATGGGTGTACATTCTATCAAGAATGGTTTTCAAGGGTTCTTTTTTCACGTTGCCGAAACTCAGCGGCACGTAACAGCATGGCGTGATGTCACCGTACGCGGTTACGTAGTACATCTTCCTGCTGAGCGCGGCGCACACGAAATTGTGGTCTAGCGCGCTGCAGACCTCCTGCTCCCAGTACACCTTGCCGGGCTTGAGCATCGCCTTGAATTTCTGAATTTCTTCCGTGGTCAGTTTCACGTCCTTCGCCTCGTTCCACCTTCCCGCGAGAATAGGCAGGAGAATCCTGAGTTCCACGCCCAGTTTCTCGCTGAACTCGATGAGCCGCGCAAAGTCCCCGTTGTTCAGCCTCTCCCTGTCCACGTAGGTGGCGATTCGCGGATGTATTCCGTATTTCTTGCAGTAGTTGATGGCGGCGACGGCCTTGTCGAACAGGCCGGGTATCCCGCGCAGACCGTTGTGCACTTCCGGATTCGCGCTGTCGATACTGACGAAGGCCATATTCAGGCCCGCCTCCTTGAGGCGTTTGGCCATTGCCTCGTCGAGCGCCGCTCCGTTGGTATCCAGAACGGTCGCGAGGCCTTGTTGCCTGCCGTATGCGATCAACTCGCAGATGTCATCACGCAGGAGCGGCTCGCCGCCGAAAAAAGAAACGGTGTCGGTATGCACCGCGGGCATCTGCTTCACAAGTTCCTTCAGTTCCTGCGAGGTCAGTTCCTCGGCCTTCTTCGTGGTGTAAAACGCGCTGCCGCAGTGTTTGCACTTGCACTGGCAGCGGTATGTTACCGCCACCATGCCGGTGAGGGTTATAGCGGGATTGTTCGGATCATCGGGGCGGCCCTGCGGCTGCGCCGCCGCAACTGGACCTTCCAGACGGCCGAGAAACTTCTTTATTCTTTCGAACGCCATGTTCTGTCTCCGGACTCTATGATTAGAAACGGGTCAATTATCGCACAACTCGCAGCCAGACTGCGTTTATCGTCTTTTGGGGCATGATTCATACCGCTATGTGCGGCCTGCCCCAGCCCGCGTTGCAATAGTGGTTGTTGGAACGCGGCGCCGGCATCGTTCTGAATCTTATCTGCGTCTTCCCTTCGCCCCGGAGCGGCAACTCGAAATGGAACCACCCGCGGTCTTTTTCCCTGCTCTTCGGATCGAGATACTCCGAAAATATCTTCTTCCCGTTCTGTTCAATCTCGAATCTCACTCCCTTGCCGGGCTGCTTGTACGTCGTGGGGTCCATGCCGATGTCGAAGACCAGTCTGCCGTTCGGCGGCAGGTCAACATTATACGTTATTTCGCTGAAGGGATGCGCCTGCAGCCAGAACCGCGCCGGGTATTCCTCGAAGAACGTGGTAATCTTTATGAACCGCCTGTCGTCGGTCTTGGTCGCGGCGCTGTCGATGTGTGAAACGAAATCGTAAACGCCGCGTCCTTCCTTCCTGGCGGCCATGTCCACGAGTTCCTGGCGGAACGCATCGTAATAATCCAGTATCTGCTCGCGGCCGATTGTGGGCAGGTTCAACACGGGCTTTTCAAAATAGGATGACGCCGTTTCGCCGGTGAGCCAGCCTTCGCGCTTTGCCTCCTCGTAGAGGTCCGTTCCGGGGTATGGGTAGTAGATGGCCAACTGCGTCTGGTTGGGCCTGAGCCGCCTGACCAGCGCAAACGTCTCCTCAATCATCGCGGGCGTTTCGTGCGGGAAGCCGATTATAATGAAGGCCCAAGTCCTTATCCCGATTTTGTCCGCGAGGTCGAAGACCTTGATAATTTGTTCGTTGGACATCTTGCGCCTGAGGACGTGCTCGCGCAGCCATTCGCTGCCGCTTTCCACGCCGATGCGCAAGAGGTCACAGTTGGCGGACTTCAGCGCGCGCATTACCTCTTCGTCAAGGTGACTGAGCCGCACCATGGCCGAGAAGGGGACGCCGACTTCCGTGCGGTACCGCCGGCAGAACTCCATGGCCCAGTCCTTGCGCAGGGTGAAGGTCTCGTCCTGGCCGGTGAAGTAATTTATGCGCGGGTAGTTCTTGAGATGGTGCTTGAGTTCCGCCACGGCAACCGGCACGTCGCGAAAACGCACTATGCGCCCCTTGCCGTGGTAGAGGCGGCGAATGGCGGGATTACAGCAGTAACTGCAGTTATACGGGCAGCCGCGCCCGGACATGAAGTGCAGGTTTATGCCCGCGCCGGGGGGAAACATCTCATTGAGGTTGAAGATATCAAGGTCCATGAACGGCATGTCGTTGAGGTTTGCCCTGACGGGGCGGACCTCGTTGCGCACGACAGCGCCGTCCTTTTTGACCCAGAAATTCGCCACGTGGGAGAAGTCCCTTCCCGCGGCCACGCGGTCGGCCAATTCGACGAGAGCATCCTCGCCTTCGCCCCGGCAAAGCAGGTCTATGCTTTTGCGCGCAATCACTTCCTCCGGCGCCAGCGAGGGATGGTGCCCGCCGAAAAGAACGGGGATGTCGAAGGATTCCTTTATCCAGTCGGCCAGTTGGGCGCAGTAGTCGAACTGGTTCGTCATGGCGGAGAAGGCGATCAGGTGCGGCCGGAAATCGGCGACGCGCC